>Ga0169931_10007613_pt1 | contig 16016 bp, 11 predicted proteins | sample Kivu_15m_20L_FD_129675 | JGI IMG/M metagenome (GOLD analysis project Ga0169931, IMG submission 129675) | Freshwater microbial communities from Lake Kivu, Western Province, Rwanda to study Microbial Dark Matter (Phase II) - Kivu_15m_20L... | ecosystem: Environmental > Aquatic > Freshwater > Lake...
ATTCTTAAAAACGAAAGCGATGCGGCCTTTCGCGAATTGGCGCAAGAAGAATTGAATGAGTCTGAACAGAAGAAACTCGAGCTGGAAGAAGAAATCCGCATATTACTGATTCCAAAAGACCCCGAGGACGATAAAAATGCCGTCTTGGAAGTGCGTGCAGGAACTGGTGGCGATGAAGCTTCGATTTTTGCCGGCGACCTTACCCGCATGTACCAGCGCTATTGCGAAGGAAAAGGCTGGAAGATAGAGGTTGTGGATGAAACCGAAGGAACCATGGGCGGTTTCAGTAAAATTGTGATGGAAGTTACGGGCGAAGGTGTTTACGGAATTCTTAAGTACGAATCGGGCGTGCATCGTGTACAACGCGTACCATTAACCGAAACGCAAGGCCGCGTGCATACATCGGCAGCAACTGTGGTTGTTTTGCCCGAAGCCGATGAGGTGGATGTGGTGCTGAATCCCGCCGATATCGAAATGCAAACTTCGCGCTCGGGTGGTGCCGGTGGGCAGAACGTAAATAAGGTTGAAACCAAGGTGCAGCTTACACACAAGCCAACGGGAATTGTAGTGGTTTGTCAGGTAGAGCGCAGTCAGTTAGGTAATCGCGAACGCGCAATGACCATGCTCCGTACGAAGTTGTACGAAATGGAACTTTCGAAGCACCTCGATGAGGTGGCCAAGCGCCGCAAAACCATGGTATCAACCGGCGACCGTTCGGCGAAAATCAGAACATACAATTACGCACAAAGTCGTGTTACCGATCACCGCATTGGGATGTCGGTTTACAATTTACCGGCATTTATGGATGGCGACATCGAAGACATGATTAAAGCGCTTCAGGTTGCCGAAAATGCAGAGCGCATGAAAGAAGGAGGCATGGCATGAAACGCGCCGAGCTCGTAAATCGGATATTCGAAAAACAATCGTTTTTGTGCGTCGGGCTCGATCCTGATCTGGAAAAGATTCCAAAGCATTTATTGGAAAGCGAAAATCCGGTACTCGAGTTTAACAAGGCTATTATTGAGGCAACTGCCCCCTATTGCGTTGCCTACAAACCCAACCTGGCCTTTTTTGAGGCATTGGGCGAAACAGGCATGCAAACTTTTTACGAGACGTTAAAATGCATTCCGAAAAGTCATTTTGTGATTGCCGATGCCAAACGCGGCGATATTGGCAATACCTCGAAGAAATATGCAGAAGCTTTTTTTGAGAAGTTCGACTGCGACGCTTTAACCATTGCGCCATATATGGGGGCCGACTCGGTACAACCATTTTTGGGCGAATCGGGAAAATGGGCGGTACTGTTGGCCCTTACCAGCAATCCGGGCGCCGATGATTTTGAACAATTGCCTTTAGCGAATGGGAAGCGTTTGTTCGAAGAAGTAATCGACAAAGCCATGGAGTGGGGAAGTGCTGAAGAACTAATGTTTGTTGTTGGAGCTACGCGACCGGAAGAATTGAAGAAGATTCGCGAACGTGCCCCGGGTTATTTCTTTTTAATTCCGGGTGTTGGTGCCCAGGGTGGAAATCTCGAAGAAGTTGCAGCAGCAGCGCTCACCACAGATTGTGGCATTTTGGTAAATGCTTCGCGCAGTATTTTGTATGCATCGAGCGGAATTGATTTTGCCGAAAAAGCTTCAAACGAGGCCAAGGCAATGCAGGTTGAAATGGCTAAATTTCTACTTTAGTTCGCAGCCATCAACACCAGCCAGGCTTTAATAACTTCGCCTTGGTCGAGAAGTTGTGCTGCAGCGCGGTGTGATGCAAAATCGCTTGAGTCGACCGAATGCATCAACAAATCAAATTCTTCTGATGTTTTGAATTCTTCAACAAGATCGTGATGAGGCAAGTGCTCAACATTGCCCAATTGCCCTAGATGGTTGCCCGTTAATACCGGTGAGAATCGAATAGACTCGGGAATTTGATTCACCCCGATTCCCAGCGTTTGAAGGGGTTTCTCGACTTCAAATAAGGCATCACCCGAAGCACGGCAATACCAATTGCCACCAAGGCGCGCAACGAGATCAATGCGGTTTTGGTTGATGTGCCCCTTTTCGTCCAAAATCTCATCCTTCACATGAATTGCGAGCACTTTGCAGAGAATCAGATTTCCGGCACCACCTTGGTCTCCGAGTGCGATGACATCATAAACACTGCACTCGAATTGAACCGGACTTTCTTTAACACGCGGCGGTTTTACAATGGTAGATGGTAATTCGCTTAGACCCGCTTTCGTAAATTCATTTACCCCTTTCGCATATTCGGAACTCGCAAGCGACATTTGCTGAACTATGGCGTAATTCACTACATTGATGACTACCTCGGGGTGTTCCAGTACATTGTCGAGGGTATGTTTGGTGGTATTGTCGCGCACACGCCTTGCGGGAGAAAATACTAACACCGGAGGATTGGCACTGAATACATTGAAAAAGGAAAAGGGGCTCAGGTTGACTTCTCCGGAAGTATTTATAGTACTGGCAAATGCGATAGGACGTGGACCGACGGCCGATTGCAGAAGATGCTGCAAGGCAGGAACCGACATTTCACTGGGTGTAAACGATTTCATTGCGCTAAGTTAGTGTGATTGTATTTTGGTGATGATGTGTTTGGTAGATTTTCTTGCTTTGTTTTTCATGAAAATCTTAAGATATTAGGTTATACAATATGCCAATACACCTGGCGTTTATCGTACATGCAAATACACCCTAATTTAATCGATACCTTTGAACTTCGTCGACAAGGCGGTTTTTACATTTTTTCGGAAATTGGTGGTGATGATGTTTTTTACTTCAACAGCGAATCTTCGAAATCGAATTTTCCCCACCAATTAAGCTTGAATCTTAACTTATTTGGAGACAAGTACTTAAAGTATGTTTTTAATCGGGTTCGGGAATCCAACGATGAAAAGAGGATTGAGAAATACCTTTGGTTGTTGTTTAAACGCATCATCAAGTATCCTTTGTTCCATCACTTTAAATTAGACCACAGAATACTCGATAAGCATGGTCGATTTGATTACATATTGCATCGCTACTACATTCGACATTATGATTCGAGCAGCGATAATCCGCTTCGCTATTTGCAAGTAGATTTACCTTATACCAAGGATTCGTCCAACTTCATTTTTAGTTTTTTGGAGCAGGAAATGGATGAAATATTAATGTACGATTTGATTTCGATTCCAAGGAAGATATTTGAATACAGCCTAACGAATATCGAATTGCAAATGGCATATGTTGATATTTACAATCAGGATAATAGGTTCTTTTACATTCAGAACAAACAAATTAAATGTTCGCATGAGGCTATGATTTATGGGATTTATTTTGTGTTTACGCACAAGAAACTGAGTCTGGTTTATTTTAAGTAACGCTTTTCTGATTTTTGATTACATTGTCGCTAAACAATTAGTCAATTTAAATTAGCACATGAAATCATTTTTCCTTTCTCTCGGTTTTTTATTGTCGGGATTTCAATTGATAATAGCACAGGATGCCGCAGCAATTCGTACTCTATTATACAAACAGCAGGATGCATGGAATGCTGGCAATATTGAGGGTTTTATGCAGTATTATTGGAAAAGCGATTCATTGTGCTTTATGACCAAAGATGGGGTAACGAATGGCTGGCAAAATACCTTGGATCGGTATAAAAGAGGCTACCCCGACAAACAAAGCATGGGGAAATTAACATTTGATTTGATCCGCATAGACCTGCTTGCTCCAGATGCGGCATTGGTTGCCGGAAAATGGTTGGTCGATTCTGCTGCGAAATCTGCTGAAGGACACTTTAATCTGTTGCTTCGAAAAAAGAACGGACAATGGCTTATCGTTCTTGATCACACAAGTTGAACCCGCTAAATAGATGATTCTTAGTGGACAATTCATTTAATTAATTCACATTAAACCGAATTCTCCGCACATTTACGGCCTCATGCAAATCGTGTAATAATTCGGGATTCGCTTCAAGCGCATTGCCAACAACAACGAGCGTGGCACCTGCATCATAAGCCAAGTGGAGTTTTTCGACCGAGTCAATTCCGCCTCCAACCAAGAGCGGAACAGAACAGGCATTGTGCACGGCATGAATCATTTCGGCTGGCACAGGCAAACGTGCCCCGCTACCGGCTTCGAGATACACGAGCTTCATTCCCAGTAACTCGGAGGCCAATGCAGTGCTTGCAGCGATCTCGGTTCCTTCGCGTGGAATGGGTTGCGTTTGACTCAAATATGCAACTGTGGTTGTTTTGCCTCCATCGATGAGCGTGTAAGCCGTTGGAATAATCTCCAATCCACTTTGCACGAGCTGCCTTGCGGCTTTAACGTGCTTGCCAATTAACAAATCGGGATTGCGTCCCGAAACCAAGCTCAGCAGCAAAAGCGCATCGGCCTGCGAACTAATCTGTGTCTCGTTTCCCGGAAATAAGACTACCGGAATATTCGGACAGAATTGCTTCACCTCATTCAATGTAGATTCTAAGTCTAATCGCTCCGAAGTAGATCCCCCAACGAAAAAATAATCGGGCGGAGCAACCGATGCGATGGTGAGAATGTGATGCAAACGCTTCATGCTCATCTTGCCTGGATCAATTAACACAGCCAACAATGCTCTCGCATCCATTCGCGCTTCATTCAGTTCTTTTAATACAGTTTGCATGTTTCAAAAATAGAAAGTGCATTGCTTTTAGCAAATGAAATCGTAGATAGAAGTTGAAACATATGCGATAAATGGTTGATGCGTAAATCAAATGCCTTGTAAATCAATACATAATGTGGTTTTGGGCAACTTCTTTGCCCGATAACTTACATCTGCAAGAAACAGCATTTTGGCTCCGAACTGTCGGCTTAATCCTGCCGTAAAGCCTCATGCAACTTTGATTTTATCGTTCCACAACAAAACCTGTGATTCATATCTAGACGCTTTAAATCTTACCGCATGATGCGCACAAACAAGTTGTTAGGAGTTCTGGTGGTTTTATTCATATTTGGGAACGCAGCGTTTGCTCAGTTAACTACAACGGGCAATACCAGCGTTTCGGCCAATGCTTTGGTCAATAACATCATCGGTTCGGGGGTTACGTTTTCGAATGCCACCTACACCGGAAAACCCGTTGCAGCGGGCACATTTAATGGAGTAAATTCAAACATAGGACTCAACTCGGGTGTCATTATTACCAGTGGCCACATCAATTTAGCACCGGGACCAAACAACAATGGAGGTGCTACCTATTCCAACAATGGTCCAAACATTCCCGAGCTCGAAACGCTTGCACAATCAACCACCTTCGATGGGGCAATTCTTGAGTTCGATTTCGTACCGCAAAGCAATTACATTTCGTTTCGCTATGTTTTTGCATCCGAAGAGTACAACGAATACGTATGTTCCGAATTCAACGATGCTTTTGCCTTTTACATTAGTGGCCCGGGTATAACCGGAGCCGAAAATTTAGCATTGGTTCCCGGAACATCAACACCGGTAACCATCAATACCATCAACAACGGAACGGTTGGCGCTTTAGGCTCGGCGACGAATTCGCCCTGTATTTTAGGGAATTCCGCCTATTTCGTGGGAAATACTGCTAATACAGTTCAATACGACGGCTTTACGACCGTGCTTACCGCCGAGCGAACGGTAATTCCTTGTCAGACCTATCACATCCGAATGATGATTGCCGACGGCGCCGACGATATTTTCGATTCTGCCGTTTTTTTGGAAGAGAATTCATTTAGCTCCGATGTGTATGAAGTTACGGTGAGCACCTACTTCAACGATTCGAGCCTATATGAGGGCTGCACGCAAGCCGAAATTACCTTTAGCCGACCGGATCCCGATCCAACCCCATTGGTGATTAACTATTCGGTGTCTGGTTCTGCAACTGCCGGTGCCGATTATGTAGCGCTTCCCGGAACGATTACCATTCCGGCAAACCAAGCCAGCATTAGCCTAACGATTGATGGCATTGCCGATGGTTTGAATGAAGGAACAGAAACGTTGATTCTCAATGCGATTACCGCTTGTGGTACGGTGCCTCACATCATTTTCTTAAAAGATAAACCCATCATTGATGTTTTTTCGCCCAATGCAGCCATTTGCTCTGGTCAAGGTCCGGTTGTGCTTAATGCGCTGGCTTCGGGCGGCATGCCTCCTTATTCCTACACATGGAGTACCGGGCAAACGGGTACTTCCATCAGTGTCAATCCGGCTTCAGAGACAACCTATTCTGTAACGGCAACCGATTTTTGTGGCAACACCGGATCAGCAAATCCGATTGTTTTTGTGGGCGAAACACCAACTGCATCCATCGATGCGCCTCCCATTATTTGCAGTGGTGTGCAGGCAACCATCAGTTACACCGGAACAGCACCACCTTCGGCAACGTACATTTGGGATTTTGATGATGCTTCGAGTGTTTCGAGCGGATCGGATCAAGGGCCCTATCAGGTAAGTTGGGACTCGTCGGGATTGAAAACGATTTCATTACAAGTCATCCAAAATGGATGCTCAACCAATGTAGTAACAACGCAGGTATTGGTGAATCCTACGCCTACGGCCGATTTTGTGGTCGATCCAATCGTATGTGCCGGACAAATTGCCACCGTTACCTATACCGGAACGGGCACCGATGGCGGCGGCTACGGCTGGGGATTCCCGGGAGGCGTTATCATTACCGGAGGTCGTCGCGGGCCCTTCCAGATTCGTTGGGACTCGGTTGGTGTTTATGGCGTTACACTCACCGTTACCGAAAATGGATGTACTTCGCCCGGAAATGAAGTTTTTGTGACGGTACAGCCAACACCAAGTTCCGATTTTAGCGTCGAAACTCCTGTTTGCGTGGGTGAAGCTTCAACCATAACCTACGATGGAGATGCATCATCTACTGCCACCTATAACTGGAATTTTTCGGGTGGAACGGTATTGAGCGGCTCTGGAGCAGGTCCTTACGAAGTACAATGGAATTCACCGGGAACGAAAAACGTATTCATGTCGGTAACCGAAGCAGGTTGCTCGAGCGATATTACATCGCACAATGTGGTTGTGCACAGTATTCCTCAGGCTTCGTTTGCAATCGCAAGTCCAATCTGCGAAGGACAAGCAACAACGGCAACCTACACCGGAACAGCTAACAACAATGCGAATTATACCTGGAATTTTGGAAGCGCCCAGGTTTTGGGTGGAGCAGGGCAGGGGCCATACACCTTGCAGTGGGACAATGCCGGAACCTATTCGGTTTCGCTGGTGGTGAGTCGCAACGGATGTTCATCGCCGCCATTTGCAGTTGATGTGGAGGTATATGCCATACCTGATGCCCCTTTTACAGCCGAAACGCCGGTGTGTATCGGTGAGGCTTCCACCATTGTTTTTAACGGAATTGATCTGAATGGCAATCAATACAACTGGGATTTCAGTGGCGGACAAATTCTCTCCGGAAATGGGGTAGGGCCGTATGAAGTCTATTGGCAAAATCCCGGCAACAAGCAGGTAGTTCTGCAATTAATTTCTCCCCAAGGCTGTGCCTCCGATCCAACTGTTCAGCAAGTTGAAGTTAAACCAACACCAACTTCAATTTTTACAGCCGAAACCCCGGTTTGTTTGAATGAGACATCAACCATACAATACACCGGTTCGGGTAGCCCTTCGGCGCAATACAGCTGGAGTTTCAATGCGGGAATTGTGGTTAGCGGAAGCGGGCAGGGGCCTTACGAAATCCAGTGGCAAACGCCCGGTATCAAAACAATTACAGTTCAGGTTGAAGAAGATGGATGCGTTTCGCCGCCAACACAACAGCAGGTGAATGTACGTCCTTTACCTACCGGATTTTTTACCGCTGCTTCGCCGGTATGCGCTTTCGAATCAACAACCATCGTGTATTCGGGCAATGCAGCTGCGAATGCTATCTTTAATTGGGATTTCGACAACGGTTCGGTGATTTCGGGCAGTGGGCCCGGGCCATACCAAGTTTCGTGGGAAACAGCCGGTCCTAAAAATATTCGTTTAACGGTAATTGAGAACGGATGCAGCTCGGTTGAAGAAATCAACGTTGTGTTAGTGAATCCGGTGCCTACAACACCATTCACGGCCAGCGGACCGCTCTGTTTGGGCGAAAATTCGACGGTGGTTTATACCGGAAATGCCTTATCAAGTGCTCAATACACATGGGACTTTGACGGCGCAACGGTGATTTCGGGAGCGGGCAATGGACCTTTTGTGTTAAACTGGGATGAAATCGGAATACACACTATAACGCTGAACTTGAGTCAGGCCGGATGCGATGCCCCACCTTCGACGCAAACAGTAACCGTTTACCCAATTCCAACGGCACCATTTCTAAGCAATGAGCGCGTTTGCGTGGGCATACCTGCAACGCTAACTTACACCGGAACGGCTGGAACTGCAGGAAATTATAACTGGAACCTCGACGGTGGCATAATTCAGTCGGGCAGTGGTAGCGGACCGCTAAGTGTTTTTTGGAATACGCCCGGAATAAAGCAGCTTAGTTTGTATGTGGTCGAAAATGGATGTCCCTCGCCGGTGGTGCAACAACCCGTCGAAGTGATTCCGTATCCAACATCTGATTTTGCTGCAACGCCCTTGGTATGCGAAGGCTTGACCACAACGGTAACCTTTGGAGGCACAGCGCTACCACAAGCCATTTTCGACTGGAATTTTGACGGAGCCGAGGTTCTTTCGGGCAGTGGCGCCGGGCCTTACCAAATTAGCTGGCCGGTAACCGGCGATAAAACCATCACACTTAGTGTTTCACAGTTTGGCTGTGCCTCGCCCGAAAGTCAGGTGTTATTGAATGTAGCTCCCTCACCAACTGCATTTGCCGGCGACGACCGCATCGGTTGTCCGGGCGATACCTTGGTTTTGGGTGGATTTTACACCTCGGGCTATGCCTACCAATGGTCGCCCGCCGGAGATTTTGTGAACGCAACGGTTTCGGATCCCGAACTTGTGCTCGAAAACAACAGCGGACAGCTGATAATGAACGAATACATCGTGGCTACAACTTTGGGCAATTGTACGGTATACGATACGGTGAATGTGCTCATCGAACCGCTTCCGGTGTTAACGGTAAACATGCCCGAAGGACAATGTTTTGCAGGCAATGCGCTCGATTTTTCGGCGTCGGGTAATTTTGAGTCGGATGCAGTATTTACGTGGAATTTCGGTCAGTTCTCCAATCCACATCAAAGCAATACACCATCGCCGCAAGATGTAAATTTCCTTACGCCCGGAATGCATGTGGTGCAGGTAATGGTCGAAACCTGGGGTTGTCGAAGTCCGGTGTATGTGGATTCTGTTGAGATTTACGAAATGCCGCAAGCGCAATTCAGCGCTACCAATGTAGAGGGTTGTCCGCCGCTGAGCCCCACTTTCCAGAACACCTCGTTGGGATTTGGTAACGATATTTTTACGTGGGATATGGGCGATGGCAATTCGGTAAACGGACAAACGCCCAACTATTCTTATTTGAGTTCGGGCCAGCACACGGTTACCTTGACCATCGAAACGGCGCAAGGCTGCACAGCGCGCTATGAGATGCACAGTTTGGTGAATGTATTTCCGGTTCCATTGGCAGGTTTTACCGTAAATCCGAATGTGCTCACAACAGCGCAACCGATTGCCAACATTATTGATCAGTCGGTTGGAGCTGCGAGTTGGGAATATGATTTAGGCGATGGGACAAGTTCGAATGAGCGCAGTTTTACGCACAATTATTTGAATGTGGGCACCTACGATTTGACACAGATTGTAACGAACAGCTTCGGTTGTAAAGACATCGCGAGCTATTCGTTAAAAGTAGAGCCGGAGATGACGTTTTATCTGCCAAACGCATTTACACCCGATGAGGACGGTACCAATGAAGTTTTTAAATGCTATGGGCTAAATATTGAGCAATTTCGGATGGAAATTTACGATCGTTGGGGCGAGTTGGTGTTTGAATCCAATGATATTGAAGTAGGATGGAACGGAAGATTGTTTAATTCGTTCGATCGTCCGGTTTCGCAAATGGATGTGTATGCGGTTGTGGTGTATGTGCGCGATAGCATGGAAAATCCGCCACGACGTGTAAATCATAGGGTAACCTTGGTTCATTAATTTTGGTTCATACGAACCTTGTTGAAAAAGGTCATGAGTGATTTGGCTGAATAGTTTGTAATTCTGACATTATTTTATACTTTTGAAATGCTTGGAATTTACCTTGCGTTTCGAACATGAAACATCTATACTCTAAAGTTTGTGCACTGCTTCTAACCCTTTTTTCAAGCGGTTTATCGGTAGCTCAAGTATTCGTCACAAATCAGGATCCTGTAGTTTATATCGATAGTTTAATTGCAGGTGAATCCATTTGCTTCAGCAATGTTCAATTTTTTGGGAATCCGGAGTCAATCGGTTATTTTGAGTTAAATACAGCAGATAGTACCAATCTTGGCTTCAACAAAGGCATCATGATGGCTACGGGCATCGCAGGTGGCTTCATTGGCAATGCGGGTTTTCCCAATGATTTTTCAGGCGGATTAGACAATATTCCAGAATTAACCAACGCGGTTCCGCCTTCATGCGGAAGCATTGATGATGGATTGTTGTTGAGTTTTGATTTTGTTCCGCAATCCTCAAGTATCAGTTTCAAATACGTATTTGCATCAGATGAGTATGATATGTATGTGTGTTCGCAATTTAATGATGCCTTCGCATTTTTAATCAGCGGACCAGGAATCGTTGGAAATCAGAATATGGCGCTGGTTCCGGGGACCAATGACCCGATTACCATCAGTACAATAAATAATGGTACCGTAGGTGGAGCAGGAAATATTTCCAATGATCCATGTGTTTTGTCCAATTCGCAATACTTTAATACAACACCTCCAACAGCAACAATCCAGTTCAATGGCTTTACCGATACATTACTCGCTAGTGCTTCAAATCTTATTCCCTGCGAGACATATACGTTAAAGTTGATGATTGCCGATTATTGCGATGCATCCTTAAGTTCCGGTGTATTCCTTGCTGCGAACTCATTTTCAGGAGGCCCTGTTTCGAATGTAGTTGAGTTTCCGGAAGGCGTTTTTAACAATACCATTTATGAAAGCTGTGAACCGGTGGCCATCACATTTACCAAGCCTCCCAGCTCAATTCAGTCGGTTATTCCATTGAATATTACCGGAACGGCAGAAGAGGGCAACGATTACAGTTTTGTTATTAACAACCTTATTTTTGAACCATTTCAGGAGAGTTATGAATTGTTTATCAATGCCTACAACGACGATAATCCGAATGAGGGTGTTGAAACAATCATCATTGAGTATCAAAAGTACTGTGGTTGCGATATTAAAGATACTATAGAGATTTTCCTCGAAGATCGTCCGGTTGTAGTTGCCGATGCAGGTCCTGATTTGATTACCTGTTCTAATGTTCCTGTACAAATGGGAACAGCGCCACTTCCAAATTATACGTATTACTGGGCTCCACCCGAAGGGATTTCTGATGATAGTATTCCACAACCTGAGTTAAACATTTCGAATATTGCAGGCGATGGTGTGATAACTTCGATGTATGAAGTTTTTGCGCGCTTTGGTGGTTGTACTGCCGTTGATACAATTCTTGTAAACGTAAAGCCACAACCTGTAGCCTCCTTTGACCCACCAAACGCTCAATGTTTTGTCGGTAATTCATACGATTTTGCTTCAGATGGCATTTTTAACACATCGTCTCCAACTTTTGTTTGGGATTTTGGCCAGTACGCAACACCGCAATTTTCGGCAGATCCCAATCCCGAAAATATCGAGTTTTTTGGAACCGGGCCTCAATCGGTGAGCCTCATAGCCATTGAAGATGGTTGCGAAAGTACGCCGTTTGAAAATCCCGTTATTGTACATGCGAATCCGGTTGCCAATTTTTCATTGTCGTCGATTGTCGAGTGTACGCCTGCTGTCGTAACGTTCAACGATTTATCTTCTGATGCTAACCCCATAACGTGGAGTTGGGATTTTGGGAATGGGCGCAGCAGCGATTTGCAGAACCCCCAAACCATTTACAGTGAGTCTGGTAATTACACCGTTCGCCTGGAAGTAAAGAATATTTTCGGATGTACCAATAGTTTCGAAATTCCCAATTTGGTTCGCATAGAGCCATCTCCGGTAGCGAATTTTAAAGTATTGCCGGGGAATATAATTACGCGTGATAATCCGAATATAGATATCGACAACCTCGGCTCTAATGGCGATGAATGTTTCTATGTAATAACTTCTCCCAATACGCTCGCCGATACGGTTTATAACTTTGACATTGCTTACGAGTTTCCGGATTCTGGACTCTACACAGTTAAGCAATATTTACTGAACGAAAATGGTTGTTTCGATACAACATCGCAACTCGTTCGTGTGGATGCCGGATATAAAGTGTTTATTCCAACAGGATTCTCTCCCGATGGAGATGGGTTAAACGATTATTTTAGTATTTATGGAGAGGATGTTGCGTCAGCCGAGATAATCATATACAACCGTTGGGGAAATGTGATTTATACGTCGTATGATACCGAAAGCGGCTGGGATGGACGCACCAAACTCGGCGATGATTATGTGCAGTCGGGCATCTACTTCTATGAATTTAAATTGAAGGATAAATACGGCAATTCATACAACCGACGCGGAACATTGAGTGTGTTGCGGTAGTTAATTAGGGACTACTGAAAAACACTCAATGAATTTACTTTAAGTAGTTTAAAAATCGTTTGAGCCGATTTAAATGCAAGGTTTTTAGTGGTGTATGTTTAATTCATCTGCAGATGACCTTTTAAAAGTTTAATCATTCCGTTAGTCAGAAATACACCATCTGCTTGGTTGTTCGCAGTATTCATGCCTAATTGCTCCTTAATGCGTTTGGCCGCATCGCGTTCAGTATAGCCGATTTTTAGCAGTCCCTTGTGCGAAGCCACATATTTAAGCTCATAGGCATAGATAGTAGGGTTTGTCGACGGCCGGGGAGGAAAGAATTCCCGTTTGCTCATTTCCGTTTTAGTTTTCGTAGTTCGTTTTGCGCTTGCTCGATGCTGGCAATGAATTGCTTTTCCACTGCTGAGAGCTTGTCGGTCGATTTGCCTTTGTAAGCTTCATACTCGGTTAATGCCTTCTGACCCGCTAGGGGCGCTGATATCGCACCGGCATGTGTTAGCACATCTTGCCTGCTCATCTTAATAAAGCCGTCCAGCACCTCAATCCAGTCTTTCATGTGCATTGGTTTTTGCTGCATTGCGTTTATTTCGGCAATATCCAGGTAAGCAGAAACCAATCTATTTAAAATGGATAATTCCTCCTCCGAAAGATAATTTTTTGCAATTCCTATTTCCTGCTTGGTGGGTTGCTTGCCTTTGAAAGCCTTTAAGCCCATAAATGGTAATTTGGCATTCGCTCGCTGGAAAATAATTTCGGCCGCAGTATGCCCATGAGCAGCCCAGTGCAATTTGTTCTGAACGGTTTGAAAAAAAACTTGAGTGATACTAACACGCGGGTCATAATCTATGCTGGTTGCATAAATTTCGAGTACTTTTCGGTAAAAAACTTTTTCTGAAGAACGAATGTCGCGTATACGATCGAGCAGCTCGTCGAAGTAGCCGCCCCCTTGTTTTAGCAAGTCATCATTCATGGTGAAACCTTTAATCAGATATTCGCGCAGCCGCTCGGTGGCCCACATCCTAAACTGTGTACCTCGCAGCGATTTTACGCGGTATCCGACGGAGATGATGACATCGAGGTTGTAGTATTCGAGCTCACGTTCCACCTGCCTGCTACCCTCGATTCGAACTGTTCGGAATTTCCGAACAGTTGCCTCGAATTCCAACTCTCCTTCTTCAAATACATGCTTGATGTGCTCGCTGATGTTGGCCTTCGACGACTGAAACAGCTCCACCATATCGGCCTGCGTTAGCCAAACAGTATGTTCATCAAGTTGTACCTGTATTTTAGTATTCCCGTCGTCGGTTTGATAGATTAGAATTTTACTTTGATTGTTCATTCTTCAGAATTGCAATTGAATGTTTTACTTTATTAATTGAGAATTTGCATTCACTTCTGTTCATTGAAAAATATGCTTCTATGAACTGATAACTTAACGTTGAATTGATGCGATAAAATTGAGTTTTATTTTGTTTCTCTATACCTCAACATGACTATCAGGTTTGTTTTGATGTATTAACCTCGTTCGTTCTTTGTCGTTATGCGGTTAATTGGTTTATTATTGTTTGATATTCACTAATGGCTAAGATACTGCAGTTTTGACAATTGCTTCAAGGAGCGTGCAGAACATTTAATGAATTTCACCAGGCGGGCAATTTCCTGTTTTTAAAAGCGCTCTTTACCAATTCCACGAAACGCAATAAATCCAAGCAAAAACACAAGGGCCAGCAAAACTACCGAAGCCCGCATCGAGCCTGTCATCCATTCGAGCAAGCCAAATAAAAAGGTGCCTAAAACTACAGCGAGTTTCTCGGCTACATCGTAAAAGCTAAAATACGAGGTGTGATCTGCATCGGGCGGCAACAATTTCGACCAGCCCGAGCGTGCTAAGGCCTGAACAGCGCCCATCACCAAACCTACAACAGAAGCAAGAATCATGAAATGCAATGCCGTTTGTACGAACCACGCGCCTATGCAGATGCCTATCCACAGCACAATGCAAAACAATAAAACGGGTATTGTTCCCATTCGCTTGGCAAGACGTGCAAATAATAATGCACCAACAATGCCCACCACTTGAATAATGAGTATGGTGGGAATGAGCACTTCGTCTTTGAGCCCAAGCTCCTTCTTGCCGAAATTCGCCGCCATGTACATCACGGTTAATACAGCCATCATCGTAAAAAAGTAACCCATCAGGTAACGCAGCATAACAGGGTTTTTGCGGAAGTTTTTCCAAACTTTGCGCAGTTCAGCATACCCACTCAGAAGCAATCCGACTGATGCGTTTTCCGTGGTTGTGGATTTTAAGCGTGCGGGAAGAACGTAAAAAGGTATCTGCGCGAAACTCAGCCACCAGATGCCAACCGTAACAAAGGAGATGCGTGCAGGCATTCCCTTGCCTTCGATGCCAAAGATTTCGGGTTTTAAAAGCATGGCCAGGTTGATGAGCATGAGCATAATGCCGCCGGTGTAGCCCAATGCAAATCCCCTTGCCGAAATGCGGTCTTCTTCGCCTTTGGGCGCTAACTCGGGCAACCAAGCGTTGTAAAAGACCAAGCTTCCTGAGTAACCAATTCCGGCAAGAGTGAAGGCAATAACACCCAGTTCGAGGCGATCGGGCGTAAAAAAATACAAGGCCATGCACGACAGCGCACCAATCCAGGTAAAGATTTGCATGAAGAGTAAGCGCCTGCCAGTTACATCGGCCAATGCCGATAAAAGGGGCGACACAAGTGCAACAAAGAGGAAGGATGCCGAAATTGCCCAGGCGTATAAGGAGGTGTTGAGGATCGAAAATCCGAAGAAGTTTACCATTCCCTGCGCATCGCCTCTGGCTACGGCAGCATAATACGCAGGCAAAATGGCCGATGTGATGCTGAGTTGGTAAACCGAATTCGCCCAATCGTACATCAACCAACTTTTAATTGCTTTATTATTTCCCTTTAGATTAAAATTAACACTATTTGTATTCAAATCGAATTAAATTTGTCGCAGTCAATTTGTAAAAATCATTCAAACCTATGAAAAGCCTTTCAGAAACCAAGGGAATACTCGTACCGGTCGATTTTTCGGCCTTAACCGAAAACGGAATTTCGCATGCGATAGCCATGGCGCGTATCTTCCACAAACCATTTACCTTTTGCATGTGTTGCGAAAACGCTTATTTGAAACCGATCACGTGTTTAATCTCCCGCATCGCACGTCCGGCTATGTTTCAATAATTTTTTCGACCGGGCTTGCTGTTGAGGCATTTTGTCTACTTTTGCGTCCCGATGAGCCAAAAACCATACATTGTAGGCATCTCGGGCGGTAGCGCTTCCGGAAAAACATCCTTTC
>Ga0169931_10007614_pt1 | contig 16014 bp, 13 predicted proteins | sample Kivu_15m_20L_FD_129675 | JGI IMG/M metagenome (GOLD analysis project Ga0169931, IMG submission 129675) | Freshwater microbial communities from Lake Kivu, Western Province, Rwanda to study Microbial Dark Matter (Phase II) - Kivu_15m_20L... | ecosystem: Environmental > Aquatic > Freshwater > Lake...
CCTGCGGATCGGTCATGGTCATCAGAAACGGCCCGCGAATCGGCGCCCGCGCCAGCAGCGCCGCCAGAACCACCGGCGAGTCGCCGTAGCTGCCCGCCGAGGGGGCGTCCGCGGCATCGGTCAGGACCACCGGCGCGGCGCCGGGCGGATTGGCCGCTGCGATGTCCAAGGCCTCGACCAGCGGCGTGCGCCGGACCAGATAGCGATGACGCTGATCCCAGCAGAAGCGCCCGATGCGCTCCGCCTCGGCTACGGCGCGCGCGGCGGCCGCGTCGCCATCGGCGACGACCAGCACCGACCAGCCGGTTTCCGGCACATCCATCCAGGCCTGGGGCGCGATCACGGTGGCGGCAAGAATCCCGGGCCGCGTCTCCAGGTCGCGCAGCAGAGCGATCACCTCGCGCATCGGACCGGTATCGGTGTCGTGGCCCTCCGGCGCGGTCATCATGCGGATCTTGCGATGGACCAGACGCGGCCGCGCCCGGCCTTCGAGCGCGGCGGCGACGATCTCCATCGCATGGCGGCCGGTCTCGACATAGTCGACATGCGGACAGGTCTTGAACCCGACCGCGGCGTCCAGCCCGGCGGCCATCGCGGCGGTGAAGTTGCAGTGCATGTCGAACGACGCGACGATCGGCACCGCGGGTCCCACCAGCGCGCGCACCCGCGCGATCAGGTCGCCCTCGGCATCGGGAACCGACTGCGTCGCCATCGCGCCATGCAGCGGCAGGTAGACGGCGTCGATCCGCCCGAGTTCCGCGCGCAACCGGGTCAGGATCCGGTCGCGGAAGAAATGATAGACCTCGTCCTCCAGCACCGGGCCCGCGCCCCCGAAGCCGAGAACCGCAGGCACGAGATCGATGCCGTGCCACGCGGCCACCTGGCGTGCGCCCGCGACCTCTTCGCCCTGCGCGACCGCCCAGACTTCGTCGCCTTCGGCCAGACGAAAACGGCGAAAGCGCTCGAGGCCCGCGGTCCCTGCGACGAAGCTGTTGAGTTCGTATTGCATCCCCGCGACGAAGACGCGCGGGCGGCGATCCGCGATCATGCCGCCAGCCTAGCGCGCCCGGGCCGCCACGCACCGGAATTCGCGCTGTCGCTGCGCGCCTCGACCGGTGGCAGCGGACGAGGCACACTGCGTGCGGCGCCGGTCGACGAGGCGCATGGGAGGGACAGGACATGGATGTGCCCGACCGCCACGCGACACGCAGGCGCGACATGATCGGCATCGCGGCGGCCCTGCTCGCCGCGGGCGCCCCGGCCGCGGTATCGCGCGCCGCCGCCGCCGTCGACCTGGCGATAGATCCCCTCCGCTTACACGTTGGCCCGTAGGACGGCAGGCTCGGTGTTCGCGGAGCGAGGGTGCGCTCATCACCCCACCGACGTCGGCCGCCCGACTGCCGGGTCGTGGCAGATCGCACGCAGGCCCTCGGCCACTAGGTTTTCTGCCTCGCCGGCGGCATCGATCAGTGCGCCCAGTGTAAAGAACGGATGGAGCATACCGGCAAAGCATCGGTACTGTGTCGGTACGCCGGCGTCCGCCAAGCGTCGCGCGTAGGCCTCGTTCTCGTCGACGAGGGGGTCGAACTCAGCACTGATCACGAGCGCCCGCGGCAACCGGCTCAGGTCGTCGCAGAGCAGCGGCGAGGCGCGCACATCGGTGCGATCGGCCGGGTTGGGCACGTAGTGACCGATGAAGGTCCGCATCGCCGCAGCGGTGAGCATGTAGCCCTCGGCATGTCGCCGGTAGGACGGCGATTCGCTGCTCACATCGGTGGCCGCATAGATCAGCACTTGCAGCGCGAGGCGGAGGTCCGCGTCATTGCGGGTCTGCTGCGCAACCACCGCGGCAAGATTCCCACCTGCGCTGTCGCCGCCCACCGCAAGCATCGACGGGTGGGTACTGAGGCGCGCCGCGTGGGCCGCGCACCAGCGCGTGGCGTCCAGCGCGTCGTTAACCGCGGCGGGGAACGGCCACTCCGGCGCAAGCCGATAGTCGACGGACAGTACGCCGCAGTCGGCCTTCGCGGCGAGCCTCCGGCACGTAGCGTCATAGCCCTCGAGCGAACCGAGCATCCAGCCGCCGCCGTGGAAGTAAACCAGCAGCGGGCGAAGGGTCCGGTCCGAGGACGCGCGATAGAACCGCACCGGGATCGGTCCGTCGCGCCCCGACAGCTCGAAGGATTCCTCGATCGCCAGGCGCGGTGCGGGCCCCACCAGTTTGAGACGCTGCTCCGTGTACGAACGGCGCAGCTCCGCGGTCGTCAGGCCGACCGGCAGATCACCGGCCATTTCAGCGGCTTTCCGAGCCTGGGGATGAAGTGCCACGCGCGGCTCCTCTTTCGGGGTGATGAAGGCCAGGGACGGGTTAGTCGCGTTCGGCTGCGCGCGCGCCGGCCGGGCATGGCGCGCGCGGCGCCGTGTGCCTATCATCCGTGATCTGCGCAACACGGCGCACGGCGTTGAGAGGCGATCGCATGAATGATCCGGGTGAGGGCGCGCCGAACGGCGCATCGGCGCGCGCGCCCGTGTGCGAGGTGCCGAGATCGTGAACGGCGTCCGCGTGATCGAGTCGGCGGGCCGGTGCAGCCTTGGCGAGGGTCCGCTCTGGTCCCTGCGCGAGAGGGCTCTGTACTGGGTCGACATCCTCGGGCACGCCGCGTACCGCCTTCGTCCCGAGGACGGTCAGGTCACGCGGTGGGCTCTCCCGGACACGATCGGTTGGCTGATCGAGCGCGGCGGTGCGTCGGGGTTCGTGGCGGGACTGGGGCGCGACGTGGTCCTGCTGAACTTGGAGCCGCTGGAAATCACGCCGATCCTGCGCCCCGAACCACAGTTCGCGGACCACCGCCTGAACGACGGGAAGGCCGATGCCGCTGGTCGCCTCTGGTTCGGCACGATGCCCGTCGACGCCGGTCGCGAGACGGGGTCGTTGTACCGACTCGATCCTGATGGCGCGCTCAGTCATTGGGATCGTGGCTACCGCGTCGCGAACGGCCCGGCCTTCAGCCCCGACGGGCGATACCTGTATCACACGGACTCGATACGCGGGACCGTCTTTCGGTTCACGCTTCGCGCGGACGGATCGGTCGTCGACCGCCAGCCTTTCGTGCGCTTCGAACCCGGCGCCGGGCTCCCCGACGGCATGACGGTGGACGCGGAGGGTGGCGTCTGGATCGCCGTCTGGGGCGGCTCGCGGGTCTCTCGGATCGCACCCGACGGGAGCCTCGACCGCTCGATCGCGCTGCCCGCCTCGCAAATCACCAGCTGCGCATTCGGCGGTCCGAACCTCGACCGGCTGTATGTGACCTCGGCCGCGGAGGGCGTCGACGAGCCGCAGGCCGGGGCACTCTTCGAGTTGGAGCCGGGCGTCGTGGGTCTGCCTGCGCATCGGTTCGCGGGCTAGAGCTTAGTCGCGACGAGGAACTCTGGGCCGTCCGGGCGGCGCAGCAGCCGGCCCGGGGGCGGCACCGCCGCGCTCACGCCCCAGCTTGCGTTGAAACCGTCGTCACGCCCTGCCACAGCTTCTAGGTCATCGCCGGACGCAGGAGCAGCGCCGCGTCGTCGCGGGTAGGCAGGTCGATGCAGCCGGGCGCGACGACGAGCCCCGCTGTCTTCGACTACGCTCGGGTTCTTCAGCGGCACGTCGGCGGAGAACGTCACTTCGCGCACGCTCCTGGCGGCTTCAGAGCTCGGAGCGCGCGCTGTGCGCATCGCGACGCTGGACCACGCTCGGCAGCAGCTCCGTACCGAGTCCCGGCCCTTCCATTGGCAGCACATGGCCGTCGATCACGGGTGGTACCACCGTGACGAGCTCGCGATAGTAGCCTGTGTAAAAGGCGCGGACGCTCTCCTGGATCAGCGTGTTCGGCTGGCTGAATGCCATGTGTATGGCCGCGGCGAAGCTGATCGGCCCTATGCAGTCGTGCGCGGCGAAGGGCCGGTGGTAGATCGCCGCGAGGCTCGCGATCTTGCGGCCCTCCGTCAGCCCTCCACACCACGACAGGTCGGTCATTGCGACGTGCAGCGCATCGCGATCGAGGAAGTCCTTGTAGGGCCATCGGCTGCCCCAGGTCTCGCTGGCGCAGACCCGCACGCGCGTCGACCTCGCGTACTCCGCGAGCGCCTGGGGCGAGTTCATGACCATCGGGTCCTCGTACCAGAACGGCTTGTACGGCTCGACTTCGCGCGCGATCTGCAGCGCTGTCGGAAGGTCCCACAGCCCGTGGAATTCCACCATGACGTCCATGCGGTCGCCCACCGCGAGGCGGACCTTCTCGAACGTCGCGAGAGCTGTCTTCAGCTGCGCGCTAGTTATGTACCGGCCGCCGGTGTCGCGAGCGGCGACGTCGAACGGCCAGATCTTCATCGCCGTAATGCCCTGCTCCAGCAGGCTGTGCGCCAGTTCGTCGGGGCGGTGCATGAAGGCGTCGAGGTCCTCGTAGGGGCCCGAGTCAGTGCCCGGCGTCCAGTTGGCGAGCGCGCGGTAGTCACCGGAGCGAACGTAGCGGTAGCCGGCACACGTGTTGTAGACGCGCAACCGGTCGAAGCAGCGGCCGCCGAGCAGCTGGTGCACCGGCTGTCCGCAATGCCTGCCGAACAGGTCCCAGAGCGCGATGTCGACCGCGGAGGCCGCACGATACTCCACGCCGGTCGAGGACTGCGCGATCGGCAGCGAGGTCATGCGGGCGTTCAGATACTCGATGCGCAGCGGATCCGCACCGAGCAGCAGCGGAGCCAGGGTTTCGTGGACATGCGCCTCGACGGCGCGCGCGCCGTAGAAGGTCTCGCCGACGCCGGCGACGCCCTCATCGGTGTGCACGGTCACCCAGAGTAGGTTGGGGAACTCATCGAGCCGCAGCGTCTCCAGCGCGGTGATCTTCACGGCGGACGGTCTCCTGAAAATGATTCGTCGTGGTCGATGGCGCGCGGTAAGAGCGCGCGAGCTTTCGTGGAACGGGCGTCCCAATACTCTAAGCGCGGTGCCTCGGTGTCAAACCACGTGCCGGCACGTCGAGGCTGGAATCGTCCCGCGTGTTCGGTTGCGCTCCTGGGAGCGAGCCGCTACCATTCTCAGAATGTGGGGCTTTCGTTCCGAAGGATGGAACATGCACGGGAGCGCCGCCTCGGCGCACACCGCGCAGGGTTCCGGTACACGCGTCGGGGAGGCGCACGTCGCCCGTGACGGCGTCCGGTAGTGAATACGATTACATCGTCGTCGGGGCTGGCAGCGCAGGCTGCGTCGCGGCTTGGCGGCTGGTCAGAGACGCGGGCGCCCGGGTGCTGCTGCTCGAGTCCGGCGCCGACTACCGGAGTCCGTACCTGAAGCTGAGCCCCGGATACTCGCGAGTCGTCCCGAAGGGTTTGCATTGCACGATACACCAGACCGTACCGCAGCGCGCGGCCGCTAATCGGGTGTTGGAGATTGCCACCGGCCGCGTGGTCGGCGGCGGCAGCAGCGTCAACGCCCAGGCCTACATGCGTGGCTACCGCGAGGACTACAACGACTGGGGACGCGCGACGCGCAGCGAGCTGTGGAACTGGGACACGATGCTGCCCCACTTCCGACGGCTGGAGGACAACCAGAGGCTAGCCGGCGAGTTCCACGGCACCGAGGGACCTCTGGCGGTGTCCGACCCCGGCTTCTATTGCGAGTACAGCCGCCTGTTCGTGAAGTCCGGCCAGGCGATGGGCCTGCCGTTCACGGCCGACTTCAACCGCGGTGCGCCCGCAGGCACCGGCTTCCTGCAGTTCACGGCGCGGGGTGGACTCCGCTGCAGCGGCGCGGATGCGTTTCTCGCGCCGCTGCGAGGCGACGCGCGACTGAAGCTCGTTACCCGTGCGCTGGTTGAACGCGTGCTGTTCGACGGCGATCGGGCTGTCGGCGTCGAGTATCGTCGGGGCGGCGAGCGCCGCGTCGCCCGCTGCGACGGTGAAGTCGTGCTTGCGGCCGGTGCCTTCGGCTCGCCGAAAGTTCTGATGCTGTCCGGCGTCGGGCCCGCGGAAGACCTGCGTCGGCTGCAGGTGCCGGTGCGGGTCGACCTCCCGGGCGTCGGCGGGAACCTGCAGGATCACTGCGGCTCGCCGCTGGTTATGGAAGGCAACGGCGGCGGGCTCGGTTATTTCCGCCAGGACCGCGGCTGGCGCCTGGTCGCGAACCTGCTGGAGTACGCGCTGTTCCGGCGCGGGCGCCTGACCACCGCGGGTGGCGAGGCCTGCTCGTTCCATACCACTGACCCGGCGCGCGCCAGCCCGAGCGTGCAGATCTACTGCGTGCCGATGATCGCCTACGCGAATACGGGCGCGGACGCGATCCCGGACGTCGATGGCATCAAGCTGCACGTCACGCTGTTGCGCCCATGGTCCTCGGGGCGCCTTACGCTGCACTCGGGCGATCCCGCCGCAGCGCTAGGCATCGATCCGAACTACCTGTCCGACGAGCGCGATCTGCGCTACCTCGTCGATGGCCTGCGCGTGGCGCGCGCGCTGGCCGCGACCGCGCCGCTGAGCGGCGCGCTGCGGCGCGAACTGTTGCCCGGCTCAGAAGCCAGTGACGATGCGGCACTCGAGCGGCACGTGCGCAACACCGTACGGACCGACTGGCATCCGGTGGGGACGTGCCGCATGGGGACCGCGGACGACCCGCTCGCCGTTCTCGACGAGCGGCTTCGCGTGCGCGGCACACGCTGCCTGCGCGTCGTCGATGCGTCGGCGATGCCGAACATCGTCGGCGCCAACACGAATGCGCCGACGATGGCGCTGGCCGATCGCGCGCTGTCCTTGATGCTCGGTTCCGATCCGGCTCCCGCGGGCGCCCGGGTCGCCCCCGCGGCGTGAGCGGCGGTCTCCAGCCATGAAGCGCAACCTGAAGTCCGCTTCGCGGTTCCAGCCCTGGCAATGGGTTCCCGGCCCGCGTACGGACGCCCTGCCCCACGACGGAGCATCATCGTGACATCGCATCGCAACGAATCCCCGGGTCAGCCAACGGGCTGGACTCCAGACGTTCCCCTGCAGGTGCCGCCTGTGCTCGAGTGGCCGCCGCGGCCGGCGGTCGTCCTTCGCTTCTTTCTGGGTTTCCCCAGCGTGTACCTGCCGTGGACGGCACTGTATGCGCTGCTCGCGCTGGGCGTCGGAGCGGGCCTACAGCAGTTCGGCGAGTTTTCTCCGCTGTGGTTCGCAGCGCTGCTCGCGATGAACATCCTGATCGCGGCGGTCTTCTACTCGGCGTGGCACTGGTGGCTTTACGGGCGGCGCGCCCAGGGCATCGAGTTCAAGTACAACCCGCAATGGCCGGTCGAGCGCGGTCGCCAGTTCCTCTTCGGTCGACCCCTTCTGAGCAACGTGATCTGGGCGCTGGGCGCGGGCGTGCCGATATGGACGGCGTACCTGGCACTCACGCTGTACGCGCAGGCACAGGGCATCGCGCCCGTCGCCAGCTGGTCGGAGTCGCCGCTGTACTGCACGCTGCTGATGCTGGCCCTGCCGTTCTTCCACGTGGTGCATTTCTACTTCGGTCACCGCTTGCTCCACTGGCAGCCCCTTTACGATTCAGTGCACTACCTGCACCACGCGAACATCAATCCTGGGCCCTGGTCGGGTCTCGCAATGCACCCGATCGAGCACCTCGTCTACTTTTCCGGGATCCTGCTGCTGTGGATCGTGCCCGCGACCCCCTTGCACGCGATCTTCTTCACTATGTTCGTCGCGCTTGCGCCGGTCGAGGGTCACAGCGGCTTCGGGAAGATGCGGGTCGGTAGCGGTTGGCTGGAGACCGACAACTTCTACCACTACCTGCATCACAAGCACTTCCGCGTGAACTTCGGGGCCTCGCTGCTGATCCCGCTCGACCGGTTTTTCGGCACGTTTCATGACGGTACGCGCCGGGTGCCGCGTCGCGAGCCGCGGGGCCTGAGCTAACGCGGCGCATGCGCCGTAGCGCCGCCCGCAGACCGAAATGGATAGGACTACCACCGTGGCGGAGAAGACGATGAAGACCGCAACGAGCCAGCACTCACCGCGCAATGGTCTCGACCTGTCCGGCAAGCACGCCCTGGTGACCGGCGGTGGCACCGGGCTCGGCAGGTCGATGGCATCGGCGCTAGCGGAGGCCGGCGCACGGATTACCGTCTGCGGTCGGCGCCCGGACCCGCTCGAAGCTCTCGTCGCCGCGCTGCGTGCGGATGGCCACGACGCGCACGCGGTCGTCGCCGACGTCACCAAGGACGCGGACCGGCGCCGGCTTTTTTCTGAGGCCCCGGGGGTCGACATCCTGGTCAACAACGCGGGAGGCGGCGAACGCAAGCGTTGGCTGGATGTCACTATCGAGGAATGGCGCGCCGTCATCAACCTCAACCTGGAGGCGCCGTTCGCGCTCTGCCAGCTGTTCGTGCCGCCGATGATCGAGAAGAAGTGGGGCCGGGTGATCAACGTGTCATCGATCTACGGCCTAGTGGTGGGCGATCCTGCGCTCTACGGCGATTGGGGCATCGACCTCGCGTCCTACGTTGCCGGCAAGCACGGGCTCATCGGGCTCACGAAGCATCTTGCGGCGACGGTTGGTGCCACCGGCGTGACGGTGAACGCGCTCTGTCCGGGTGCCTTCCCCAACACCGAGAAGAACGCGTCGGCATCTCGCAACCTCATCGCCGGCTTCGCGGATCGCACTCCAGTGAAGCGCGTGGGCGAAGAGGACGACCTGCGCGCCGCCGTCGTCTATCTGGCCTCGCCGGGCTCGTCGTTCTACACGGGCCAGTCGCTGGTGGTCGACGGCGGCTGGACGATCTGGTGACCGCCCGCGACCGCCGCACGACCGCACGCCCGGGCATGCCGACGAACTCGACGCTGCTGGCGGAGCTGCGCGAAACCCTCGGCGAGCGCGGTGTGCTCGCGGGTCCGGGCCCGACGCGCCGCTTCCGCACCGGTTATCGCGTCGGTGCCGGGTCTGCCCTGGCAGTGGTGCGACCGCGCAGCCTCGTCGGGCTCTGGCGAGCTCTGAACCTGTGCATCCGGCATGGTGCGGTTGTGATCCCGCAGGCAGCGAACACCGGGCTGACCGGCGGCTCCACCCCCTGGGGCGACGACTACTGCGCGCCGGTGGTCGTCCTGCAGATGATGGGCATGCCGGGCATCCACGTGCTCGACGAAGGTCGCGAGGTGGTGTGCCTGCCGGGCGCGACGCTGCACGCTCTCGAGAAGGCGCTGCGGCCCTACGGCCGCGAGCCCCACTCGGTGATCGGGTCCTCGTGCATCGGCGCCTCGGTCGTCGGCGGTGTCTGCAACAACTCTGGCGGCAGCCTGCTGCAGCGCGGTCCAGCGTACACCGAGCTCGCGATGTTCGCGCGCGTCGACGGGCAGGGGCACGTCGCTCTCGTCAACCACCTCGGGATCCGGCTGGGCGCCGACCCGGAGACGATGCTCGACGCGCTCGAGTCGCGGCGCTTCGGCGCGGGCGACGTGGCGCCGGCTTACGGCCGGCTCGCGTCGGACCGCGAATACCTGCAGCGAGTGCGCGCGATCGATTCGGAGCAGCCGCTTCGCTTCAACGCCGATCCGCGCCGGCTCTACGAAGCCTCGGGCAGCGCGGGCAAGGTCGTGGTGTTCGCAGTGCGGCTCGATACTTTCGCGAAGCCGCGTCGCTCGCAGGTCTTCTACTTGGGGACGAACGATCCCGGCGAATTCACCGCGTTGCGACGCCACGTGCTCGGGCGTTTCACTCACCTGCCGGTCTCGGGCGAGTACCTGCATCGCGATGCCTTCGACGTCGCTGCCCGCTACGGCAAGGACACGTTCCTGGCGGTGCGCAGCCTCGGCACGTCGCGCCTGCCGACGTTCTTCCGGTTGAAGAGCTGGTGCGACGACCGGGGGCTGCCCACCGATCGCCTGCTGCAGGCAGTGAGCCTGGGCTTTCCGAATCACTTGCCGCCAAGGCTGTGCGCCTACCGCGACCGCTACGAGCACCACCTGATCGTCCACGCAGCGGACGCGGGCATCGAGGAACTGGCCGACCACCTGGCGACGACGTTCCCTAGTAGGTCGGGCGACGCGCTCGTATGCACGGCCGACGAAGGCGCCCGCGCGCAGCTGCATCGCTTCGCCGCGGCGGGTGCCGCGATTCGCTACCTCAGCCTGCACCGCGCCGCGCTGGGCGGTCTGGTCGCCGTCGACGTCGCGCTACGGGCGTGCGAGCTCGAATGGGCCGAGGTGCTGCCACCCGAACTGCGCGATTGCGTCGAGACGGCGCTGTATTACGGCCACTTCTTCTGCCACGTGTTCCACCGCGACTACCTGCTGCGCCCGGGCACCGATCCCGGGCGGTTTGAGACAGCGCTGCTCGCGCTGCTCGACGCGCGCGGCGCCGAGTACCCGGCGGAGCACAATGTGGGCCACGTGTACCGGGCCAAGCCCGCGCTGGCGGCGTTCTACGAGTCCCTGGACCCGACGCACCGCCTCAATCCGGGCATCGGCTGCGGCCACGTCGGATCCTCGCCGTCGGCGGGCAGCGCGGACGTCACTCCGGCGGCCTGACGGTTCATCCGCGACGCGCTACCGCTGTTCGCCTGGCCCGGCGAACCCGAGCAGCATCTCCTGCTCAGCCAGAAAGCATACGGGCGGCACGTGGCCCAGTCCGACACCCGGTGGTGTCCCGTTAGAAATCACGTCGCCGGGCTGCAGCGACATGAACGCTGATCGCGGACCGCCCGCCGCGTTCCAGCTGTCACGCGCGCTGCGATGGGTCGACGACGACGCATTACTCGGCCATGGCCGCCTGCGCTGCTGCCGGGTCTGCGTTCCACACCTGATGTCAGTTCACCACGCCGAGCCACATGTTCCAGTCTATCTTGGCGACTCCCTCCGGCAGCACGAGGTCGTCATTCGGACCGGCAATCGACGACGTGGCCTCGGCGAACACGATGGGAGCGGAGGGCAGCGGCCGGCCCGATGCGTCGCTGCCCCGCAACCTTCGGCTGGCGCTCGATGCCGGCGAGGCCGCGCAGGGTCTCGAGCGTCGCTCCGCTGATGTCGGGCACGGACGCCAAACAGATCGCGGATCGCGCCGGTGCCGCCCAGCAAACACGGCCGTTCCGGGTCCGGGTCGCCCTATGAGATGACCTTAATCGGCCTCTTCCCCGTCCGTCCGTTCGTCGTCAGGAAACCGAAGCCGTCAGGCGAAATGCGGCGGTGCATCTTCGTCCAGCGGAAACAGCGGGCGGGTAACCTTCCGGAACTCGAGGCGCCGCATGTTTGGACACGTCGGCCCAGGTGTGTCGGCGAGCAGCACGCGCGCCGCGTGCGGCTCGAAGGACACGCGAAAGTGCGACGGCGACTTCACAAAGACGAGGCCCGCCTCCTCGAGGCGCAATCCGAACGCCGTGTAGATGCCTGTGTCCCACTCTAAGGACGGACGCGAACGAACCGCGATTCGCAGGTTCCGTACCGCGATCACGGCCGTCAGGCCGAATTCGGTGCGTGTGCCGCGCCCTCCGGCGTCCAGCATCACGAAGCTGCCGTCGCTCACCGAGATGACTCGCGCCTCGACCGTCACAGGAGGCCCGGCACGCGACACAGCATTGCCGAGCGAGAGCCGCAGCGTGCTGCCGACGCCCGCGGCCGCGCACTGCCGGGCGGCGCCGGCGTCGACCATCGTCAGGTAGGTCAGTCGCGCGCTGCGCTCCGCGCCGGCGGCCAGCAGCGCCGCGAGCACGCTCGTATTGTCCGCCGCGGACCCGCCGCTCGGTGCGTCACCGGAGTCCGCGACGACGGTCGTGCCGGGTTCGCGCAGGCCGATCGCGATGGCCGTGTCGAGGTCCACGAGATCCGGATCGAACTCGCGGCGCCGCTCCCACGCGAGATCCGCGAGCCGGTCCGCCGCTCGCTGGGCGGCCGCCGGATCTCCGTCGCTGCACGTCAGCACGCCGAAGCCGAGCCCCGGCAGGTCGAGCCACGGCTGCACGGGAAAGAGGGAGGCGTGGAGGATTTCTCCTGCCGCCTCGAGTCGACGCGCCTCCGCCATGATGCTCTGTAGAGGCTCCTCGACGCTACGCGCCTTGGAGGGGCTGAGCAACATCGCCCGCTTTGCGACAGCCATGGTCGGGCGACGCACGCCGCGAAGGGTCTCCAGCAGAAGCGTGGCGACCCTTTCCCCGGTCTCGTAACAGTCGATATGCGGGTACTCGCGGTAGCCGATCAGGAACACGTTCGGCTGCAGCATGCCGCGCGTAACGTGGCCGTGCAGGTCCAGCGACACCCCGATCGGCGTCCCCGCTGGCAGCAGCGCGGCGACGCGCTCGAGGATCTCGCTCTCCGCGTCGGGCTCGTCCTCGATGGTCATTGCGCCGTGCAGCGAGAGCAGCACGCCGTCCAGCGTGCCGGCGGCGGCCAGCCGTTCCTCGATCTCACCCATCAGCGTTTCGAAGGTTGTGCGCGCGACCGCACCGCTGGCCAGCGCGTTTGCGGCCAGCAGCGGCACAGGCGTCGCGCCGGCGGCCCGCAGCACGTCGAGGAACGCTGGAATCTCGGTGCGCGCCTCGCCGAAGACGGTGAGCAGTTCGTCCCCATGGTACAGGTACACCGACCGGAACGTGTCCAGCGTCGTCGGCATCGGCGAAAAGGTGTTCGTTTCCTGGACGATCTGGCCGATCGCGATTCGCATAGAAGTGGGACTCCTGTGAAGTGGTGCGATCGCGACGGACCGCAGGTTGGTATAGGGCTAGCCGAGCAGTGGCCGGAAGCACTGGTCGAGCCAGGCGCCCGGTGCGAGCCGGGCGTCCCGTGCGGCCGCGTCCTCCGCGATGTCCCCGGGCGACAGGTCTGGGGTGAACCCGTCTTGCGGTCGGAAGCCGAGAATGCGCTCGGTTTCGCCGAGATCCCACCGCATGCCTGGATTGTGCGACACGAGATTCACCACCGCGAAGCCAACGTTCGGCGCGACGATCGCCGCCCGCACGCCGTCGACAAAATCGCGGTTGGAGAGCCACATTTGCTGGCCCCACAGGCCGATCCCCATGCCGGCGTGCGGCACGTTCTCGGCCGGCATGATGTTGCCGATCCGCAGCGCGATGAACGAACTCCCCGTTTCCGCGACAAACGCCCGGCCCGCCTCCTCGCCGAACAGCTTGCTGACTGCGTAGGGGTTCAGCGGAGTCGGTGGCATCGCGGGCGTGACCGTTCCCTCTCCGAAACGATAACCGGCCATCACCTGGTTCGTGCTTGCGAAGACGACCCGGCGCACGCCGTGCTCGCGCGCGGCGCGCAGCACGTTTGCGGTGCCGGCGATGTTGGCCCGCTGCACTGCATTCCACGGTGCTGTCGGCCGCGGATCGCCGGCGAAGTGCAGCAGGCAATCGGCGCCAGTAAACGCTGCGGCCCAGCGCGGCTCGTACTGCGCCAGGTCCGCCGCGAGGCAGTCGCCGTCGGCGCGGAGGTCGATGCGCCGGATTTCGTGGTCGCAAGCGAATGCCGCGCACAACTTGCCACCGAGGTTTCCCAGTGCGCCGGTGATGACCAGCTTGTGTCGGTTCGTCATGCAGTAGCGCTCCCTCAACGCGGCTGCGGATCGACGGCGGAGACTGCGGGCGAGGGCACGGGGCCGTCAAGCGGCTGCAGGACCCAGCGGTCGCGCGCGGTCGAGTTTTCGTAAAGCGAGTAGTGGCTACCTCCGCCGTAGTCGACGAAGGGAACGAACTCCAGGGAAATCAGTCGCCGCGCACTCGCAGCGAGCGCCCTGTGGTGCGCGAGCCGTTTGCGGGAAACCGTCTTCCCGGACTCCATTGCCGTAGCCGACCGCACCGCGGGCCGCTCGCCCTGCCCGGGCGCCACGAACGAATACTGGCCGCCTCGAGTCGGCCGGTCGCGCCGGCGCAGGAACGACGGTAGGTCCTGCAGCGGCGCGTGTCGTCCAGTGGAGTTGCGGGGGTTGTCGATGTCGACGATCAGGTGCGAGTGATCGAGCGTCCCGCCCGGGTATGCGAGCCGGCCAGATTCGCTGGCCCAGCGGAACTGTTCCTCGAGAGTCGGCGGCTGAGGCGTCCGATGTCGCACCCCGCCTGAGCGGATTTCGAGGCGAATGTGCAGGGGTGCCGGCGAGGCAGCTCGGCCTGCGCCACGCGTCCGGGCCGCTAGGCAATGTCGCGCAGCACCGATGCGGAACGCCGTCCTCATTTCCAGTTCGGGTGTGCTTTGCGCGGCGAACAGCTCGCCGATCGAAGGAACCTGCGCCACGTCGGCGCCGCGCTGCCGCGCCTGCTCGTGGTAACGGCGGGTTGCCGAGTCTGCCAGCGCACCGGGCAGTTCGTTGCGAGTGGACACGCCGGTTGCTCCTCAGCGCGGCCCGCGGGATCGTGACTGGGGCGCGCCGACATCCTTCCGTTCACCGAGACGACAAGCTTACAGGCTAGGACGCAGCTTTCAAACTCGCGCCAACCGTCGCGCGCCGAGCGGGCGCGTCGGAGCCGCGAGGCTGCGGCCAAAGGAGCGTCGGAACTGCGAGAAAAAGTGGCCTCGACGTGCTCCTCTAAAGATGCGGACCGGTACGGTACTTTGGAGCGACGCCCCGAAACTCGCGTCTGCGATAGCGTCACGCACTTCTTGAATGAAAAAGAAACCCCACTGCATGAGACATCTAGACAATCTCTGCAAGGGCGATTGGGTCTGACGGATATAGCGATCAGTGAGCAATAGCCCTCAGGGCTCGAGGGGAGCGATGAAGCAGGGGAACGAAGAACGCGCAGGAGTGGCGCTTCGGGATGGCGCACGTGGGGACCGACCCGAACGGACTGGTACACACGCTGGTGAGCCCCCGGCCGCGGCCTCGGAGCTCGAGCAACTGCCGAGGCTGCTGCACGGTGAGGAGCGCGAGCTCTACGCGGGTCAGGCCCACTGGAGCGAGATGCGCCGCATCGCGGCCAGGCATCACGGTCTGCGCCGTCGGGTGAATCGCCGGCCAAACCCCAGACGGCCTCGTCGAGCCGCCCGTCCGCGCACTACCGATGATCGGCTGGTCCGACTGAAGCTGGTCGACATCTGGGCCGAAGTTGGCGCATCGCTCGAGGTAGAGGGCGCTCATGTCGGGGGGCGGAGTCGTCGAATCAGCTCGGGTAGCGCGGCGTCCGCGTCAGCTCCGGCGCTGGTTGGGATGCCGAGGTCGGCACCGGGAATTTCCCGGTCATGGTTGCGCTTCAGCGGATTACGCGGCCAATCAGCTGTTGCAGGACGCCCCACGGAGCCTCGCCAGGAGCCGCTGGGAGTACCGCGCCAGACCGTGCCGCGGCACGCGCTTCTCATAACTCCGCCTACGCACCATCAATCCCGCTGCGGTTGACCTGTAATCCCGGCCCAAAATGGTGCTGGGAGACCCGATGGGGACGAAAACTGTGCGACCTGAAGCCGTAACCGACGATGTGAAGTCCGTCGTCGGCACCCGCGCAATCCGCCGAACGTGCCAGGTTCTGCGTGGGATCGGTGCAGCAAAGCACTCTGGCGCATCGTTTCCGCAACTCGTCACGGAGACCGGCATGCCCAAGAGTTCTGTGCACCGGTACTTGGAGGTCCTGATTAGCGAGGGCGCCATCGAACGAAATCCTGTGGCAGGCACCTACCGCCTCGGCGCGGGGTTCGTCAACCTCGGAACCAACGAGGTACAGCTGCTCGTGCTCAGAGCAAGGCAGCGCGAGCCGCGTGGTGTGGAACGCCGAGCTCAGATTCAGCGCGATCACCGCATCCCAGCGCTCCGGAGGGAACGACTCGAGCGCGGACACGTGCTGGATGCCGGCGTTGTTGACCAGCACGTCGACGCCGCCGTGGCGTTCGCAGCGGCGCAGCAGCGACTCGATCTCGGCCGGACACGTCAGGTCGGCCGCCTCGTGGACCACGCGCACGCCGAAGGAACTGGCGAGCCCGGCGCGGAGCGCCTCGATCGCTTCGGGCTCGCCGAAGCCGTTGAGCACGATGCCGCTGCCCTGCGCGGCAAGGGCCCGGGCGATGCCGAGACCGATGCCGCTGGTCGATCCGGTGACGAGA
>Ga0169931_10007615_pt1 | contig 16013 bp, 14 predicted proteins | sample Kivu_15m_20L_FD_129675 | JGI IMG/M metagenome (GOLD analysis project Ga0169931, IMG submission 129675) | Freshwater microbial communities from Lake Kivu, Western Province, Rwanda to study Microbial Dark Matter (Phase II) - Kivu_15m_20L... | ecosystem: Environmental > Aquatic > Freshwater > Lake...
AAACTTTTCGTATAATTGATAATGCTTCCCTGCCTGAAACAATTGGATGTCAAAATCGGTAAATAAACTAAAAGACAGTAATTGTTTATTCATGCAAAAAGTTTTTTTTGAAGCAATTTTGTAGACAAAAAGCTTTAATTAGAACTGCGTTTTTAAAAAATTTAGTTTAATTACTAAATATGATTTAAATTTAAACAAAAAACAATACTACAGTACGCTTGAAAGATTAATTTTGGATTTCTTCATTAAAAAAATTTTATTATTAAATAATTTTTGTTTTATAAGTTTTTATTACAGTGGCTAAAATCAAGAAAAAGTATCAATCGGAAGTTCCAAAATTTATTCGAACTACAGCTCAAATTTTAGAGAAAATATCCCAAAAACTAGCAACTTCTTTCGCAGTTAAATTATTTACTACTCCTATCAAATACAAACTCCCCAAAAGAGAAATACATTGGTACGAAACATCTAACAGAAAAAAAATAAAAGTTCCAACCATCCAAAAGGAAATTGTAGTGTATGAACACGTAATAAACAATACATACCCTAACGTGCTAATGGTGCATGGTTGGTCGGGCAGAGGTACTCAACTTGTAAAAATTGGGGAAGCACTTTTAGAAAAGAATTTTAATGTGTATAGTTTTGATGCTCCAGCCCATGGTTTTGCGCCGGGCAAACAAACTATTATGACAGAATTTATTGCTTCCATCCAACACTTAGAGGGTATTTACGGCTCCTTTGATTTGATGGTTGGACACTCTTTAGGAAGTATGTCCATACTTAATGCTTTGGCAAGAGGAAGTAAAACCAATAAAATCGTTTTGATTGGTAGTGGTGATAAAATTGAAGACATTGTATATGACTTTGTTTTTAAAGTTGGCTTGAGCATGAAGATAGCTGTTAAATTACAAGAACAGTTTGAAAAAAAATTTAACGAACCTATGAGCAATTATGATGCTTACAAAGCAGCTCAAAAAGTAAACATTCCGGCTTTGGTTATACACGATCTAAATGATCACGATGTTTCTGTAGAGGCAGGAAAACACATTGCAAAACATTTGAGCAATAGCAAATGGATGGAAACCAAAGGTTTAGGACACCGAAAAATTTTAGGTGACAAACAGGTCATTGACATAATATTAACTTTTGTAAGTAATTCTTAGCAATCATTTTTATCTACATTTACTAAAAAAGATGAAAAGAATTGGCATTTTAGTTATCGCAATCTTGACAATATTTGGTTGCGAAGCACAAAAAAAGAAATATCAAAACTTTGAAGTGCAAAAAACTGATGAGGAATGGAAACAAGAACTATCTCCTGAACAATTTGAAGTGCTTCGTAAAAAAGGAACGGAAAGAGCATTTACAGGTGCCTATTGGAATCATTTTGAAAAAGGCACTTATGTTTGTGCAGGATGTAAAACACCTTTATTTGAATCAACTACCAAATTTGAATCCGATTGTGGTTGGCCTTCTTTTGACAAAGCCATCAAAGGTGCTGTAGTTTATGAAGCTGATTATAGTTTTGGGATGACAAGAACAGAAGTTTTGTGTGCCAAATGTGGTGGACACTTGGGCCATGTTTTTGATGATGGTCCGCAAGAAACCACCGGAAAGAGATTTTGCACCAATTCTGTATCTATCGAATTTATTCCAGTAACTACTAAAGAAGAGTAAATGAACTATCAAGATTGGACTGAAGAAGATTGGAAAAAACATTTATCAGCTGAGCAATATCGTATTTTAAGACAAAAAGGCACCGAATATCCTTTTACCGGAAAGTACAACTTGCACTTTGAAAAAGGCACTTATGTTTGTGCTGGATGTAAAACAGAATTGTTTTATCACGATCAAAAATTTGAATCCAGTTGTGGTTGGCCTTCCTTTGACGATTGTATTTCGGGAACTATTTCTTATGTTCAAGACCGTTCTCATGGCATGATTCGAACTGAAATTGTTTGTGCCAATTGCAACGGACACTTAGGGCATGTGTTTGACGATGGCCCTACCAAAACCAAGTTAAGATATTGCGTTAATTCGTTATCCTTGGATTTTTTTTCAAATTAAATACACAAAAAAAGGGAGGCAAATTGTCTCCCTTTTAGTTTAATATTCAATAGAATTATGCATTTTCCTTGCTATCCATAGCCATTTTTAAAGCTTCTTTTTCAGATAAGGAATCCGTCATTACCGGAGTTGCAATAAACAAAGAAGAATAAGTACCTACCAAGATACCAACTAATATTGCAAATACAAATCCACGAATGGTTTCCCCTCCTAGAACAAAAATTGCAATTAATACAATTAAAGTGGTTAAAGATGTATTGATTGTTCTACTTAATGTAGTGTTCAAAGCCTTATTTACCAAACCTTTGAAATCAGTAGAAGATCTATAATCCAAATATTCTCTAACTCTATCAAAAACAATTACAGTATCATTTAAGGAATAACCAATTACCGTTAAGATAGCCGCAATAAATGCTTGGTCAATTTCCATATTAAATGGTAGGAACTTCCAAAAGATTGAGTAAATTCCTAAAACAATAATCACATCATGTGCTACTGCAGCTACTGCTCCCAAACCAAATTGCCATTTACGGAAACTAATTAATAAGTATAAGAATACCACAAGTAAAGAACCTAATACTGCATATATAGAATCTGTTTTAATGTCAGCTGCAATTGTTGGACCTACTTTAGTAGATTGTAACAAACCAAATTGTTTACCATCTTCATTGGTAATAAATTTTTCGTAATTGGTATTAGCTGGTAAAAACCTTTGTAAACCTTTAAATAACAATTCATTTACTTCTTTATCAACACCTTCACCCTCTTCTTTAACCTTATATTTTGTAGTTATTTTTAATTGATTATCAGTACCAAAAGTTTTTGCTTCCACAGTAGTTCCAAAAGCATTGGTTAATTCAGAAGAAATTTCACTTGCAATAACTTTTTTATCAAAACGAACCTGAAAAGTTCTACCTCCTTCAAAATCTACTCCATAGTTTAAACCTTGTACAGCTAACGAACCTATACTAGCAATTAGCAAAACTGCAGAAACTGCATAAGCAACTTTCTTTTTTGCTAAGAAATCAAAATTTAAGTTTTGGAACCAGTTTTTAGACATTGGTGTATCAAAAGTAATATTATGCTTACTCGAAAAAATCCAATCTAATAGTATTCTTGTTATAAAAATGGAAGTGAATAAAGAGGTACCAATACCAATTAACAAGGTAGTTGCAAAACCTTTAATAGGACCAGTACCGAATACTAATAAAATCAAAGCAGTTAATGCAGTTGTAATGTTAGAATCAAAAATTGAAGAAAGAGCTCCTTTCCAAGTAAAAGCATCATTTATTGCTTCCGTTAATGATTTTCCTGATTTTAATTCTTCTTTACTTCTTTCGTAAATAATTACGTTAGCATCCACTGCCATACCAATAGTAAGTACAATACCTGCAATACCTGGTAAGGTTAACACAGCTCCTAAACTTGCTAAAATTCCGAAGATGAATAAAATGTTCACCAACAATGAAATGTTTGCCACAAAACCTGCCTTACCATAATATAAAATCATCCATAAAACCACTGCCAACATACCAATCAAGAAAGACAGCATCCCATTGTCAATGGCTTCTTGACCTAAAGATGGTCCAACCACATCCGATTGAACAATATCAGCTGCAGCCGGTAATTTACCTGCTTTTAATACGTTTGATAAATCCGCAGTTTCTTCTACAGTAAATGTACCAGTAATTTCAGATCTACCACCTGCAATAGCTCCGGTAGATACCCCGGGAGCAGAATACACTACGTTATCTAAAACAATAGCAATATTGGTTTTTTGTTGGTAAGCTCTTCCGGTTAACTCTTCCCATTTTCTAGCTCCCTCTCCATTCATTTGCATGGTAACAGCCGGACGATTTAATTGGTCAAAACTTGCTTGAGCATCGGTAATTACACCACCACTTAATGGAGCTAAATTTTCTCTATTTCCTCTTAATGCATACAATTCAACTGCATCAATTTTTTCTTTCTTATCGTTTTCAATGGTGGTTGGTTTTCCCCAAACGAATTTTGCATAACGCAATTCTGCCGGACGCATTGCAACAATGTTGTCTCTTCTTAAATAACCTCCGATAGTTGCTGTATCTTTTGGTGCAAAAACACCTACTACTCCACCTCCACCAAAAGAAATCATTTTGTCGAAAATTGGATTTTTTGCAACCGAAGCACTATCTTTCTTTTTGTCAACCAATAAAGTATCTAAATCTGATTTAGCAACTTCGGTAACTGCTAATTTGGTGTTTTCTGTAGCTTTTAATGCATCGTTTACTTGTTGTAAATAACCACCAACTTCTTCAATTTTAAAAGTTTCCCAAAACTCTAATTGTGCAGTACTTTGCAACAATTTCTTGATACGGTCAACATCTTTAGCTCCTGGTAATTCTACTAAAATTCTTCCTGTATTTCCTAATTGTTGAATATTTGGTTGGGTAACTCCAAATTTGTCAATACGCTTACGCAATACTTCAAATGCAGAAACTACCGATTCGTCTACTTTTCTTCTTAACACTTGCTCAACTTGGGCATCTGTCATTTTAAAGTTGATTTCATCTCCCATGATTTTATTAGTAAACAAATCAGGAGAAGCTAACTTTACTGCACCTTTTGATTCTTCTTTAAAAGAACGAAAGAAAGCATCAATGTATGCTTCATTTCCTTGCTGGGTTTTGGTAGCAGTTTCTAAAGCTTTATTAAAAGTTGGATCTTGTGAATTGTTAGATAAACCTTTTAAAATGTCCTTTACAGAAATTTGAAGGATAACGTTGATCCCTCCTTCTAAGTCCAAACCTTTTTTAATTTGTTTGTCTTGTACTTCATTAAAAGTAAAGTAATCTAAAAAAACTTTTTCCTTTCCGATGGAGTCTAAATACTTTAATTCTAGTTGGCTATCGCCATTAGCAAAAGCTTTTGCATCTTCTTTTACTTTGTTTCCAATAAATGTAAAGGAAAGTTGGTAAATACTTACCAGAGCAATTAAAATTGCAAAAAACTTAACGAGTCCTTTGTTCTGCATTATTCTCTATTTTAATTAATTCTTATTGAATTTGGTTGGTTAAAAACGTGCAAATATAAAATTATGAATAGGATTTACCAATTAATTTAAAAAAATGTGGCATCCAAAAAAAGATTGTTGAAAAACCTCAAAAAGTAGAGGATTCTCAACAATCATAATAAATCAAATTAAAATATTTTATAAGACACTTTCCAAAACATTATTCATGCTTCTTACAGCATCTGCACTTTTGGCAAATAATGCTTTTTCTGCATCGTTTAAATCAATTTCTACTATTTGTTCTAAGCCATTTTTACCGATGATGCATGGTACTCCAATACAGATATCAGACTGACCATATTCTCCCTCTAACAAAACTGAACAAGGAATCATTCTTTTTTGGTCGTTTAGAATACTATCCACTAAAAATGCTACTGATGCTCCCGGTGCATACCAAGCAGAAGTCCCTAATAAACCAGTTAAAGTAGCTCCACCTACCATGGTATCTGCAGCAACTTTTGCCAATTGTTCTTCTGATAAAAACTCGGAAACTGGCACTCCGTTATAAGCAGCCAATCTGGTTAACGGAATCATGGTGGTATCTCCATGTCCACCAATAACCAAGGCATGAATATCATTTGCCGGCTTGTTCAATGCCTGAGATAAGTAAGTTTTAAAACGTGAACTATCCAAAGCACCACCCATACCAATAATTCTGTTTTTAGGTAATCCGGTTGCTTTTAATGCCAAGTAAGTCATCGTATCCATTGGATTAGATACCACTACAATGATTGCATTTGGAGAATGAGCTAAAATATTTTCGGCAACATTCTTTACAATTGCTGCATTAATTCCGATCAATTCCTCACGAGTCATCCCAGGTTTTCTTGGAATTCCTGATGTGATTACTACCACACTACTTCCTGCAGTTTTTGCATAATCATTGGTAGTACCAGAAAATTTAGTGTTGAATCCGGTGGTGGTGGCACATTGCGAAATATCTAATGCTTTTCCTTCAGCAAAACCTTCTTTGATGTCTAACAAAACTACTTCACTTGCAATTCCTCTGTAGGAAATTACATCTGCACAGGTTGCACCTACATTTCCTGCACCAACTATCGTAACTTTCATGATATAAAAATATTAAAAGGGTTATTTTTGAATTTGTACAAAATTACATAAAATCGTACTGAATACCAAGGTTTGAGTTGAATAATCTGCCAAATGAAAAGGTAGTTTGTGCATGCCATTTTTTGGCAAAAGAATATCTGGCACTCATTTCTCCCATCCACAAAATTTGCTCCTTTTTAAACTCCTCTACTTTACTGTTAAAAATTGGCATTAAATCTATGGAAACTCCTTGAATATCTGCAGGAACTCCATCAAAATAATGTTTTAAAAAGCTTTTATTCCACACCACTCCTCCAATCAATTCCCAATTACCAAACTCTTTAGAACCAGCTAATTGCAATTGATATCCTTGGGCTTTTGTATTATATGTTCGCAAACCTATATCAATTTGACTACGATAACTTTGAACAAAATCTACATTGATTATTTCATTGTTATAAGCACCTAAAACAGCCAAATTAAAACCATTGTTATTTGCAAAATGCTGACTGATATTGTATTGTAAACCTATGCCATATACTTGGTATTCTCCACGCTTTAAACGATTTTTAAATGAATACTTTACATGTAATTCAAACCCTAATGGTAAAGATAAATTGCCATGTAAATAAGGATAATAAATGATTTCTTGGTTCACTCCATCCATTCGTAAACTTATGGTTTGTGGGTCTCCATTCACTTCAATATCTCCTACCAAATAGTAGGGAGATTTGATTCCGAGTACTGTTGGTACAGACACTGGATTGTTGTTGTTTACTCCTTCGATTTCAAAAAATTCAAAATCGCTGTTTTGCACAGAAAAATTACGATTCTTACCGGGCACCACAAACAAGTTGTTTTGCAAACCCAATGTAAACTTCCAAGCGTCTCGTTTTTTAGGAGAAATCATCCAAGCAGAAGCTGCTTGGTAAATAATAGACTCCGATGCAGGCTCGATATATTGTTTGGAATACCAAGTTAAGTCGTTTAACAAAGCAGCAGATTGTTCTGAATTGATTAACTCTTGACCAAAAACTGGTAATATCAACAAAAACGATAAGCAAAATTTATACATCAATTTTTGCATATACAGCATTTTTCTCTATAAATTCTCTTCTAGGCGGAACTTCGTCTCCCATTAACATCGAGAAAATTCTATCTGCTTCTGTTAAACTATCAATGGTTACTTGTCGTAAAGTTCTGAATTCCGGATTTAAAGTGGTTTCCCATAATTGCTCCGCATTCATTTCTCCCAAACCTTTGTAACGCTGAATAGATGCTCCACCACCCATTTGTTGAACCGCTCTGTCACGTTGGTCATCGTTCCAAGCGTACTCTTTTTTATTTCCTTTTTTCACCATATACAAAGGTGGAGTTGCTATGTAAACGTGACCGTTTTCAATCAACTCTTTCATAAATCGGAAGAAGAATGTTAAAATCAAAGTGGAAATATGACTACCATCCACATCAGCATCACACATAATAACTACTTTATGGTATCTAAGTTTTTCTAAATTTAAAGCTTTGCTGTCCTCCGCAGTTCCAATAGTTACTCCTAAAGCCGTGAAAATATTTTTAATTTCTTCGTTTTCAAATACTTTATGGTGCATGGCTTTTTCTACATTCAAAATCTTACCTCTTAATGGTAAAATTGCCTGAAATGCTCTATCTCTTCCTTGTTTTGCAGTTCCACCTGCAGAATCTCCCTCCACTAAGAAAATTTCACATTTTTCAGGATCTTGTTCAGAGCAGTCTGAAAGTTTACCCGGCAAACCACCACCACCTAAAACAGTTTTTCTTTGCACCATTTCACGTGCTTTTTTAGCAGCATGACGTGCTTGTGCAGCTAAGATGACTTTTTGCACAATTATTTTGGCATCATTTGGGTTTTCTTCCAAATAATTCTCTAGCATTTCTGAAACAGCCTGACTTACCGGTGAAACAACTTCACGATTTCCTAATTTGGTTTTGGTTTGTCCTTCAAACTGTGGCTCTGCAACTTTTACTGAAATAATAGCTGTTAAACCTTCACGAAAATCATCCCCGGTAATTTCGAACTTTAATTTTTCTAACAAACCGGAATTATCTGCGTATTTCTTTAACGTTCTAGTCAACCCCATACGGAAACCCTGTAAGTGAGTTCCTCCCTCGTGGGTGTTGATGTTGTTAACATAAGAAAAGATGTTCTCTGAATAACTATCGTTGTAAATCAAAGCAACTTCTACAGGGATTTCACCCTTTTCATTTTCCATATGGATGACGTCTCCAATAATTTGCAAACGATTGCCATCTAAAAATTTAACAAACTCTTTTAAACCTTCTTTGGAATGAAATACTTCTGAAACCGGAGTACCATCATCATTACTTCTTCTCAAGTCAGTTAATGTAATCGTGATTCCTTTATTCAAAAAGGCCAATTCACGCATTCTTGCAGCCAAGGTATCGTAAGAATATTCTAAAGCCTGCGTAAAAATAGTTGCATCTGGCTTAAATGTCACCTTGGTTCCTCTTTTGTCAGAGGTTCCGGTTTGTTTTACCGGATACAAAGCTTTTCCTCTTTCATATTCTTGCTCATATACTTTTCCATCGCGATACACTATAGCATGTAAATGGTCGGACAATGCATTTACACACGATACCCCTACTCCGTGCAAACCTCCGGAAACTTTATAGGAATCTTTGTCAAACTTTCCACCTGCTCCAATCTTGGTCATTACTACTTCTAAAGCAGAAACACCTTCTTTTTTATGGATGTCAACCGGAATACCTCTTCCGTTATCTTCTACAGAAATAGAATTATCTTCTTTGATAAAAACTTGAATATTGTTGCAATGCCCGGCAAGTGCCTCATCAATAGAGTTATCTACCACTTCATACACCAAATGATGCAAACCTCTTACCCCTGTATCACCAATATACATGGAAGGTCGCATTCTTACATGTTCCATTCCTTCTAATGCCTGAATACTATCTGCCGAATATTGATTTTTCTTAATTTCTTCGCTCATAAATATTTAATGTTTTCTTCTGTTTTGAGTAACACGCAAACATACTAAAACCGTTTGTTTTTACCTAGAAATTAGCCCTTCAAATTGGTTAAGTTATTAACATTTTTCTGAGTTTTCAACAGTTTTAAAACAATTTACCCAGAGTCAAATCCATTTTATTTTTTAGAAAAAAATGTATCTTTGATATATGGAAACTAGTAAAAGTTATTGGGAATTATTCCGTCAGAAAGCCAGGATTATCATTTATGGCACCAACACATTTTACGGCAGATTGTTTGACTTGGTTTTACTTTTTTTAATACTTGCCTCTGTAATTTTATTGATGTTGGAAACCGTTAAAAGCATCGACAGACAGCATCACTCTTTGTTGATCTCTCTTGAATGGGCAATTACTGTTTTTTTTACTTTAGAATACCTTTTAAGAATCATTAGTTTAGACAAGCCACAAAAATATATATTTAGCTTTTTTGGGATTATAGATTTGGTGGCTCTTTTACCCATGTATTTAGAGAGTTTTTTTGGGGTTTCAAACGCATTTGCTATCATTAGAGTATTGCGTTTGCTACGACTTTTTAAAATCGTTAATCATCCATTGTTTTTACATCAATCTTCTCACTTAAAAGATGCGATGATAGCTAGTAGAGCAAAAATCATCATTTTTATATATTTCATGATTATTTCTACCGTAATTATTGGTACTATTATGTACATGGTAGAAGGTGAAAAAAGTGGTTTTGATAGCATTCCTGCCGGGATTTATTGGTGTATTGTAACTTTAACCACTGTTGGGTTTGGAGACATTACTCCTGTTACCCCATTGGGGAGATTTATAGCTTCTATTGTAATGATTATGGGTTATGGAATTATTGCAGTGCCAACCGGAATTGTAACCGCAGAATTTAGTCAACTTAAAAGCAAATTAAATCCGATAGTTAACCAAGAAAAGGTTTGTATTGAATGTGCCAATACTGAGCATGTAGATTATGCAAAATATTTTCAACAATGTGGAGCTGCACTATGAAACACACCAATACTTTAATTTGTGTTGTTGGACCAACTGCAATTGGAAAAACTTCTTTGGCAATTGAATTAGCCAAGCACTTTGGATGTGAGATAATTTCAGCAGATAGCCGACAGTTTTTTAAAGAAATGAACATTGGAACTGCTGTTCCGTCAGAAATAGAATTGGCAAAAGCTCCACATCACTTTATTCAAAACAAAAGCATTTTTGAAAACTACAATGTTGGGAAATACGAAGTAGAAGGTTTGGCTATTTTGTCAGAATTATTTCAAAAAAATCGAGTTCAAATTTTAGTTGGTGGTTCGGGTTTGTATGTAAATGCAGTAACCAAAGGTTTGGATGATTTTCCGGAGATAGATGCTACTGTAAGAAATCAAATCAACATGGAATACGATGAAAAAGGAATTGCTTTCTTACATGAAAAATTGAAAACTTTAGACCCTACCTACTTTAATTTCATCGCAGATAACAACCCACAAACTCTACAAAATCCACAAAGAATGAAAAGATTTGTAGAGGTGTGTTTGGGAACTGGAAAACCTTATTCTTCATTTCTAGGTAAAAAATCTTTGCAAAGAAATTATAATGTGATTTATTTAGGTATCCAAGCACCGAGAGAAGTAATTTATAACAGAATCAACCAAAGGGTTGATATCATGATGGAAAGCGGATTGTTAGAAGAAGTAAAAAACTTGATCCCCTATCAATCAAACAATGCCTTACAAACAGTAGGTTATCAAGAATTATTTGCCTATTTTAATGAAAAATGCTCTATAGAAGAAGCCATTGAACAAATCAAACAAAACACCAGAAGGTTTGCTAAAAGACAATTGACCTGGTTTAAAAAAGAAACCGATACTATATGGGTAGATTGTGCGGAAGATTTGAAGTCGATTCTCCATAAAATGGAGCAAAAAATAGAAGAATTTCAACATGTTGTTTGATCCAATTCATCATACTTCATTTATAATAACTCAAGATGCCACTACCAACAAAGGTTTCTTGCGTTTAGATATTTTATTGGAGTGGATTGAAAAAACAGCAAGCGAACATGCCAGTATAGGTAATGTTAACTTTGAAGTATTGGAAAAACTGAACCAAGCATGGGTTTTGTATCAGTGGCAAATGCACGTGCATCGATTGCCTTTTCGGGATGAAACCATTAAAATCAAAACATGGGTACAGGAAATGTATCATGCCAAATCGTTGCGATTATTTGAAGTTTATGTGGATGAATCACTCTGCATTGAGTTACACACCCTTTGGTTGATAATGAATACCCAAAATAGAAAATTGGAATCGTTAAAAGTGCACGGTGCACAGTTTTTAGAACATACATTACCAATTAAAAAAATCACTTATGAAAGAATCGGCTCAAATGAATGGGAAGAAATTCATACGATAACAGTTAACAGCGAGCATTTAGATTTTGTTGGCCACGTGAATAACATTCAATACATCAAGTGGTGTATGGATATATTTCAACAAAGTAAAAATAGAAAACCATTGAAAAAAATTCATGTGCAATTCGCAAAAGAATCCATTTTAAATGAAGTTTTAACGATACACCAAAATGAAAATCAATTCAAAATTACCCATCACGATGAATTGAGATTTTGGATGAAATTCGAAATATAATATCAAAAAAAATGCTCCACTTGGGAGCACTTTTTTATTAAATCAAACTACTGTTTTTAATTGCCAAACGGAATCCATCTCCGTGGATGTTTAAAATTTCCACATCCTCATCTTTTTTCAAGTACTTACGCAATTTTGCAATGTACACGTCCATACTTCTAGAGGTAAAATAATTGTCATCTCTCCAAATTCTGGTCAATGCCAATTCACGTTTCATCACATCGTTTTCATGCACTGCTAATAACTTTAATAATTCGTTTTCTTTTGGAGATAATTTGATAGGTTCTTCGTTTTCAAAAGTTAAATAACGTAACTTGGAATTAAAATGAAACTTACCTATGGTAAACTCAAATCTGTTGTCTTCTACTTTGGTTTCAGAAGCTTTTCTTGACAAAATGGTTTTGATTTTCATCAACAACACTTCTGAATCAAATGGCTTGTTTAAATAGTCATCCGCACCAACTTTGTATCCTTTTAAGATGTCTTCTTTCATGGTTTTGGCAGTTAAGAAAATCAAAGAAACTTCTTTGTTTTTCTCTCTAATTTCCTTTGCCAAAGTAAAACCATCTTTGTAAGGCATCATTACATCTAAAATACACAAATCAAAGTTGTCTTTTTTAAATTTTTCAAAGCCTTCCATGCCGTTTTTGGCTAAGGTTACTTCAAAATCATTTAAAATTAAATAATCTTTTAAAATGCTTCCAAAATTTGGATCATCTTCTACCAATAAAATTTTTCTGTTTTCAGTTTCCATAATATTTTATATTACTAGTTTACAATAGGTATTTTAATCGTAAAGGTGCTTCCTTTGCCTTTTTCGCTTTCTACAAAAATTTCACAATAATGCAAATCAATCATTTTTTTTACATAAGCCAAACCAAGTCCGTGCCCTTTTACATTGTGTACATCTCCGGTATGCTCACGATAAAATTTATCAAATATTTTTTTCTGTACTTGCTTACTCATCCCAATGCCATTATCTTGAATTTTTACCAAGATAAAATCTTTGATATTTTCAGTGGTTACTTTTACCAAAGGTGCTTCGTTTGAATACTTAATAGCATTTTCCATGATGTTTACAAAAACATTGGTAAAATGCATGTCATTTAATAATGCTGTAGTTTTGGAAGCACTTAAATTAATTTCCATTTCCCCTTCTTTATCTGCTAAAATCAGTTGTACATGGTCCATCGCATCTTGCAATAACTCATGAACATCTTGTGGCGTTTTGCGAATATCTATTTCATTTTTCTCTGATTTAGAAATTCGCAACACGTTTTCAACTTGTGCATGCATTCGCTTATTTTCATCCTTAATCATTTGTAAATACTGATGTACTTTTTCGGTATCCTGAATGACCTTGGGATTTTTTATGGCATCTAAAGCCAAACTAATGGTGGCAATAGGCGTTTTAAATTCATGTGTCATGTTGTTGATAAAATCTGTTTTGATTTCCGAAATCTGCTTTTGCTTAAACAATTGATTCAATGCATTAGCATATGCTAAAATGATTATCAAAGTAAACAACAACGAGAGCATGGTGATTCCTAACACTTCTGATAATAAAAACTTTCGCTTTTCCGGAAAAGTAATGTATATATTATATGGAGTTGCACCTTCATTATCCGTAAATATTGGAATACTATAGGTATTGTTTTTAACCATGGTAAAATTTTCCGAACGAACTTTAGTGGCCAAACCTTTACTATAAATCCCAAATTCAAAAGGTGTTTTTACACCATAATTTTTTAATTCATTATCCAATATTTTTTGTAATTCCTCTACGGTGATTCTTCGTTGAATTGGCCAGGTTGACATCACATCTTTAAGTGATATTTCAAAATTCAATTTATCTAACATTTTTAATTTATTAGACTTTTTGATTTGAATATCTGGCTGGATGTTATTTTGCATTTGTTGTTTATCGGGTGATAAACTATTATACACTTCCAATTGTCTTTTAGAAGTAAAGTTTTTAAAAGGAAGAGAATCTTTACGATTATCAAAGAACGTAAGTGGAAGCATAAAATCTTCCGATAAAATGGTATTTGAATAGATAATGGTCTCGTTGGTTTGGGTGTTTCTTTGATAGTATCCAAACTCTAACATTTGTTCTGGATTATCATCTACTCCATCTTGTACCAACTCGTTCATTCTGTCTAAAAAAAACAAGGCTTCTCTTTCATACAAATGTTCAGCAACATTCCCTAAAACTTGCTTAACTTGTAATTTAAATTGATCAGCATTTCCCTCCAAAGTATTTTTAAACCAGTAAAACTGTATAGAAATAATGCCAATAAGAGAAAGACTCATTAAAAAGACAAGAGTACGAAACCACCACTTATTCATGAAGCAAATTTAAAATTTTAACATTAAAACTGTTAATTAATTAACCCAAGATTAACAATTAAGTTTTTGATTGAATTTTCTCTAATTTTTTAAGAATTGATAAAGCTTTTTTATGAGCTCTCTCTTTTTCAACGTTATAAATCACAAAATCAGCTAACTTTCTTTTGACTGAATCCGGAAATTGTTGTTTTATTCGTTTTAAAACTTCTTGTTTACTTAATGCATCTCTTTGCATCACACGTTGTATGCGAACTTGTTTTGGTGCTGTAACCAATATGTTATAATCTAAACTTTTATAACCGTCTGTTTCAAATAAAATAGCTGCTTCTTTAAATAAAATGGAATATCCAAAATGCTGATGTACCCAATTAGAAAACTCTTTAGCAACCAAAGGATGTATGATTTTGTTTAATTGTTGTAATTTATCTGGTTGGTTAAAAACTAAATTCCCTAATTTTATTTTATCAAGTTTTCCGTTTTCTAAAATTCCATCTCCAAACTGATTTACTAAGTGTTGTATAGTTTCTGCTTGAAATAATATTTTTTTAGCTTCCATATCTGCATAAAATACTGGATAACCTTTTAACTCTAACCATTTAGCTATGGTAGATTTTCCGCTACCTATTCCTCCTGTGATTCCAACTAATAAACTCATGATATTTTAAAAAATAATTCAGGGAAAGCAACTTCAGGTTTTTTCTTATAGAAAACTAATTGAATTTTTGACCACAAAAAACCCAAACCATAGGCATACATTTGAATCAAAAGAGCTACAAGAATATATGGAATCATTACTAAGGATTTAGTTTTAATAATAGCTTCCAATACAACCAATGAAAAATAAAAAACATATAAATATATAGGAACAAAATATCCGAATAACGCTACAATGATGGCTATATAAATTCCGATAATAAATAATGATGGAAACCAAAAGAATGTTTTAGCATATTCCGGGTATTTTAAATCTAAAATTGGTCTTGCTTTTCCGAATTTATTCATTTGCTGGTAGAATTTTTTCCAGCTGATTCTTCTTTTATGATACACATACAAATCTGGAAATCCCTTTGAAATCTTTTCCTTTTTCCATAGTTTAAACGTTAACTCTGGATCCTCTCCTGGATGTAAATTAGAGAACCCTCCACTTAATTCAAAACATTCTTTGGTAAGACCCATATTGAAACTTCTTGGTTGAAAATTAGTTGAAATCCTTTGTCCTCTAATTCCTCCTGTAGTTAAAACAGAAGTCATAGAAAAATTAATCGCTTTTTGTAGCATCGAAAATTGAGGGAGCTCTTTGTCTGTACCACCAAAAAAATCACAAGGATAATTTCTTAAAAGATGTACTAATTTCTCAAAATAATCATTGGGCAAAATACAATCAGAATCAAACAATAAAATAAAGTCACCTTTTGCATGTTTCATTCCAAAGTTTCTAGAATCACCTGGACCAGAATTCTCTTTAAAGAAATACAGCAAATTAAGATGCTTAAAAGTATTTACCACTTCTTCTGCTGAAACAGTGGAACCATCTTCTACAACTATTACTTCAAAACAATCAGATTTTATTTGATTAGACAAGCTTTTTAAAAGTTCGTATAACTCATCAGGTCTGTTATAAACCGGAACAACAACAGAAAAAAACATTTGATAATTTTTTCAAAGATACAATATTTGAAAACATTTATTTTTTGAAATAACGCTAATTAAAACAAAAAACCCTTCATCGATTGATGAAGGGTTGAAGAAGGCGGTGACATACTCTCCCACGGATGTAGTACCATCTGCGCAGGTGGGCTTAACTTCTCTGTTCGGAATGGGAAGAGGT
>Ga0169931_10007616_pt1 | contig 16012 bp, 13 predicted proteins | sample Kivu_15m_20L_FD_129675 | JGI IMG/M metagenome (GOLD analysis project Ga0169931, IMG submission 129675) | Freshwater microbial communities from Lake Kivu, Western Province, Rwanda to study Microbial Dark Matter (Phase II) - Kivu_15m_20L... | ecosystem: Environmental > Aquatic > Freshwater > Lake...
GGCCTGGCTGATAAGACCCAGTCCGAGGCTTCGAGCTCATTCGAGCTGCTCCGTTACAACATGATGCGCGAAATGATCCTGAAGGACAAAATCCGGATCGATGGTCGTGACACCGAGACTGTTCGCCCGATCTCAGTAGAGGCAGGACTTCTACCTCGAGTACACGGCAGCTCGCTCTTTACTCGTGGCGAAACCCAGGTGCTCGCTGCAGTTACTTTGGGGACTACGGACGACGAGCAGATCGTGGACACCATGTTCCAAAACACGATGCGGAAGTTCATGCTCCACTACAACTTCCCCCCTTACAGCGTGGGCGAAACTGGCCGTATGGGCGGACAAAGCCGTCGGGAACTCGGCCACGGCGCACTCGCGGAGCGATCAATTAAAGCGATGATGCCTGCTTACGAGAAGTTCCCGTACACGGTTCGGATCGTTTGCGAGACCTTGGAGTCCAATGGATCTTCCTCCATGGGTTCGGTCTGCTCGACCTCGATGGCATTGATGGATGCAGGCGTCCCTTATCCTAAGCCAGTGGCAGGAATCGCCATGGGATTGATCAAAGAAGGCAATGATATTGCTATCTTGACTGACATCTTGGGTGACGAAGACCACCTCGGCGATATGGACTTCAAAGTGGCTGGTACCGCGGAAGGCGTGACCGGAATCCAGATGGACATCAAGATCGAAGGCGTCGACGAGCAAATCATGCGCCGCGCTCTTGAGCAGGCCCGCCGCGGCCGTTTGCACATCTTGGGTGAGATGGCTCACGCGATCTCCAACCCTCGCACCGAGATGTCGAAATTTGCTCCTCGCATCACCACGATCACAGTGCCTGTCGACAAAATCCGCGAAGTCATTGGCTCCGGCGGAAAGGTCGTTAAGGACATCATTGCGAAGACGGGATGTAAAATCGACATCAACGATGATGGCCGGATTAACATTGCCTCCAACAGTGGTGAAGCCGCTCAAAATGCGATCAATATGATCAAAGGGATCGTAGCTGAAGTCGAAGTAGGCAAGACCTATAAGGGATTGGTCAAGAAGATCGTGGATTTCGGTGCATTCGTCGGAATCCTCCCGAATCAAGACGGACTGCTTCACATCTCTGAAATCGCCCACGAGCGCGTCAACGTCGTCACCGACTTCTTGAAAGAAGGCGATGAAGTCGAAGTAAAGGTGCTCGAAGTCGACCGCGCTGGAAAGATTCGTCTCTCCCGCAAGGCACTTCTGCCTCTTCCCGAAGGCTATCAGCCTCGTGAATCGGGTGGCGGAGATCGCGGCGGAGACCGAGGGAATCGGGGACCTCGCCCTCCTCGCGACGGCGGCGCCCCACGTAGAAACTAAGACCTAAAAGCTGGGGCCCCCCCCACTGCTGAAAGGCACCTCAACTTAAAGCTCTCTTTTCTTGAGAAATTCTCAAAAAAAGAGAGCTTTTTTTTGGACCCCCTCTAGACGAAAAGAGACAACCGGTATAATTGACGCATTGCGTCAAGTTGAAGTCCCGCTGCCCAAATCGACGTGAAGCCATCGGTCGATTGATCCCCTACCCTACAAAGGTCTCTCGCCCATAACCCTACCCCCACACGGAGATTTGTTTCATGCAAAGACTGAAACTCCCTTTGAACACCTTATCCGCCCTTGCAGTGATTTCTGGCCTGATCGGATCCAGCGTTTCTACAGTCCACGCAGGCTCCAAAAAAGCCCAAGCCAAGACGCCGATGACTCCGCTCACGACGCAAAAGGCAGCCCCCTCCGCCTCTTCTTCGACTCCCACCACTCAGACGACTTCCTCTTCAAGCTCAAGTTCGCCTTCTGACTCCAACTCTGCTGTATCCACAGCCAACACCCAGTCGACATTGGATAAGATCCGCGAGGTTCTGAACGTACAGCTCTCAAATGAGATCTCAGGCCCCACCATGGAGAACCCAGACCTGAACTCCTTGAGTTCGTCCAACAAACTGACCCTCGCCTATCGCACCGGAATGTGGCGTCTGGGACCAGTTATTCAGTTCTCAAGTAAAGTCGCGGGCGAAAAGGCAGTCGATCACTTTGACATGCAAGACCCTTATCTTCGAGCCGCAAACGTTTCACTTTTCAACAACGGCAACGCAAATCTCTTTGCTGACTTTCGTTACTATATCCCGATGACTGGGGCGACTCGGTCTCTGGACTCGCTGGGAAGCCTTCGTACCACACAAGTTCTCACCTACACTCCATCAGGTAGCCGCATGACTGCGCTTTTGATCGGGATTGCACGCGTTTGGGGCTTCAACGGATCTACCGTGGCCGACGGCTCCAAGTATGTTCAGCTGATCGGCATGCCGGGCCTCGCCTACCAGTTCACTCCATCGATCGCTTTTGCAGGCTACTACGGCGCAATGGAAAACCTCCGTGAGTCAGCCGACGGCAAGGGCCCAAACTGGGGCTACGGTGACTTCCTTGACCTCGGATTGGAGTTCACAGTGGGACGATGGGTCACCATCAACCCTTATATCGAACTCACTCCTACCCAAGGGATCAATCGGGCAAACACGACTTACCAAGCTACATTGAACTGGAACCTGCTCTAAGAGCAGCCCTCCACTCAATCGTTGACCTTTCTTGATGCGGACTTCTGGATGACAGGAGACCGCATCAAGTTTTTTGCCGACCGCAGCACTATAAGCCTGGCGAGAGACTTGCTTCTCAACTCCTCACCATGAGCCGCACCCTTCCTTCTCGATTCGAACTCTTAGACGCACTCCACTCGTTCATCTCACTCCAGGCTTCTTCAGCTCTGCTCGGAGCGATCCTACTGAGCTCGGTACCCCTGGCTTCAGCTTCTAGCGAGGAGCAGAGCGAAGTCGGCCTCGAGAATGACCATTGGACCTTGCAATACCTTGGAGCTTTTTTCAGGCCCGTCCGTGCAACGACTGACTCCACAGCTTCCCACTCGCGATGGCGACCCTGACCCGAATCGCCAGGTTGAGCTCCTGAACTTCCATACGCTCGATTATCTGATCTCGGACGACGCGGGGATTGGATTCAGCGCTACTGGCGGCTGGGCCCTCAACCCCTGGGAGCGAGATGGATCTCGTAGTGAACTACGTGACCCTTATTTCAGAACCTACTTCTTGAATCTGCTGCCCGACTGGGGCTCGGATTTCCCCCTGTACTGGTATGCGGATGTTCGAGTTCACCCAGGAGTCACAACGACATCACGTGACGCCGACCAGATCTGGGGTATTCAGGTGTTTCAAGCTTGGACCTGGCAAGCCACCAACAGCCGCTGGGGAGCAGCATTTTATTTGTCCTTTCGTCAAAATTTTTTCGGCTCTCAAGGTCTGGGAATCCGACGAGAGCTCTACAGTTCCCCTGGGCTTTTTTTTCGTCACAACTCTCGACTCACCAGTTCCCTGCTCCTTCAACTCCCCACGTTTCAAAGATTAGGATCGGAAGGAAACCGCTGGGAAACTATGGGTTTAGATCTCGAACCGGGCTTAAGTTGGGATCTCCTTCAGAACCTCAACCTCACCCCTTTTCTCACCATTCCGGTGAGTGGAACAACCAATCGCCTCAAAGGAACCTCGCTTGGACTCACACTGAGCTGGAACTGGTTTTGATCCTATGTCAGACTTGAAATAACGCATGCCGGATCAAAAAAACTCGCCCCCAGGAAACAACATCCCTCCTCAATTCAAGGCTCCTCAGCGTCCCGAAGATCTGGAGCGCCTCGAGACGGGACTCATTGATCTCAACCAAATCAAAGGGGATGCGACGCAAGGTCTTTTTGACGCCCTTCAAGCGGCCAAGGACAAACAAGCCGCATCGAACAAAACCATTCTATCGGGAGTCTCTGAGGAGCCAGAAGAGAGCGCTGTCTCCAAGATTTCACCCCAGACTTACCTCCTTGCGATTCTGGCCGTCATTCTCGGTGCAAGTGCTTGGGGACTCTCCAAAATCCTTGCGAAGTCCGGGGATCAACTCGACAAAACGATTGAAAATCGAAAGCAAACTCAATCCCAGTCTGACTCCAGCACTCCATCATCCGCCTCGGACACGACATCCAGAGGGTCACCGGGCTCTGCGATCGACCCCGTCAATCCCTCTGCAGGGAGCTTGGCCGCCCCCAGTCAACCCGGATTCGATATCGAAAAAGAGAGGGAGCGAATCCGCTTGAAGGAGAGGGAGCTTGAACTCGAGAGGGAGCGCACGCGCGAAAAAGAGAGGGAACGCGAGCGCGAGCGGGAACTTGAGAGAGAACGAGAGAGAGAAAGGGAACTCGAGAGGGATCGAGAGGCCGCGAATGCTGCTCCTGCCCCTGTCGAAACCGACGAGGCCGAGCCCGAATCTCCCCCTCCAGCGGAACCCGCACCCGCTGACGACTCAACAGCGCAGTAACGAGTCTTGTTTTCTGTTCGCCGTAATATGCGTTCTCGCCTTGACGCTCTTCACTCACAAGGAATACCCATGAAGGGTGAATCCTCGATCTTCCGGTTTACTCATCACCTTTGAAGGCACAGAAGGAGCGGGCAAATCCACTTTGATCCGGCTCCTGGCTGATCGTTTTCGAACTCATCCCTCGCCCTTCCGGGGAAAAGACATCGTTTTGACCCGAGAGCCCGGCGGAAGCCCCCTTGCAGAAAAAATCCGTCAACTGGTGCTTCACGATCCCATGTCAGCGCGAGCTGAGCTGTTTTTGTACGAGGCGGCTCGTGCGGAACATGTCGCAAAGGTGATTCAGCCAGCACTGGATCAAGCAAAAGTAGTGCTCTGCGATCGTTTCACCGACTCTACCCTTGCGTATCAAGCCGAAGCCCGAGGCCTTCCATGGGAGGAGGTCCACGCACTCAATCAAGTCGCAACTGGGGGCCTTGAGCCGCACAAAACGGTCTGGCTCGATCTTCCAGTGGAACTCGGCCTGTCTCGCGCTCAGGAGCAGACTCGGTTCGAGGCGGAAGGCGTCGCTTTTCAAAGTCGCGTACGCGCAGGATTCGAAAAAATCTTTCAAAAAAACCCTCAGCGTTGGATCCGCCTCGACGCTGAACTCAATACTCCGCAGCAACTACTCGATTTGCTTTGGGAGCAGCTCATGCAGTGGAACTCCCCGAGGAGTCCACTCCAGTGAGCTCCACCAAAACCTCCAGCGGATCAGGCAAAAAAAAGCAAAATAAAGCCCACTCCAGCGGATCAGGCGAACACAGCAGTTCCCCCTGGAGAGGCACCCCCCTGCTCCCGATTTTTCCAGAGCTCTGGGATCACCACGCAGTCACCCTTCGTCCCTTACTCAAGGATTGGAGAGACTCCGATCGCATTCCTCCCGTGCTTCTGCTGACAGGGCCTCAAGGGATTGGAAAACAAAGAGTGGTCGCCCATCTAGCGCAAACCCTTTTCTGCCATCGAACCGCTTTCCAATCTCCGCCAGAGGAAAGGTCGATAGACTTTTTTCAAACACCTGACTCGAGTGTCTCCACAGGTTCTGCTTCTCACTCTCTGGAACCTTGTGGAGAGTGCCCAGCTTGTCAAAAAGCGTTGAGCCACAACTGGGTGGACTATCTCGAAATTGCTCACGACGCTGAGGATGGCGAAAAAGGTACTCTCAAAATCGAGCAGTTTCGGGCTCTCAAGGAGCGTCAGGGCTACTCCGGCTTTGATGGTGAACATTTTATCGTTCATATCAAAGATGCCGATCGAATGACTATTCCCGCAGCGAACTCTCTTCTTAAGATTTTAGAAGAGCCTCCGCGAGGATGGATTTTCTTTCTCACTGCTCCCGATCCCTCTTTGGTCCTGCCCACCATCCTTTCGCGCTGCCAGCGGCTTCGGCTCAAACCACTTCCCATTCCGACAGTGGAAGCACTCCTCACGCGTCTCGAGGCCCCTGCTGATCGACGAGCAGCCTGCGCTCGTGAAAGCCAAGGGAGCATCGAACGCGCTATTTTACTCGCACAGGATGATCCCTGGCACCAACGAAGCGAAATCAGCTCGTTTTTGAGAGACCCAGCCCATCACTTCGCACCATTACTCGAGTGGGCAGTGCAATCTCAAGAAAACCTCGAACTGCTTATGGATCGACTTGAGCAAGAGTTACATGCGCAACTCCTATCCCCTCAATCCATCGAACCCCTACATCTGGAGTTTCTGCTGGGACGCTTCGAGCGAGTGAATCGACTTCGCGTCGAATCCCTTGCTCCTCTTAACCGAAAAATCCTTGTTCAAGATCTTCTCAGCCCGTGGCTAGGAGCCCCTCGTTCATGATCAAACTGCGCGGAGTCGGAAAACAATTTGAAGGACGTTGGGTTTTTAGAAACGTCGATCTCGATATCTCTGACAAAGAATCGGTCTCACTCATCGGTCCTTCTGGGGCAGGTAAGAGTGTATTACTCAAAGTAATCTCCGGACTCATTCCACCCGACGAGGGAACCATCAGCCTGGGAAGTGAAAACGTCGGGATGCTTTTTCAAAAAAATGCGCTCTTTGACTCGTTCACGGTGATTGAAAACTTACTCTTTCCGCTCAAGGAACGCTTGGGCATCGAGGGAGAAGAAGCCGTTGGCATCGCCTCATACTTTTTGAACGAGGTGGGACTCAAAGGGAACGAGGACCTCTTCCCCGATGAGATATCGGGCGGAATGCAGAAGCGCCTGGGAATCGCGCGTGCACTGGTCGTTCGGCCGCAGATCATTCTCTATGATGAACCGACAGCTGGTCTTGACCCCATCACTTCTCGAAAAATTGCGGACTTGATTCGCCTCCTTCGAAAAGAAGTGGGAAGCACACTTCTGACGGTCACCAATGATATGCAACGCGCCTATCAGATCGGGGATCGCGTCTGTTTGCTTGCGAAAGGTCAGCTCATTGAAGGAGGATCTTCAGACGAGATCCAAAAAACAGGACACCCTTTGATTCGCCAGTTCATTTACGGTCTCAAAGAAGGACCTTTGACTTCCGGAATCGCTTGATCCCCATCAGAACCGAGGACGACACCCCAGTATGAGCATCCGCTTCGAAAACGTCACCAAGAGCTTCGGACCCAAGACCGTCCTCAAAAATGTCTCCTTCGAAGTTTCCAAAGGCGAGATCCTTTTCATTTTGGGAAAATCGGGGATGGGAAAATCCGTCACCCTGAAACACATCGTCGGAGTCATGAAGCCCGATAGCGGGAGAGTCTTTGTCGATGGCGAAGATGTCACCCAACTGAACGCTGCAGACCTTGCGGACGTTCGTCGCAAATGCGGGATGGTCTTTCAGCACCCTGCCCTTTTGGACTCGCTCACCGTTTATCACAATATTTCATTCGGACTCCGAACCCCTCAATTCACGCTCTCGCTGCCTCGCCCTCTTACTGAAGAAGAAATTCGCGCCCGGGTATTAGAGAAGCTCACTTTAGTGAACCTCGGAAGTGACATTTTGGACCGAATGCCTCCCGAAATTTCTTATGGGATGCAGAAGCGTGTTTCACTCGCCCGAACGCTTGCACCCGGTCCAAGCTACTTACTCTTTGACGAACCGACCACCGGCCTTGACCCGATCACCACCAACGCGGTCAACGATTTGATTTTCGATCTCTCTCGAAAACTTCAAGTGACCAGCGTTGTTGTCTCGCATGACATGCAGTGCGCACTCAAAATTGCCGATCGAATCCTCGTGCTCGACCAGGCAGGCATCCTTGCGATGGGTACAGTTGCAGAGATCAAGCGTTCGAAGGAGCCCTTGATTCGTGACTTCCTTGAGGAGACACTTGCCCTGTTACCTCCAGAAGAACGAGGACTGGACCTTCACCCGTAAAGGACACCCATGTCACGAAAAGCTCTCAATCCAGCATTGACTCTCGACTCCCGATGGATCGCCATCTTGGGACCGATTGCGCAAACGATCCATGAAGTCGGTGCACTCGCTTTGTTCGTCAAAGAGGTCATTCTCACGGGGCTTCGAACCCGAGGAAATACGCCTGCAATCATCGAACAGATGGCACATGTTTGCTATCGCTCTCTTTCGACGGTTGTTTTCGCTGGAACGTTCGTCGGCGCCATTATTGTGCTTCAGTTCAATGCAGTCCTCTTGAACTACGATGCTCAGATTTTTCTTGGGGGGCTGAATACTTCCGCTGTTGTTCGCGAAGTGGGTCCCCTCATGATCACGTTCATTCTCGCGGGCAAGATCGGCGCTTACACAGCTGCTGAACTAGGAACAATGAGGGTGACCGAGCAGATTGACGCTGTTGAATGCTTAGGAACCGACCCAATTCAGTACCTCGTTCTCCCTCGGTTCACTGCCATCGTTCTGTCGAGCCTCATTCTTCTTGCGCTCGGTCTGATGATCAGCATTGTCGGATCAACCTTAGTCGCGACCTATCTGTGTGGAATGAATCCGCTTCAGTATATTTCTTCGATCCCTCGCTTTGTAGGGGCCTGGACGCTCATCTGTGGAGGGATTAAGTCGCTCGTTTACGGGACAATTGTCGCGGGAGTGTCTTGCCACAAAGGATATACGGCGAGCGGAGGAGCTCGGGGAGTGGGCACCGGCGTGACCCGCGCTGCGCTCTATATGAGTTTGTTCATTATCTTTGCAAACTACCTCACGTCTGGAACGCTCGAGTGGGTGTATGAATTTACAGCGGGCGTATTGGGATGGGTTGAAGGATGAGCGCTGCAACGAGTGTAAAAGAGCATTACCTGACCCTCAAAGAGGTCGTTTATCTTCTCGCAGAAATGTTCAAGCGCCTCCCCAGGTACCCTTGGCGCTGGAACGAGATTTTCCAAGCCATCGTGACCATGGGAATTGGAAGTATTCCGATCATTTCCATCGCCACTGCGTTCGCCGGCCTTGTGGTGACGGCCGAGATCGCTTGGCACATGAACAAGACGCTCCACACGGTCTCAATGATCCCAGGGGTTACGGGCCAATTCATTCTGCGCGAACTGGGGATCGCGATTCCTGCACTGCTTTTGGTAGCAAAAGTCGGGGCCTCGCTCACTGCGGAAGTAGGAACGATGAAAGTGACCGAGCAGATTGATGCACTCAAACTTCTCCGCATCGATCCAATCGACTACTTGGTCTTTCCTCGCTTTATCGCATCGATTGTATCCATCACTTGTCTCATTTTCTTTGCAATTACTGTTACTCTTCTCTGTGCGATCCTGATCTCGGTGAGCCGCTTTAACTTCTCCGTTCTTGAGTTCATCAATGCCCTGCGTCCATTTGTCGGGCTAGATGATCTGATCGGAGCCCTCACCAAGGGCATCGTTTTTGGCGCAATCATTCCGATCGTCTCGTGCGCTTATGGATTCCGCTGCCGAGGGGGTGCGGAGGGGGTAGGAACAGCGACCACCAATTCTGTCGTGACCTCAACAATTCTGATCATTCTCTTCGACTTCTTCCTCACCTTCGTGTTTACGAGCTTGTTTCGATAGGACTTCCCGCATACGGTAAAAGAGCAATGAAACTTTCAAACGAAGCCAAAGTCGGCTTTCTTCTGGTCGCAACTGCAACACTCGCCGCTATTTTTGCTTGGGTAGTCGGAGTCAAAAACCCATTCAATCCAACGGTAGACTTTTACGTCACCTATAAATTTGCAGGGGGAATCGAAGTTGGATCTCCCGTGCGCGTGTCGGGAATCAAAGTCGGGAAAGTCGAACAGATCGAGTTCTACGTGACCGAAGATGGAAAATCTGCAGAGACTCTCTCCCTGCAGGAACCAGGCAGCGCATCAGAGGATCCAACCGAAAAAGCGATCACTCCTCTGCGTGTCAAAGTTTCGATCCGCAAAGACGCTGCTGCTGGTGTACGCAAGGACTCCCGTTTCTACATCAACCTCGCCGGACTCATTGGTGAGCGCTACATAGAAATCACCCCGGGCACTCTTGGGAGCCAACAGATCAATGATGGTGAAGTACTGGCCGGCGTAGATCCACCCCGGATTGACCAGCTCATCTCTCAAAGCTTTGACCTCGCTGGCAAAATCACTGAGATCATTCAAGAGAACAAAGGCGACCTTTCTCGTTCGATCGAGCTGCTCTACAAGCTAAGCGGGAATCTCAACAAGACTCTGGAGTGGGTAGATAAGAGTAAAGTCTTCAAAACGGATCTTTCCTTACTCGTGGACAATCTCATTGTTCTGACCAGTGACGTTCGCAAGCTCACCAAAAAGCTGAATTCCCCTGAAGCGGACAAAACTCTGGATCTTCTTTATGATCTTCTGTGGAGACTCGAACCGCTCGATTCAAAGAACATTCGTCAATTCCTCCAAAAAGAGGGGGTCAAGATTCAGATGTTCTGATCTTGGCGTCACACGTCGGGAGTCGACCTGAAACAAAAGTGAAAGGCCCTGAACTGCTCAACGCAGTCAGGGCCTTTCACTTTTGAGCCGTTTGTCGATGTTTCGAGTCATTCATTAATCTGCTTTTTTCTCCCAACGCAGCAACGTCCTCCGGTTCACACCCAAAATCTGAGCCGCTCGCTCTTTTACGCCGCCCACTCGATCAAGGACAATCTGAACGTAACGGCGCACCAGTTCGTCCAATGTTGGAAGCTTGTCCGATGCCCACCCCAAAAGGGCATCAGGTTTCTCACCCGCTTCCAATGGGAGATCCTCTGCGCTGATCCAATGTTGACTCGACAACACGACGGCTCGTTCGATCACGTTCTCTAACTCCCGCACGTTCCCACTCCAGTGATAATTCGAAAGTCGCGCTAATCCCGAGGCCGTGAAGCCTCGGACACTCGAGCCGTTGAGAGCAATGGCTTTTTTGAGAAAATGCTCAGCCAAAATCGGGATATCATCTGCACGCTCTCGAAGAGCAGGGATCGAAATCGGCAAGACAGCGAGTCGAAAATACAGATCCTCCCGAAAATGGCCTTCCTTCACCATCGAGCGCAGGTCCTTGTGAGTCGCAGCCAAAACGCGAACATCCACTAAACGAGATTTATTCTCTCCAACTGGACGAATTTCTTTTTCTTGGAGGACTCGAAGTAACTTCGATTGAAGTAGCGGTGGAAGGTCACCGATTTCATCCAGAAAAAGGACCCCTCCGTTGGCTTCCTCAAAAAGTCCCTTCTTCGCCACGTGAGCGCCAGTAAAAGCTCCTTTGGCATGACCGAAGAGCTCACTTTCAAGTAGATTCTCCGGAATCGCCGAGCAGTTAATAGCAACAAAAGGAGCGTCTTTCCGAGGTCCCAGTTGATGAATCGCTCTCGCGACCACCTCTTTTCCGGTGCCGCTTTCCCCTGTAATCAAAACAGTCGAGAGAGCAGGTGCCACTTTGCGGACCAACTCAAAAACATTCTGCATCGCAGAGCTCATCCCGAGAACCTGATCGCCCAGAGACCAATCCTTTCGAGCCTCCTTGCGCAATGTCTTGTTCTCTCGATCGAGAGCACCTTTTTCTAGGCCTCGATCCACCTGAAGCTGAAGCTCAGCAAGCTTAAAGGGTTTGACCAAATAGTGGTAAGCCCCTCTTCGGGTTGCTTCGATTGCAGTCTCGATACTTCCAAATGCAGTGGCAAGAATGACCGGTATTTCGGGACGAAGAGTTTTCATTCGTTCCACAAACTCTAGCCCGTCCATTCGCGGCATTCGGATGTCACTCAAAACCAAATCGACTTCCTTCGAGGTCCTGTCCGGTCCTAAAGCCCCCCCCACGCCCAAAGCTCCGAGTGCTTCCACTGCCCCCCGAAAGACGTGCACTTCATGTCCCCAGGACTTGAGGGCATCCTCAAGCATCGCACACATTTCCGCGTCGTCATCAACGACAACAATCCGCCCTACTCGCTTAGAACCTCGCAGCATACTCATGATTGAATCAACTCTCCTTGGAGCCAAACGGTGAACACAGCACCCTTACCCCACTCGCTCTCAACTTCGATCTCGCCGTGCATTTCGTGGGCGAGTCCAAGTGCGATCGAGAGGCCTAGTCCTGTTCCCTGCCCCACATCTTTGGTTGTAAAAAAAGGCTGAAATAGCTTGGAAATATTCTCTGGCAAAATCCCCTGCCCAGAATCGCGCACCTGAACGCCAACAATCGACCCTTCAGGAGTCCGCCGTTCACGAAGACTCACCTCGATCTTTCGACCATTTTGAGCCAAGACCTCGGGTGAGGACATATCGATGGCCTGAATCGCGTTCATCAGAAAGTTGAGCAGAATCTGCTCCAATCGCGAGCGGTCGGCTTTTACTCGCGACTCCCCTGGGCATTCACAACTCCACTCGATCTGTGCCTTTCGAATATGAGCGCCTAAGAGCGCTGTGACTGACTCGATCACTGGACGAAGGGCAATTGTCTGAATTTCGGGGCGAGTCTGCGCTCCCCGACTAATCGCCAGTAGGCTCTGAATGAGACCTGAAATCCGATCGATCTGCGAAACAATCACATCCAGTGACTTCCGGTCAGATTCTGAACTGAGCTTCTCTCGAAGAAGCTCAGAGCGTCCCCACATCACCCCAAGGGGAGTGCCGATTTCATGAGCGAGACCACTGGCGAGCAATCCGATCGATGCCAGACGATCCTGTCTGACCACTTTTGCCTCGAGTTCCTTCTTGGTGCTCACATCCACTGCGATTCCCATATATCCCTCGATCTCCTCACCTTGCGTTCGAAAAGGAGTGATCGTGAGGAGCACCGGCACCAGTCTTCCGTCTCTGGCTCGATTTGTGAGCTCCCCTTTCCAGTAACCTCGCTTCGGATCCGAGATCTGAGCCCACATGGCTTTGTAAAACTCAGACTCATGCACTCCCGAATGAAGCAGTCTTGGTGTATTACCCAGCGCTTCCTCTCGCGAATAACCGTAAATCGAACACCAGGCTGGGTTCACATAAACCAACCGCCCGCTCCGATCGCTGATCATGATCGCATCACTGGAATCTTCCACACACCGGTGAAAGATGGATTCCTTCTCCAAGACTAACTGTCCTTTCCAATCGTAACCGGCATTCTACAAAGAAGAGTGAGTCATCATTTCTCTTGCTCTTCCTGAGCCCCGACTTTGTAAACCTCAAAATCAGGCCATTCGATGATGAGTCTGAAGTGTTTCGCCCAAAACCCGTAAAGCATCCGTGGATGTAAAGATCCCCACTAGTTTTCCATTCTCCTGGCGAACCAGAGCACAGCCATACTTATGCGCAGCCATCTCAAAGACCACTTGATCAACGGGTGCTTGAGGCAAAACCGCAAATGGCTCCGGCGTCATCACATCTTCCAATCGAATTTCATCGAGCTGAGCGAAAGTACCGGCGAGCTTCACATCTCGATCCGTTAGAACTCCAACTAACTGCCCTCCCTCCTGTACCGGAAGGTGTCGAATTCCGTGATCCCGCATCAGATCCAAAGCAACTCGTACCGGCTGCTTCAGGCCGATCGAGTGAGGCATTGGGGTCATAAACTTTTGAACTTGAGGCATGCTTTTCATGGTGTGGTTTCTCCACGTCACTCCGTTTGAAAGGACAAACAGCACGAAGCGGGCCAAAGGTGAAACCCTGCTAAAACACCCGTTCACTCCCTAATGAACGGGCAGGTGTGGCAATTTGTCCCAGCGGGAATATCCAAGAAGTCTCAGTCAGAGCTTCTGAGGTCCAGTCTTTCGCTCTTTCCAACGGGCCACCACCAGGAGCAAAGCCGGGACAGAGAAGATCGCAGCCACAATACACGTGAGTTCACCCAAGACCGCAAGCAAACCGAAACTCACGAAAGCGCGACTGCTTGCGATCAGAAGAGAGCCGTAGCCAATAATAGTCGTGAGACTACAAAGAGCAACTGCCCCCCCCGTGCTTCGAATCACTTCCAGCATACTTCCACTTCCTTCTTCACGGTAGCGCTGAAAGATATTCACTCCGTAGTCGACACCGATCCCGAATGTGATTGGAAGTGCGATGAAGTTCAGAAAGTTGATCTTATAGTCATTCCAAAGGATCAGCCCACCCAGCCAAAAAATCCCCAATATCAATGCGCCTAGAACAGTGATCGAGGTGGCCAAATTTCGAAACAGAATCACGACCAGTAAACAAACGGCAATGAAAGCAAAAAACGTAGCTCGAGGCCCATCCACACCGATCCCAACCAACATATCGGCAGTAATCGCATGCTGAGTGGCAAGCGCAGTACCAGGAGCCACCGAGTCAGCTATCTCTCGCAGACCCGCTACAAATTGCTTCATGATCGGCCCTTGACGAAGCTCACCGCCCAAGGAGGGCTCAACCACCACCAGATTCCCCATGGATCCGTCTTTTTCGGTAAACTTATCCAAGAGCAAACGAGGCAACTCTGCTTCCCTCATGACCTGATCCACTTCCGGACCCAGAAGCTCTGCAACTTGATCCCGATCCCGAACAGACATTCTACGTAGTATTTTGGGAGTTATAAGCGCACGAATTTCACGAATCACCCGGACCTTCTTTTCCTGGTCCGTGGGCAAAAAATCATCCAACGTCTGAACACCGACCACTGCCGGAATGAAGCCAGGGTCCGAAACGATCTTCTCACGAATTCTACGCGCGATTTCCCGAGCATCCTCTCGCTCAAGGGGGAGAAGAACGGCAGGAGTGAGGTACCGCTGAAAAATCTCATCTAGATACTTTGATAAGTATCCTGCCCCCTCTTCTAGGGAATACCGATTTCGTAAACTTCCAATATTGGTTTCAAATATATCCGGATTCCGAAATGGATTTTTTTGAACATAGATCGCCGTACAGAGCACCGTTACCAAGGCGGTCAATGCGGTAATGACTCCAGGATACCGATAAATGAGCTTCGCGGTCGCTCCAGCAAGAGGCGACTTGGGAAGCGGACTTCCAGAGCGAATCAGGGGGCGCATTCTCTCCCAAAGAAGAACAAACGCAGGGAGCAAAACCAAAGCACTCAACCAACAGAGAACCATCCCGATCAAGCCGATGATCCCGAATTGATTAAAACCACGAAACCCGGTCAACACCAACGATCCGTAGGAAAGCCCTGCAGCGAGAGCGGCTGTTAAAGTCGAAAAAGCAGTCGATCGCACTGAAATCCAAATGGAACGAGGCGGCTCCTTACCCTTTCGTCGCTCCTCCAGATAGCGAGCCAGAAAAATAATCCCGAAATTAATTCCATTTCCCAGCACGATACTTCCCAGGAAAGCTGAATTGGCGTTCAAGTAACCGACCGCAAAATAGGAGGCCCCGAACGTCCAGAGAGTCCCCATCACGAGACTCAGCATGAGCAAGAGTGTCGCAAAAAAATTATGAAAGTAGAGCGCAACCACCCCAGTCACCAGGACCATCACCACAATCGTGGACAGTTCGAGATCCTCGATCAATGCGTGGTGCTCCTCAAGAGCTTGCTGTAAATTCCCCGAGAAGCGGATGGTCATCTGGGGATCGTAGGAAGCGGGATTCAGCTCTGAGATGGCTTGATCGACAACCCCTTTCACTTTCATCGCTGTGGTAAAGCCAATCGACTTTCCCGAGACCTGGACCAGGATGACCCGCTTCTTCTCGTCCGGAGTCGCATAGTACCCATCTGGATAACGTGAGTAGGATGAGGTTCGAGACTGATACCTCATCTTCATGGCGTTAAAATCAAGCTGAGGTTCAGGGATCTCTACTTCACTAAAAATATTTAACGGATTGTAGAGCGCCTTTTCGTAATGAATCTTCTCAGAAATATAATCCCGAATCCGAGTCAGATCTTCGGTCGATAGATAGAGGGCACTTCGCTTCGTGAAAAACTCGAGTTCATCCTTAATGCGGTACTCAAGACTCGCAATCGCTGGTTCGTTGACTGCATCAATCTTTTGCGTGAGATCATCTACAAAGCGCTTACTGGCACTCGGTTGATCTGAGAAGATCAGGATTGCGAGGTTATTGGTCGATTTCAGACGCGAGCTAATCTCCGATAAATCTCGAACACTTCGAGCGGAAGTAGGAAGTAACTCTTCGATATCGGTACGAAGGTTCTTATAGAGCTGAACTGAGAACCAAGTTCCAAGTCCGCTCAACACAGCACCCAAAAGGCTAACCCAAAGCGCATGACGTAAGGTCATCCTGACCATCTGATCGATCCAACCC
>Ga0169931_10007619_pt1 | contig 16008 bp, 25 predicted proteins | sample Kivu_15m_20L_FD_129675 | JGI IMG/M metagenome (GOLD analysis project Ga0169931, IMG submission 129675) | Freshwater microbial communities from Lake Kivu, Western Province, Rwanda to study Microbial Dark Matter (Phase II) - Kivu_15m_20L... | ecosystem: Environmental > Aquatic > Freshwater > Lake...
CCTCCCCCTCGGCAGGCGGCGCGGGCGGGCTCGCCTGATCAACCTCGAACGATGCTTGAATGTATTTAGCAAAGGTTGACTTGCGACCGGCGATGTCAACTTTTACTTTTTCAAGCCACAGCTCTCGCGGCATACCGTTGACATAATCAGCCCCGCCTGAGATGGCTGAGCAGATGATGCGCTCAAGCTCGGGCTCGCCGGCGGCGCCCGTTTCGCTGACGATCATAGGCAGAAGGCCAGTTGCTGGTGATTCACCAGTCGGCACCTCCCTTTCAGCCGGCGGCGGCGACTGGGCCAGGGCGGCGCGGGCGGCACAGATAGCTACCACGATCTCCTCTGGGTCTGTGTACTTGGGCTTAACGACTGTGAGCAGATGTTCTAGTGCGGCACGAACGGGGTCGGACATCGGTGGTTTCCGTAATGGTGGGTTGTTGAGCGGCTTTGATCCGGCGCCGCAGCTGACGCGCCCAGACCCAGGCTGCACCTAGGCCCAGCAGGGGCAGGGGGGCAGGCACGGCAGGCAGTGGTGCTGAGGCGGATGGCGGTGGCTTCGGGACAACCGGATCGGGGAGGGCCGGTAGGGCGGCGGAATCGAGCGTGCCCGCAGGCTGGGCGATCGCCGCAAACCCCAGAGGGGAAGGCGTCGGTTCGGTCGCATGGCATTGAGCCAGGAGGGCCAAGGCGGCCAGCAGCAGCAGCATGCGGATCATTGCCGGGCCTCCAGCTCGGCGGCGAGGGAGAGGTCAGTCATAGGTTTTCTCCGTGGTGATGGTGGGCAGGGGCAGGGCGTGGGCGGGGAGCCAATATGCCCAGCCCTCGTCTGTTGTTGTCAGTTCCCAGCTAATGCGTCCGCCGTCGGTGTTGCGCCACCAGCACCTCCCCTCCGCATCACAATCGCCGCCCTCGGATTCTGGGCGCGGATCCGGCAAACGCTCACTGACCGGCACCGGCTCGGGGTGCTGCTGCAGCAGGGCGGCGGCGCGGTCAAGTATTTTCATTTCCCAGATCTTGTCTGCCACTTCAGCATCAACTGCCATTACGCCAAGCGCAGCCGCCAACTCAGCCACCTCCCCTTCGGCAGGCGGCGCGGGCTGGCCCAGGGCGCGGTCAATTGATGCTTTATACTCAGGGGTCGTCCAGTAGTGGTTAATCCACCCGCACATCAAAGTGTTGGCGAACCAGACGCACATAAGGTTTTCATCGCCACCGTGCAGTTTGACAAACTCAGACGCCCATCTAGCAGCATCCATATCGGTGTTCAGCGGCTTAATCCTTTCATTCGCTGCCGGCGGCGGCTGCTGAGCTAGAGCGGCGCGGGCTTCGGTGGCCAAGGCGTGAGCTTCGCGGCGGTCGTCGCTGAGCAGCTGCCGGTAGTGGTCGAGCTCGTCGGCCATGCGGCGGATCAGATCGCGGGCGGTGGGGTCAACCATGAGTCTCCGTGGCGTGGTGGGGCTTAGTGGGGCAAGAAAGGTTGGCTCATCCATTCAAGTCTTGCCAGTCGGAGTCAGGCTCAGGGAGCTGAGCCTGCCAGGGGTCGCCCATGGTGCCGATGGTGTTGGCCAGCAGGTCCCTGCCCTGTTGTTGCTGGCGATAGGCGGCCAGCTCTTCAAGGGCATCGCGGGTGAGGGGAGCGGCGGCCTTCATCAGCTCACCGATCGGGCGGGCCCCCAGCTCCTTGTTCAGCCGGACCGCCAGCAGGGGGCCCAACAGGGTGAGGTAGGCCATGGTGAACTGGTCCACCTGATAGGCCCCGAAGCTGGCGCCGGAGTTGGTGAAGCCCTCGATGTTGCGATCGAGGGAGTGAAGGCGCACCTCGGCGCGGTCTAGCCGAGCCGTGACATCTGCCAGCTGGACCGACTGGTGCTGCAGGTGGTTAAGGGCTCCGTCGAGACGGTCAATCAGTTTCGAGATCAGGGCTGGCAGGCTTGGCGCCGGCGGCGAAGGCGTCGGGTTGGAGGGGTCCATGGTCGTCGGTGTCGTCGCTGTCGTCGGTGTCGTCGGTGAAGATGGAAGCGCCGCGGAAAGCGCGGGCCAGGAGCAATGCCCCCCGGGTGGCGGGGGGGAGGAGAGCCCAGGCCTGCTGGATCACCTCCTCGTCAGCCAGGGCGAAGATCGCCTTGACGTCACTGGGCTGCCGGGCCGATTGCAGTCGAGCCAGCGCTTCGGGCACGGACAGCGAGGACCACCGGGGTGGCGAGAGGGTGAGCGATCTGGTTGGGTCCATCGGGGTAGCGATGACGGACGTTCTCGGTGACAAGGCGGTAGCTGTCGAAGGCGCCCTCGCGCAGGAGATCCTCGAGGGCAAGGACGAACTCCTCGATCGGCCGCTCAGGCGCGACCTTCAGCGGCAGCGCGAAGATCGTCTGGAACTGGGTCACACTGATCGGCTGGCCTGCCAAGGCCAGCTGGAGCTGCCCCTTGGCGGTCTTGGACAGCAAGGTGTCCTGCTCGAGTCGCCCCTGCTGCGCAGCAATGACGACGGCGGCATTTGGGAAGTTCATGGAATGATCGGGTGGTTGTTCACAGTTTGCGAGATGGAGCATCCAGAGCGGGCACCGGCCGAAGCCGGCTTCATCGACAATCCCTGGGACGGTCTGCGCTACGCCCGCTTTGCGGAACAGCTGGAGCGGGCAAGCCATGAGCAGCTCCTTGGTCTTGCCAAGAAGCTGGCCTACAACATGCTCGTGGTCCAACCGGCGGCGCAGCGGTTCTTGATAGGACAGGCGGTGCAGCGACCGGGGGCTATCGCTGCAGACGCCTGTAGGGAGCTGTGCCAAGGAGCGCTTGGATCCTAGGGCCACATGTTGCAAAGTGGTTGAAACGCTGTAGGCATTTACAGCCACTCTGTGGCACGGATCACCAGGTGTCGCCCGACCCCGGGGCGCTGGTGCTGGGGGCCACCCCTTGAGCTCCCAGGGCGTCGGTGGGCTCGGGGGGCTGGCCCTTGGGCTTGGCGGCTTTGCCCTTGGGGGTGGCGGGCCGGCCGGCGAAGGGGTCGGCGCCATCAAAGAGCGCCGGCAACCAGATCCCATCGCGGACCTGCCCCCAGCGCTCGATCGCCTCGGGGGTGGCTGGCTTGAGAGTGGGGGTGGCGAAGTAGGACGTGTCCTTGTTGAGTCCGGTGCGGGTGATCGACAAGTAGTAGGGGGCCATGGCGTCGCCCTCGTACTGGTAGTCCTCGATGGCGAAAGTGCGCTCCATCTGCTCGCGCAGCTTGAGCTGCGGCACGAAGAGGATGGAGAACTGGTCGGTCTCCTTGGAAAGGACCGCCATCGCCATGAAGTATTTCGGCGAGTCCTTCTCGCCGGTGCCCTGTTTCCTGCCGGCATAGGTGAGGCCGATGTCTTCGAGGTAGTCCTCGGGAAACTCCAGGAAGCGGCGGGTGCGCTTCATGGTCTCGGAGAAGTACTCGTAGCCGCAGATCAGGTGGCCGCTGCTGTAGGTGCCGCAAGGGCGAACGTTGATGGTTTCGCCGTCGCCGAGCTTGGAAGGGTCAATGTAGCGGGGATCCCCGCCGGCGCCCATCTCTTTCTTGACGGTCTTGGCGTCTTTGTAGGTGGGAGGCAACATGCTCATGGAGATTCAGTCCCTTGGTGAGGACTCTTTAGGGGGTGGATGTTGAGGTGGAGAGTGATCAGACGAGGTACCAGTCCCGGCCCAGCAGGTCCGTCTGGCTGGCCAGCCAGGGCACTCGGTCGCCCTGGACGGTGGTGACGAAGATGTAGGGGCGGGTCATCTTGCTGTGCTCGTCGGGTATCTGCAGCGCGATGAACTGGCCGGGGCCGTTCCAGCCGCGGCGAGACCAGCGACGGAAGACGGTCGGTTCCACAAGGTGGGCCGCGATCGCGTCGTTGAAGTCGGCAATCACTGCGGCGAAGGAGTCGTTCTGTTCCATGGAAGGAGCGCAGTAGCGGTGAGTCTCGGTGATGGGATCAAAGTCGGTGTTGCGCCGACCCAGAGAGAAGCCGATCACCCCCAGTCTGCCGGCATGGCCGGAGCGTCGCTGCCGTCAAAGTCGGCATTGCTGTAGCCGACCGCTTCCTTGCCCTCGGCGGCGTTGTGGGCGCCGGCCTTGGCGTGGAAGCGCAAGACCCGGACCTTGACCTCGACGTAGGGCTTGTTTTCCTTGGTGGTGCGCATCTCGAGGATGCCGCTGGCGGTGACCAGGGCCCCCTTGGGCGCCTCCAGGAGACGTTCACGATTCGCCCCGAAGCAGCGGATGCGGAACCAGTCGGTCGCCTCCTCGCCGTTCTCCAGGCGGTTTACCGCCAGGGAAGAGGAGTCGGACTTCTCGGCCTCTTTCAACTGGCCAGAGAGCCGGCCAGTGACGGAGACCTCGTTGAGGAACTGGTCCTCGTACCCCTTGCAGAGGGAGCGCAGGTTCAAGGTGGGCAGGTTGCCCTCTTTGTCGAGGGTGATGTCGCCGGTGACAATGACCAGGCTGCCGACCGCCTGGCCCAGCAGGGCGTTGGCGGTAGCGGAGCCGGGGCGGGCGGCGACCCGTAGCTGCACCTTCTGCTGGTCGTCAGTGAGGGTCTCGCAGACGGCGAGCTCACCGCCACCGGTGGCGAGGAGGGCGGGCTGGGTGTGGATCTTGGTGAGAATCGAGGCCGTGCTCAAGAGTGGGAGCCGCAGGGCTCAACCAGTGTAGTCTTTGTGCAAGCTGTGTCTTGCGTCTCGATCTAGTCGCAGCCTGGGTGACTCCAGCGGCGCGCCCAGGCGGGCGGTGGAGGGATAGGCTGGGCGGTCTGGGGCATCAACATCAGCATCAGGCCCGTGCTCTGCATCCGAGGCGCCTTCTTGCCGTCCTCGACGTAGGCCTCGATGCTGATCAGCAGGGGCCCGCCATCCATGCCGGAGAGGGCGACCGAATCGCCCAGTCCCTCGGCAGCGCGCAGGGCTTTGAGCAGGAGCTTGGCGTCGAAGCGGCCGCAGCTGGTGGCGATCCGGGCAGCCCCCTCCCAGTGGGCGATGAGGTTGGCGGTGATGGTCCGGATGTCGGGGAAGGGGATCGAGCTCACCGGCGGCGCGGCGGTCTCGACGACCTTGCCGGCCTTGGACTTGAGGTGGGTGGTGACACTGGCGATGCGGGTCTCGGTGTCCAGGGACAGGGTCCGCGGGCCGCTCTTGAGGCCGCGACTGGCGGCAGCCAGATCGTCGGCGGGCAGGAGGGTGGCGGCTTCGTCGATGGTGCCGGCTTCGTCGTAGCCGACGAAGGTGAGAGCGCCCCGGTCGCTGGCGGCGGCGATCACGCCGACACTGGCAGGCCCGGGGCAGAAGTGGACGCCCTGGTACGGGGCGTAGCTGCCGGCGAAGTCACAGCCGATGGCGTAAAGCCGGCTCTCACAGGTGAGCTGCATGGGGGAGGAAGGGTGCGCAACCAGCGCCAGCGGAAGGGGCTGTCATTGGAGCGGAGCAAGGCGTTGCCTTCCTCCAGCTCCAGAGGCTCGACCAGGGGTGTCCAGGCATGGTCGAGGGGCTGGTTGTCGGCGAGACGAACCAGGACAGCGCGCTGTCGCATGGAGCGCAGGGGAGGAGGGAGGGAGACCCACCGTAGACCCCATGTCTTGCGGCTGTCACTCAGGATGATACAGGTTGCAACCTGTGGGACTCGATTACGCTGGTCGCACCTGCATTGGTCACAATGGCTGGCCTCGTCGTCCTTCCCGAGCTGCTGGCCCTGGGCCAGTTCTTCCGGATCAGCGGCGACCTGATGGCGCACCTGGTCCCCCGGGAGGGCGACTCCAGTGGCCTGGCGATCCAGCTGGGTGTCCGCCCGGGCGGCGACTTCGACTTCCTGCTGGACTGGCAGAAGAATGACCCCCAGGCCTATGAGGCCTGGGGGTTGCAGCTGGTGCTGTCACTCAACCGGATGGCGGCGGAGCAGATGCCCCAGGTGGAGGTGTGGATGCCGGGCGGGGAGCCGTTCGTGGCGACACGGCGCTGAAGCTCATGGCGAGATCCTGCAGCCGGTCATGGAGTTGAAAGCTGGCTCCAGGCGGTGGAGCCAGTAGCGAGGCCCGCGGCGGCGGCCGGTCTTCTCGTTGAGAAGGGTGACGGCGTTGGGCTTGGCGAGCCGCTCGCCAGCCACCATCAGGCGCAGCTGGTGGTAGTAGGCCATTACCTCATGGCCGGAGAGGGTGATCGAAGGAGGCGCCTGGGCCATCAGGACAGAGAGTCGTCGATGAAGCATGCCGAGGCGGTCCAGGGAGCCAGCGGGTCCCATTCCCGGCCTGTCATGTCTTGCACGGGGCAGCCGATGTTCTGCTCCAGCGAGCGAAAGAAACCTCGCTCGTCTCCCGGCATACCCGCCGCCGGCGGACTCAGCGGCGTGATCTTCGGGACGCGCTGGCTGTAGCGGGTGGCGTCGGCCAGGGCGTCGTAGATCCGGGCGACGGGCGTGCCGGCGATGGCGGAGCGGTCCAGGGAGCCCAACAGGGCTCCGGCCTCGCCAATGGACAGGCGCAGTACGAAGGATTGCTCGATGGTGATCAAGGGGGTGTCGTTCATGTCAGGGAGAAGTAGGCGGGTACCGGCGGAGGTCAACGGCTTGATCGAGCCAACCCCGACGGGTGCGTGGCGCGCAGAGGCGCAGGACGTGAGTGAAGGCCTCGGGGTAGCGACCTCGATAAGGGAAGTGGGCCATGACGGTGGAGGAGCCGTTGACGCGATCCCCGGGGAACCAGGAGCGGCAGTGGGTCGGAATGGGGAGAGTCTCGGTATTCACGGGAAGGCGAAGGGCGTGCAGTTGGCGGGCCTGAGCAGGCCTTGAGCGATTCGTGCTCGCTCGAGCTGGCGCTCGAGGTGCTGGACCTGGCGGCCCTTGCGGATCTGGTAGGACTCCCAGGCGCGGTCGATGTCGGGGTAGGCATAGGCCTTGCGGCCACGGCCGATCCAGCGTTCGTCGCGCCAGCCGAACCGGACATGGGCACCCTTGGGGGTGAGCTTGAGGGCCTTGCCGACCTTTATGGTGGCGCCGACGTAGCCTTCGAGCTGATCGCTCCAGACGGCCCCGTCGACGCGGTAGCTGAACAGGGCGTCTTCGAAGCGGTAAAAGGGCTGGCCCACCCAGTTGGGCGGGAGGGTAACGCCCTCAGGCAGCTCGATGCAGGCGCCGCAGGCGTCACCGCCTGGGGTGGGGAAGGTGTCGCCGCCCAGGGTCTGCCAGCCGCGCTCAGTGCGGACCCAGTGGCTGCCGGTGACCGCGTGGGCCTTGGTGCCCACAGGGTAGAGGTCCCAGGGGCGGTCGACCCTGAGGCGTGGGGGAGACGTCATCCCTCACCTCCGGCCTCGCCCAGGTAGGGTCCGAGCTCGCCACCGGCGGCGGGGTCGCGCTCACCGTCGGTGGTTGCCCCCGGCTCGCTGGACCCCGGAACGGCGTCTTTGGCGACGCCGGCCAGCTCGAGGGCCAGGTCCTTGACGGCTGCCTCGAAGTGGGCATCCTGGCCGATGCCATGCACCAGGCGCCGGCCGACCCGCTTGGTCTCGGCGTCGGTGAAGTAGCCGCCGATACGCAGTAGGTTCCAGGCCCGGTGCCGCTCCTCCCACAGCTCGTGGTTGGCCAGGGTCATGCCCTGGGCCTCGACCTGCTGCTTGAGGGGCAGGGCCAGGGCTCCCAGGGTGATGTGGATGTCGTCGGGGAAGTTGGTCTTCAGCATGCGGTGGGGAGGGTGGAGCGGTGGTTGGCGCCGTAGCCGGTGAACTCACCGGCGGCGCGGCGGGTGTTGATGGCCTCGGCGGCCGGGGAGCCGGAGGGCTGCCAGCCGTGGACGAGGTGGGCGAAGTGGACGGGCTCCTCGGCGTAGGCGAAGGAGTCGTCGAAGTCCAGCGGCAGTCCGAGGCTGCGCGCCGTTGACACATCTTGCACCACCCTCGCGGATCGTGGGAAGTGGTCGGCGATCAGATGGTCGTAGCGACCGCCCCAGCTGGCGGTGATGCGCAGGTTGGTGGGGGTGTCCAGGCCGATCCAGAAGGGCAGGGCCTTGGTGTAGAGGTAGACCACCATCGGCTGGACAGTGGTGGCGAAGAGGGTGATGGCGTGGGCCACGTCACGGCTGAAGGCGTCGCCGCTCTCGAAGAAGCGGATGCGGCGGGTATAGGAGCGCTGCTGCTGGAAGGCGGCGGTGGCCAGGTGGCGCCAGAGGGCGCCGTAGCTGAGCGGGGCCAGCAGGTCGAAGTTGCGCCAGCGCAGGTCGCGGACGGTGGCGCGGTACCGCTCCTGGGAGGCGGCGTAGCAGGCGAACTGCAGGTCGGGGCTGGTCCAGGCGGGGCCGCCGTGGCGGGCGACGCGGGTGAGGCAGTCCTTCGCGCCGGGGCAGGTGTGCCCGGCGGGGAGGGAGAGGATCATGATGCTGTTCGGCAGCTTGGAGTTGCCGTGGGTGAAGCGCACCAGCTGGTCAGGCGCGGCAGGCAGCAGGAGATGCTGCACCTGCTCGGGGCGGATCATGAAGCTGTCGAGTGGGGCACGAAAAAACCCCGCCCTGGCATGCAGGGCGGGGAGGGCAGGTCGATTGCGATCAGGGATCGAGCTGGCAGAAATCGGGGGAGCGGTCGTCGTCTTCGTGCTCTTCGTTAGAGAATCAGGTGTCAGGTTGCTGGGAGACCCAGTATTCGTGAAGTTCAGCAACATCACAGATCTCGTGACTGCTGAAGCAGAGAAATCCACGACTTGTGGCCCAGTCGTGGAACTGACGCTCGCTGTAGCCGAGCGTGGCGAGAATCTCGCCAGCCGCGTCCTTGGAGACGTAGCCGGAGTCGTCAGCCTTCTCGATGATCGGCTTCCAGAGATCAGCTTCCGGTAGCAGTTCGATGTTGGCGAGGATGGTCTCCTTAGGTGTGCGGATGCGGAGAGGACTGGTCATGAGGCAATCAGCCAGATGTGGTGGAATGCGGACCAATGACAGCAGACACAGGGCCGATCTCGCCAGCGCCCCTTACCGAAGGAGACGGCCCAGTCGCTGGCGAGGGTAAGGCCCTTGCATTTGATTCGTCCGTTGAGATCGCGGTAGCCCAGCTGGATCTCAAGGTCTTGGTAAGCATCGGCGCCGATGTGGCGCCGAAAAGTGCGAGCAGTGATGGATCGCTCGCTGTCGTCGTAGTCGTGAAGATCCTGGGCCTTGAGTTGATCGCAGCGCCCGATGTAGCGGGCGCTCAGGGTTGCGGCTGGCATGGATAAGCGTCAGCGGGAGTGGGTGATGGGCGGTCGTCATCCAGCGCTTCGTAGTGGTAGAAGGCGCTGAACCATTCCGCGAAGCCGGGCTCCTCAGGGAAGGGGTACCCCTCGGCCGCCCAGTCGTCTTCGCCGGTGCCGTCCGGAGCGACCCAGCCGGCGGCGTTGGTGGTCCAGCCCGCAACCTGGCGGGCGCGGTAGACCCGCAGGGGGTCGGCCTTGTCGTTGCGGCGCGGCCCCTCGCCCGGGGGCAGGGCGAGGGCGGCCTTGAGGCGGCTGCGGTGCGGGCGCCCCCAGCGGCCGTTGCCGCGAGGATCGCAGCAGATGGCGCCGCGGGGACGTCCGCAGATAGGACAGGTCGCCAGCAGGGCCGGCGACTGGTATCCCAGGGAAACGGTGTGTGGCAAGGTGTCGTGGTACGTGGCTTGAATGAAGGCGCTGGCCATTTCGAGGATTTCTCCTCGCGTGGTGATGTCCGCGAGCAGAGATCTCATGCTGCGTCGCCGGGGCGATTCGCTCATGCGGGGTCTTCTTCAGTGATGTCGTCGTCGTAGATCCAGACCCAGGCCTGGACGCAGGCGCCGTCTCCATCTGGAGATCGGGAGACGAGCGGCTTGTCGTCGTCATCGAACTCCAGCTCGCCCTCCCGCTCCAGGCGCCGCCTGGCGGCGGCGCGGTAGGCGGAATCGGGGTAGCTCATGCCGCCACCGCCAGCGCGGAGCAGACCATGGCGGAGAAGATGCGCCCCTCGCAGCGCTCGTGGGCCACATCGCCGTCGTTGCCGACGTGGTGGGCGACCTCGTGCACCAGGACCTGCAGGGTCTTGGGCAGGGAGGTGAGGACCGAGCGGGCGATGGTGATGGTGGACTTGCCGTCCTTGCGGTGGAACATGCCCTGGGTGAGCGGGTCGCCGAAGCGCCCGACCTGGGTGATGTTGCGGGGATCGGGCAGGCCCTCGGCCTGGCAGGCGGCCGAGACCAGCTCGATCGCCTGGGCGTAGACGGCCAGCTCGATACGGGTGAGGGCGTCGAGGGGGTAGACCTCCTTGACGTCGTTGGCGTGGGCCTTGTTGGCCGCCTCCATGGTCAGGCCGTGGCGATGGAAGAGGGTGAGATAGGGGGCGCTGACGACCACGGGGGTGTGGCCGTAGTGTTCCAGCTTCTGGGCCTCCAGCAGGTCGCGGCAGGGGTAGGCCTTCTCGCCGTGCTTCTCGAGGAAGGCCAGGTGGAGGCACTCGCGGGCCCCTGAAGAAGCCCACGACGGCACTTCCTTGACGTCTTCGGCGGCGGTCTCCAGGAGTTCCATCAGGGTGTCCTGGTTGCTGGTGCCGGCCTGCCCGGTCCAGTAGCTGGCCAGGGCAAAGTCGGCCTGACAGGGGGAGACCATCTTGCGGTCGCGGTCGGTCTCCACGCCAAAAACGAAGTTGTAGCCGTAGGCCAAGTTGTCACAATCGGCGACGTAGATGCCTTTGACAAAGAGCTGGCCCTTGAAGACCGGATCATGCAGGCGCATGACGTTGGCGGTCGTGTCGGCGCGGTTGTTGTCGAACTCCGCATTGAGGACCAGGAAACGCCGGCGGAACCTGCTCCACTGCTCGGCGGTGACGCCGCCGATGCTGATGGTGAAGCGGCCGCAGGGGGCGACGGCGCGGGTGCGGATGGTGAGCACGCGCTGGCCGGGGAAGGCGTCGGAGCCCTCCAGACCGGGAGTCCAGGTCTCGTCGTCGTTGCGGATGACGACGCCGTGGCCGGCGCGCACCAGGGCGAGGACGCCAAGTTTGAGGCCTTCACCGAAGTGACCGATGTGGCGGTCGCTGCCGGCCTTGGAGGACATGCCCATCAGCCAGACGGAGCGATCGAGTCGGGCGCCCTGACTGGTAACGGTGAGCGTGTCGCAGGTGGCATCGTGGTCGACGCTCATGTTGTAGCCATCGGTGGCACCGTCGATGGCGTTCTGGAGGACTTCGCGGACGCCCTCCCAGAGAGCCCAGTCCTTGACGTACTCGGAGGAAATTGTCAGTTGGAACTTAGCCATGAGAGTGAATGCGGTGGGGGGAGGGGGGGGTGGTGGATCAGATGTCTTGCCAGTGCTCGCCGTTGCAGATCGAGGCGATGGTGGAGAAAGCCACACGGAACTGGCGGGCCATCTCGGCCTTGGTCTTGCGGCCGGTGGCATCGAGCTCACGGATCACTTGCACTTGGGCAGGGGTGAGCTTGGCGGGGCCCTTCGGCTGGCGCGGACTGGCCTTGGCGTCCGGAGAGCGCAAGACCAGATGGGCGGGGTTGACGCAGCGGCTGTTGCCGCAGGTCTGGATGATGACCTTGCCGCGGGGGACGGGTTCGCCGTGATCGAGTTGCCAGGAGGCGTGGTGGACAGGGAGGTCACCAGGCAGGCGAGAGCAGCGCGCTCTCCAGTCCCAACAGGCGTCAGGAGGTCGCTCGCTGGGTAGGCCATTCTCGAAGAGAATGCGCCAGCGGTCTTGCGATCTGCTCATGGATCAGCAGGCGGTGTCGATGAGCTGGATCAGGCGGTCTTCGCCGCCGGGGGCCATGGCCGCCCGGGAGAGCACGTTGGCCTCCAGCTCGGCGGACCGCTCGTGGGGCTCGTAGAGGTGGAATGAATCGAGATCGGCGTCGGTGACGGACGGGGCGATCTCCTGGGCGGAGAGGATGGTGCTGACGCCGGCGCAGTGCTGGGCGGCGTGGACAGCTTCGTGGGCCAGCACCTGGTAGAGCTGGCGGGGGCTGCGCATCCTGGCGAGGCACAGCGTGATGAGGCGGCGAACGCGGTTATAGGAACCCAGCACGCCCGGCTTGCGGCAGCGGCCGGTGTTGAGCTGGACGGTGATGCCGTTGCGCTCCAAGGCATCGACAAGGCGCTCGCCCGGGACAGGGACGGCGCGAACGGGGGTGGCCAGCAGGAGCAGGGCCGCCAGAGCGGGGATCAGCATTGGTAGAGGCGCTGCAGTTCCTTGTCGCGGTCTTCGGTGGAGGCGAAGAACCAGGCGAGGGTGCCGCCACCGACGCAGTCGAAGCGGATGGCGAGCGCCGGCAGGCTCACCGATTCGCGGTAGCCGATCTCGCCGGCCTCGTGGACGAAGTTGAATGGCTCGCGACTGGCATTGAAGGTGAGGACCAGGTCGAGGTTGATGGGCCAGTTGCGCCAGTCGACCTGGATGCCGGTGCTGGAGCTGAGGCGGGGATTGTCGATGACGGGGCGAACGAAGAAGGCCATCAGCGGTTGTTGCGGTGGTTCATCAGTGCGACCTGGGACTGGACCTCAAGGGCCCACAAGGCCTGGGCGTCGCGCTCGGCGAGCTCGTCGTCGTCGAGAGGTTCGGAGACTCCGTGATGCAGACGCCTGAGGTCCTGGTCGTCCAGGGCGTCCAGGTCGTATTCGTCGAAGCTGGACATGGGGAAGGGGGCCCCGCTCGCGCAGGGCCGTGAAGGTGGACAGGGCGTGGGGCTCAGACCCCCACCAGCTGGCGCGCAGCCTGCTCGGCGCGCCGGATGATGCGGCGGCCTTCGCCGAAGTAGGCGGAGTGGAAGCGGCGCTTGTTGTTGGCCGCGCCGACGGGGATGCGGCCCTCCACCTCGGTGACCGCGTTGAACGCGGCCCAGGCGGTGCCGCGCACGCCGGGGATGTCCATGCCGATGCCGTGCTGCCAGGCGGCCATGAGCTGGTCCCACTTGCGAGGCATGTCGCGCAGGACGCTGCCGGCGCGGACCTCGCCATCGACGGTCTCGACGGGCTTGGGCTGGTAGACCTGGTCGAGGAACTCGGCGAACTCCTCGTCAGTGCAGCGGACCTGCTGCATCATCTGGTACAGGGAGATGGTCTCCGGGAAGGACTGGCGGGCGAAGTCGATCTGTTCGAGGATCGAGTCGATCTGGCCGATCTCGAAGGCGTTGTGAGCGATCGAGAAGCAGCCGGCGCCGGAGGTGCCGTCGCGGTGGATGGCACCTTGCAGTGTGTTGTTGCAGACGACGCGGGTGTTGGAGAACATGCCGCCAAAGGCGGTGGTGCCGTCGTGGCCGAGGTAGCCGACGACGTAGCGCTTGACGGTGTCGCCGGGGAGAACGGTGCCCTCCAGGTCGCGCAGCTGGGCGGTGAACGCCACCTTTGCCCCCTCGCGCAAGACGATGACGGCGTCGATGGTGGCTTCGGATTCGATGCGCTTGGCGAAGTCGAGGAGCGTCTGGTTGGGGATGATCTCGTAGCCGGGGCTGACGGTGGAGAGGACGTGCTTGGTGTCGGGCCGCCAGATGGCCTTGGCCCGTTGCTTGATCGGGACCATACGCTCCGGTGCGGTCGGGTTGCCGCCCCAGAGCTCGAGCGGCTCGACGGGGAACAGGGCGCCGGCCCGCTCGAAGAAGCTGGTGGCGATCAGGTCGGTGGAGGTGACATCGCCGAGGCCGTGCCAGGCGGGGGTGTGGGCGAAGACACCGCTGCTAAACTCGTGCATGTGATTTGGTGCGACGTGTTGAGAAAGATTGACTTGACGGGCAAGACCCTGGGGAGTTGGACGGTCTTGCGGGAGCAAGGGCAACAGGGCGGCAGGCCTGGATGGCTTTGCCGTTGCGAGTGCGGAACGGAACGTGTTGTTGCAGGCAGCCACCTGCGAGCAGGGCGATCAACGAACTGCGGATGCGTTCGTCGGGTGACGATGGCGCGTGTCGGGAAGAGCAACGCGACTCACGGCCGGACGCGCTCGAAGGAGTACATGACGTGGTGTCGGATTAAGCACCGCTGCCATTGTCCGTCGAGTAGGGATTACGGGCGTTACGGAGGGCGTGGCATCGAAGTTTGCATGGAGTGGAGGGAGAGCTTCGAGAGCTTCTTGGACTGGATGGGACCTGCGCCTGCTGGGGCATCGATCGAGAGGATCGACAACGAGCGTGGCTATGAACCTGGCAACTGCAGGTGGTGCGCTTCGGCCGCAGAGCAAGCACGTAACAGGCGGGCTACTCGGTTCATCGAGCTGAATGGCGAGCGAAGGACGATTTCCGAGTGGGCGATTATCACCGGCCTGGGGTATCACGCGATCTGGCGGCGCTTGAGCACGGGCCTGCCTGCTGAGGGTGTGCTGGCGCCGCCTCAGTCGGGGGCGCGGCGGGCGAAGTAGGCGTCGAAGGTCTGCCGGTCGACGCCGGCGGAATCGAGCAGGGCGTCGGAGATGAGGCGTTGCCGCTTGCCTGGGCGGTGATCAGGCTCGCCGCTCAGAGCACCGATGGCTTCGATGGCCATCAGGGTTTGGATCAGGTCGGCCTTGAGGGAGTTGGAGGCGTTGACCAGTTGGTCGAGCAGCAGCTGAGTGCGCTCGTGATCACCAGCGGTGAGCTGCTGCATGGCACGCGCCGCCACGGCGGCGACGGGATTGAAGCCGCCGATTCGCTCCTCGAAGGCCCGGGCCTGCGCCTTGAGGCGGGCGTTCATCAGGTTCCTGAACAGGCTGGCGAGGTAGTCGACCAGCGAAATGATCTGCGGCAGTGAGGGACCGTCGCCCTCGGACTGCTGAACGAGCAAGCAGTGGGCGAGAACGAGATCGTGCAGGCCCTCGTTGGCGTCGGGGTCACCGAAGCGCAGGGCCGGGATGTTGTTGGCCGTCGGCATGCCCTTGGCGAGGGCGGCGCGCAGGTCCGCCTCGCTGACGGCGTCGGGGATCTGGGGATCGGGAGAGGTGTCGCTCATGGGACGGGATCGGCCGCGTCGGCCAGGGTGAATTGCGGTGGGAGACCCAGCTTGCGGCGGCAGGCGTCAACCGCCTGTTGCAGAGAGCACTCATCGTCACCAATCTTCGCGGCGCGCACAGGCTGCAGGCCGTCGGGATCGAGGTAGACGTTGGTGAAGTTGGCGGCGTTGCCGCGGCTGGGCTCGAGCTTGAGCGGGGTGTCCGCCAGCGACAGGGTGACCAAGCAGCCGAGGAGACTGCGGACGGAGTGGGGCGTGCGGCGCACGCCGCCCGCGGTGTAGGCGCAGGGCAGGGAGAGGACGTAGCGGATGGCCGGCGTCTCGCCGAGCATGGTCACATCGAGGTAGGGCCTGGGGCCGAACTTGCCGGCCTTGGCGCGCACGGTGACCGCCACCTCGAAGATGCGGGGGGTGAGCACCGCCTCGACGGGGATGCGGTCCTTGGCGTCGGGAGTGACGCCGTAGAGGTACCACTCGCCGGTGGGCGTGACGCCGATGCGGCGCAGCTCCGGCTTGGGGGTGCGTCTGGCCAACCCGAAGACGGGGGCAGGCGGGGTGACGAGGGCCTCGGGCTCGGTCAGAGCGAGGTCGAGCTGCTGTTGAGACATCAGTGGCTGGAGAAAGAAAATGCACGGCCCAACCGTGCCAGCCTCAGCTCACCCTTCGCTGCAGCATGACCCCTTCGGCAGTGGAGAGGGTGTCACCTTTGGCGAACGGGTGGATACAAGTCTTGGCCGAGCTTGGGGTGGAGGACGAGGTGAGGGCCTTGCGGGAGCTGTAGCTGGCGCCGCAGTTTGAATTGGTGTAGCGCCGCCGACGAAGCCGCACTCAGGCACTTCACGTCATTACTTTTCTGTCTCCGTAGGGCTGGTTTGGATCACAGGAGCTTCTCTAAGTAGTCGCAGTAGGCTGTCCCGCTGGCGCAGCCGCTTCGCCCCCGCCCACCTCGCCGCCTCCGCCGCCTCCGCCGCCGCCATCGCCGCCGCCGCCGCCATCGCCGCCGCCATCGCCTCCGCCTTCGCCCACCTCGCCGCCATCGCCGCCGCCTTCGCCGCCATCGCCGCCGCCATCGCCTCCGCCTTCGCCGTCATCGCCCCCGCCTCCGCCCCCCCCGCCGCCGCCTCCGCCTTCGCCGTCATTGCCGCCGC
>Ga0169931_10007621_pt1 | contig 16007 bp, 16 predicted proteins | sample Kivu_15m_20L_FD_129675 | JGI IMG/M metagenome (GOLD analysis project Ga0169931, IMG submission 129675) | Freshwater microbial communities from Lake Kivu, Western Province, Rwanda to study Microbial Dark Matter (Phase II) - Kivu_15m_20L... | ecosystem: Environmental > Aquatic > Freshwater > Lake...
CCCGCCTTGGCCTTGGCGTCGGCCTCGCCCTTCTTCGCGGCCTTGGCCGCAGGCTTCCTGCTGCGGGATTCGGCGCTCTCGCGCTCGCCGGCCTTCGCCGCCTTCGCCGGCTTGCCCTTCGCCTCGCCGGCCTCGGCCTCGTCGCGCTTGCCGGGCACGCCGTAGACGACCGCGATGCGGTCGAAGTCGAAGTACTTCGCCGCCGCGGCGCGCAGCTCCTGCTGCGTCAGCGAGTCGTAGGTGCCGAGCACCGTCGCCAACGTGCGGTAGCCGCCGGGCGTGCCTGCCTCGAAGCGGCCGAGCTTCATCGCCAGGTCGAGCACCGACTCGTCCTGGAACAGGAACGACGCCTTGATCTGCGCCAGGATGCGCGCGAGGTCCTTCTTGGCGACGCCTTCGCGGATCTGCGCACGGATCTCCTCGCGCACGATCGCCTCGACCTTCGCCGGCTGCACGCCAAAGCGCAGCTCGCACAGCAGGAACAGGGCGCCCGGCTCCTGCCGCGTCTCGTTCATCACGTTGACGTCGGTGACCAGTTCCTCCTTCAGCACGAGGCGACGGTAGAGGCGGCTGTTCTTGCTGTTGCCGAGGTCGTGTGCGAGCACGTCGAGCGCGTAGTCGTCGCGTTCGCCCATGCGGCAGGTCGGAAAGCCGAAGCAAAGCCGCGTCACCGAGTGCGGCGTGCGCAGGGTCGCGCGGCGTTCGCCCTGCGGCGTGGGCTCGGCCAGCGGTTCGCGGCGCTCCTCGACGCGCGGGATCGGGCCGAACAGTTCGCGGATGCGCTGTGCGGTGCGCGCGCGGTCGATGTTGCCGACGACCACCAGGAAGGCGCGGTTCGGGCCGTAGTGGCGGCGGTAGTAGTCGCGCATCTGCTGCGCACTCAGCCGCTCCAGGTCCTGACGGTAGCCGATCACCGGGTGGTGGTACGGGTGCACCTGGTAGAGCAGCGACTCGGTGGCCTGGTAGAGCGGGCGCCACGGGTCGTCCTCGCCCATCGCCAGCTCCTCGAGCACGACGTTCTTCTCGCTGGCGAACTCGTGCGGGTCGAGCAGGCAGTCGCGCATGCGGCTGGCCTCGATCTCGAGCGCCGTCTCCCAGCGATCGGCGGCCATCGCGAAGTAGTAGGCGGTGCCGTCGTTGTCGGTGAAGGCGTTGTTGCTGCCGCCCATCTTGCTGGTCTGCAGGTCGATCTGGCCCTTCGCGAACCGCTCGGTGCCCTTGAACATCATGTGCTCGAGGAAGTGCGACACGCCGGTCTCGCCGGTGCGCTCGTCGCGCGAACCGACGCGATACCACAGCAGCGACGCGACCACGGGCAGCGGACCGCGCTCCACCAGCAGCGCCTTGAAGCCGTTGTCGAGTTCCACCACTTCGACGTCGGGCAGCATCGTCGTCTCGGTCACGATCCTTCCTCCTCGAGCATGTTGCCGTCGGCGTGCGCCCGCGCCAGCGAACGCAGCGCGTCGATCTCGTGCTTCTGCACGAAGCGCCAGCCGCCGGCCGACAGGCCGTGCAAGTTCAGTTCGCCGATCCGCACGCGCTTCAGCTCGATCACCGGGTAGCCGAGCTTGGCGAAGACGCGGCGGATCTCGCGGTTCTTGCCCTCGCGCAGCGTCACCTTCAGGTAGGTGCGGTCCTTGCCGGTGCGCTCGACGCGCACGTTCATGCCGGCGGTCGGACCTTCGGCGAGCCACACGCCGCCGCGCGCCTTGTCGAGGTCCTTCTGCTCGACGCGGCCGCGCAGCAGCACGGCGTAGAGCTTGGGCACGCCGAAGCGCGGGTGCGTCATCTCGAGCGCGAACGAGCCGTCGTTGGTCAGCAGGATCAGGCCCTCGCTGTCGAGGTCGAGCCGGCCGACGGTGAACAGGCGACCGCGAACCTCCGGCAGGAAGTCGATGACGCGCTTCTTCTGCTCGTGCTTGGCGTTGGTGCAGACGACGCCCTTCGGCTTGTTGAACAGCACGTAGGTCGGCCGCTCCGGCTGCACGCGGCTGCCGTCGCAGCGCACGTCGTCGTTCTGCGGATCGACGCGCGTGCCGAGCTCGGTGCACAGTTCGCCGTTCACCTCGACGCGACCGCCGGCGATGTAGCCGTCGGCGGCGCGGCGGCTGCAGACGCCGCACATCGCCAGGAAGTGGTTCAAGCGGACCTTGCCGTCCTTGGCACCGGCCTCCGGCGCACCGGCCGGCGTGACCACCAGGCCCTGGGCGCGGCGCTTGCTCTGCCGCACCGGTCGCTTGCCACGGAACGGGGCGCCTTCCCCCTGCTTCTTGAACGGGGCACCTGCCCCCTGCTTGCCGCCGTCGCGGACGAATCGTCGTCCGGGTTCGCGGTCTTCGTGCCTTCTGGCCATCAGCGGATTCCCGGGTCGCAGATCATGAAGTTCACGTGGTCGGTGGGCACGAGCGAGTACTTCGCCACGCAGGCGGGCACCACCGCGGTGTCGCCCATCGCCATGGGTAGCGTGCCGATCGTGCGCTCGCCGGGCCACTGCAACGTCGCCTTGCCGCTGATCACCGTGATCGTGGCGAAGCGGCCGTCGGTGGCCATCTGGATCGGCTGCCGCAGCGAGTAGCGGCGCACGCGGAAGTCCTGGGTGGCGATCAGCTGCGTGCCGCCGTCGGGCAGCTGCGACGGCTTCACCACCGGCCGCTCTTCGTTGGCGGCGTCCTGGCGCAGCACCGAGAGCGCCTTCTGCACGTGCACGGCGCGGCCGCGGCCCCAGTCGTAGAGGCGGTAGGTCAGGTCGCTGTTCTGCTGCACCTCGAACACCACGACATCCGGCCCGATCGCGTGCACCGTGCCGGGCGGGATGTGGACGGTGTCGCCGACCATCGGCCGGAACGCGAGCAGCAGGTCCTCGACCGCCTCGGTCGCGGCGTTGGCGACGAAGTGCTCGCGCGTCACTCCCGGCTTCAGGCCGCGCACGATGCGGGCCTCGGGGCCGGCCTGCAGGATCACGCAGCACTCGTTCTTGCCGCTGTCGCGGTCGCGCTGCGCCTCTGCGTCGTCGGGGTGCACCTGCACCGACAAACCGTCGCGCGCGTCGAGGAACTTCAGCAGCAGCGGGAAGCGCCCGCCGTACGCACGCGGCACGCCGCGGCCGACCAGGTCGTCGCCGCACTCGCGCATCAGCTGCCCGAGCGTGCGCGCGCTGTGGCGCAGGCGGCTCGAACCTTCGGCGCGGTCGTAGAGCTCCCAGGTCTCGCCGATCGCCTCGCCGGCCGGCAGCTGGATGCCCATCACCTGCGCCAGCGCCTGGCCGCCCCACACCTTGGGCATGAGGATGCGTTCCACCAAGAAGGGCTCGAGCGACGGCATCAGGGCTGCAGATTCAGGCGGGGCAGGGCGGTTCGAAGCCGGCAGTTCTAACCGGGGCGAGGGTGAGGCGCCACGCAAGCGTCGCCGCGCGCGCCGGCCGCCGGACCCGCCTTGGACAAGCCGTCGGTGAACGCGGATGCTCCCGCCCCCTCTATCCCAAAGGAACCACGGCATGGCCAACTCCGACGCCTCCTCCGCCCCGCTCGACCCACGGCTGGCAGCGATCCGCAACTTCGAGGGCAAGTACCCGAAGCAGCTGTGGTGGCTTTTCCTGTCGGAGATGTGGGAGCGCTTCTGCTTCTACGGCATGCGCGGTGCCCTGACGGTCTTCATGATGTCGCAGTTGGGGCTGCTCGAGAAGGAAGCCAACCTCCAGTACGGCGCGATCCAGTCGTTCGTCTACACGATGACCTTCGTCGGCGGCTTCTTCGCCGACCGCGTGCTCGGCTTCCGCCGCTCGATCGTCTGGGGCGGCCTGCTGATGGTGATCGGCAGCTTCACCATCGCCGCCAGCCCGAAGGAGCTGTTCTACATCGGCACCTCGATCTCGATCATCGGCACCGGCTTCTTCAAGCCGAACATCTCGGGCGTCGTGGGCATGCTCTACCACGACGGCGATTCCCGCCGCGACGCCGGCTTCTCGCTGTTCTATTCGGGCATCAACATCGGGGCGATGCTCGGCGGCTTCGTCTGCGTCAGCCTGGGCAAGAACTACGGCTGGAACTGGTGCTTCATGAGCACCGGCCTCGTGATGATCTTCGGCCTGGTGGTGTTCACCAGCACCTCGCGTCAGCTCGAACCGCTCGGCCACTCGCCTCTCTGTGGCCCCGATCAGCCCCCGACACTCGGCACGATCGAGAAGGTGATCGGCGTCTACGCGGGCTCGCTCTTGATGATTCCGCTTGTGCTGCTCCTGGTCAGCAACAGCACCTACACCGACTACTTCATGTGGACCGTCGGGCCGGTCGTGCTCGCGTGGTTCTTGTGGTCGATGCTGTCCTGCACCGCCGACGAAGCGAAGAAGCTGGTCGTCGCCCTCGTGCTGGTGCTGTTCTCGATCATGTTCTGGGGCATCTTCGAGCAGAGCGGCGGCTCGCTGGCGATCGTCGCCGAGAACAACCTGGCGACCTCGGAGACGGACACGCTGCCGATCTCGATCAACAACAGCTCGAACTCGGTGTTCGTCATCCTGTTCGCGCCACTGCTCGGCATCCTGTGGATGAAGATGAAGGACAAGGAGCCGGACTCGGTCGTGAAGTTCGCCTTCGGCTTCTTGTTCCTCGCCGGCGGCTACTGGGTCTTCCAGTCGCTGATCCGCTTCGCCGACCCGAACGGCCACTCGTCGCTGGCCATCTTCACGACTGCCTACTTCCTCGTCACCGTCGGCGAACTGTGCCTGTCGCCGATCGGCCTGTCGGCGATGACCAAGCTGGCGCCACGCCGGATGTACGGCGTGATGATGGGCATGTGGTTCCTGGCTTCGGCATATGGTCAGTACGTCGCCGGTCTGCTTGGCGCGGGCATGGCATCGGATGACCCGAATGCCACCAAGCTGCAGAAGCTTCAGTCCTACACCGACGGCTACGGCCAGCTGGCCATCTACGCGGTGATCTGCGCCGTGCTGATGCTCGCGCTGTCGCTGTTGCTGAAGAAGCTCGCCAAGGGATCGGCCTGAGCGGCAGTCAGCCTAGCGCCGCGGTGACCGTCTCGACCGCGGCCGAACTCGCCGGATGCCGCTTCGCCGCGGCTTTCGCGCCGCGCACGACCTTGGCGACGACGCTGGGCCCTGCCGCACGAAACGCAGCACATGCCTCCCCGAGATCGTCAGGGCGATCCTCCGCCAGCACCTCGAGCAGCAGCGCTGCCTGCTGCAGGTCCTTGACCACCTTGGTCTGCTGCACCATCGAACGGGTCTGGCTGACCAGCAGATTGTGCAGCGCGAACGCCGCCGGCTGCGGCACCGCCACCAATACGGCACCACCGTTGACCGCCGCCGCCGGCACCGGCTGCTGCAGCAACAGGGACAGATGTTTGATCGGCGCCGCCGCCGCCCGGAAGCGCGGGATGTAGACCGGCGCCTGCTCGCGGTCCGAGCCCGGCGTCAGCAAGTCGACGCGGAGCTGCTTGCCGCGCACCTTGAACGACGTCGACGGATGGTCCGGATCGAACGCCGGCACTGGCACGAAGCCCATGCGCAGGTTCTCCGGAGCGCTCGGCACGTCCGCCTCGAGCCGCGGCGTCGCCACTTCGAGGTCCAGTTCGCGACCGGCTTCGGAACGACCGGCGACGTCGATGTCCTCCGTCGTCCACGTGCCCTCGGGCCATTCCACGCCGAGCAGATCGCCGAGCAATCGGAACGCATGGGTGCCGACCAACACGCCGCCGAGCCGGAAGACGCCCGCGTCGGCGAGCGCCTTCAGCACGCGTGCGACCGCGTGCGTGACGCGCCGGTGTCCGGAGGCCGAGAGCATCGAGGCGAGGCGCCCGATCCGCTCCTGGTCGCCGTCCCGTTCGCGACGCCCGGTCTCGTAGGCGGCGACGATCGCGTCCACTTCCGGCGACGCCGCGCCGACGGCCACCTGCAGCTTGCCACCGCCGGGCAGGCTGTACTGGAAGTAGACGTAGGGCGTGCCCTTGACGACCTTGCGCACGAAGCTGCCGTCGAGCTGCCACCAGTGCCCGCGACCGGGATCGGCGAGCAGGAGCGCCATGAGCTCGGCGTGCATCGTCTGCGTGTCTTGGCCGAGGCGGCGGATCATGGTTATACGCAGATTACTTGGACTCTGCGTATAACGCCATCGGCCAAGCGCGACGGCGAGAACCGCCCGAGCCGCAAGCGGCGGCGCCATGGGCGCCAACCGCACTCAGCTCGCCGCCGCGCTCTGCCGCGCCTTCTCGACCAGCCGCCGCGCCTGCTGCAGCGCCGCGGCATCCGCGCCGTCGCCCATCGCCATCGCGGCGAGCTCCTTCTCGACGTCGGCGCCCGCCAGCAGCCGCACCGACGAACGCGTGCGCTCGTCGCCGCCGTCCTTGCCGACGACCATCGGCACCACCGACTTGTTGACCAGGAAGTGGTGCGTCGCGAACGCCGCGACCGGCGCCAGGTGCGTCACGATGACGACCTGATGGTGGCGCGCGACCTCGTGCAGCTTCTTGCCGACGGCGAGGCCCAGGCGCCCGCCGATCTCGGCGTCGATCTCGTCGAACACCAGCAGCGGCACGCGATCCTGGTCGGCGAGCGACTTCTTGACCGCCAACACGATGCGCGCGAGCTCGCCACCGGACGCGGTGTCGCGCATCGAGTGGAACGGCTCGCCGGGATTGATGCGCACCTCGAGGTCGACCGGAACCGGCCCGTGCTCCGTCGCCGTCGCCAGCAGTTCGTCGGCGGCGAACTCGTCCGCCATCGCCACGCGCACCTCGGTGTGCGGCATGCCGAGGTCCTTCAGCTCGGCGCCGATCGCCTTGCAGAACGGCCCCGCCGCCTTGCTGCGCGCGCGCAGCAGCTTGCGGCCGGCGGCGGCCGCGGCGTCGGTGGCGGCGCGCAGCTCGGCCGCCAGCGCCTCGGGGTCGCTGTCGCGGCCCTCGGCGGCGGCGAGTTCGGCGGTGACCTTGGCGAGGTTGCTGCGCAGGTCCTGCTCGGTCGGACCGAAGCGCTTCAACGCGCCGTGGATCTCGTCGAGCCGTTCCTGCACCTGCTGCAGGCGCGCCGGGTCGAGGTCCAGCCGCGCCTGCCCCGACTGCAGCTGGCGGCACACGTCGGCGACCAGGTCGTCGATCTGCGCCAGCTGCTCGGCGGCGGACTCGAGGCGGCGATCGATTGCCGCCGCCTCCTGCACCGAACGCAGCGCGCGCGCGACCTGCTCGGCGACGTTGTCCTCGCCGTCCTGCAGGACACCGAGCCCTTCGTCGAGCTGCTGCCGCATCGCGTCGAGGTTGCTGAGCACCTGATGCTCCTGCTCGAGCTCCGACAGCTCGCCCTCGCGCAGCTGCAGCTCGCTCATCGCCTGGTGCTGGAAGCGCAGGAACTCGAGCCGCTGACGCCGTTCGCGTTCGCCGTCGGCCAGTTCGCGCAAGCGCGTCGCGATGCCGCGCGCCTTCGTTAGTGCCGCGGCGAACTCGGTGCGCAGCGGCGCGCAGCCGGCGAACGCGTCGAGCGTCTCGCACTGCGTCTCGGCCCGCATCAGCGCGCGCGAGTCGCCCTGGCCGTGGATCTCGAGCAACATCGCGCCCAGCTCGCGCAGCGCCGACAAGGTCGCCGGCCGGCCACCGATGCGCACACGCGTGCGGCCCTGGCGGTCGACGATGCGCGTCACCAGCAGCAGGTCGTCTTCGACGACGCCGCCGCACAGCTCGTGCACGAGTTTCTGGACGGTCGCACTGCGTTCGCCCTTGCCGAGCCGGAACTCGCCGTCGACCTGCAGTTCGTCCTGGCCGTGGCGCACCAGCGAGCCGGGCACCTTCTCACCGCGCAGGAGCTTCAGGGCGGTGATCAGCAGCGATTTGCCGCCGCCGGTCTCGCCGGAGACCACGGTCAGGCCCTCGGCCAACCGCAACTCGGCGCGCTCCAGCAGCGCGATGTTCTGGATATGTAAGGTGTGGAGCATGGGAGGAGACCCGAAAGGATGCCTAACATCCGCAATGGATGCCAGCCCGCCAGTCAGTGTCTGCTCGCGGCTCAGCGGTCGCAGCGGAGCGTGAAATCCGGTCGCGCCGGATCGCCCATGAATCGCGCCGTCAGTCGCGCGGTTTGCCGACCAACGCGCGGGCGCGGCCCTGCATCGGCAGCGTCTCCTCGGCGACGTCGAGGCCGAGCTGCTGGCCGAGCTCGGCGAGGTGCCGCATCCACGGCTTGTAGCTCATGCCGTTGTCGGAGCAGCACGGCACGATCGCGAACGGCCGCCGGTGCTTCGCCGCGTACTCGACGATGACCCGCGTGGCGCCGTCCGGGTGCATGCCCACCAGCAGGTCGCAGCCGCACGGCTCGTCGAGCGTGAACAGCCGCTGCGCGTACTGCACGTCGTCATGCTTCCAGCGCTTGTCGAACGTCAAGACGTCGAGCCCGCGCGCCGTCAGTGCCGCGTTCAGCTTGCCCTGCCCGCCCGCAATGTCGAAGGCGTGGTGGCAGCCCGGGAAGTGGCGCGTCACCAGGTCGGCGAACAGTTCGAAGCGACGCTTGTCGGCCACGGCTCGTCGTCAGAGATGGAACGCGAGGTAGTAGACGATGACGCCGGTGACCGACACGTAGAGCCAGATCGGCGTCGTCACCTTCGCCCACTTCTTGTGCTGCGCCCGGCGATCCTTCAGGCCGAGGTAGAGCGTGCGCAGGATCAGCGGCACCTGCACGACGGCGAGCACGATGTGCGAGATCAGCAACGTGAAGTACACCGGCCGGATCCAGCCCTCGTGGGTGAACTTCTTCTGCGGCACCGTGAAGTGGTAGACGAGGTAGCAGACCAGGAAGGCGGCCGAGAAGCCGACGGCGACGAAGATCAGCTTCTTGTGCAGCTCGACGTTGCCGCGCTTGATGGCGACGAGACCTGCGCACAGGAAGACGAACGCGAGCGAGTTGAGCAGCGCGTCGACGTGAACCAGCACCTGGAAGTCGAACTCGGCGAGCATGGGTTCCTCAGACGGCGTCGCGCGCACTGCGGCGCGTGACCACGAACGTGCCGAGCGCGAACGTCGCGACGGCGAACAGTGCGGTGCCGAGCAGGCAGACCGCGAACGACGGGACGCCGGCGACTTCGCCCTGCAGCGCATGCCGCAGCGCGCCGACGCCGTAGGTCATCGGGTTGACGTGGCGCACCCAGGCCAGCAGCCAGTGCGAGTCCTGCATCGGGAAGAAGGCGCCCGACAGCAGCAGCATCGGCATGAAGAACACCATCATGATGCCGTGGTAGCCGGCGGTGCTGTCCATGACCCACGCGAGGGAGAAGCCGAGGCCGGTGACGGCGATCGACAGCAGCGCCAGCACGCCGAGGCCGAGCAGCACGCGGTCGAGCTCGAGCGGCACGCCGGCGAACGGCGCCAGCAGCAGGAACAGCACGGCGAGGAACATGCCGAGCGACGCGCCGCCGAGGATCTTGCCGAGCGCGATCGCGCTGCGCGGCACCGGCGACACCAGCACGCCCTGCAGGAAGCCTTCCTTGCGGTCCTCGATGACGGTGATCGTCGCGAAGATCGCGGTGAACAGCGTGATCATCGCCAGCGTGCCGACGAAGAAGTACTGCCCGTAGTCCATGCCACCTGGCCGGAACGAGCCGTGCAGAGCACCGCTGAACAGCAGCCAGAAGATCACCGGCTGCAGCAGCGAACCGGTCAGACGCGAGCGATCGCGCAGGAAGCGCACGATCTCGCGATGCCACAACGCGAACACGGCCTTCACGACTTCCTCCGCCGGCCCTTCTTCGGCGCCGGATCCGGTTCGGTGACGACGAAACGCTTGCCGGTGCGCGCGAGGAACACGTCCTGCAGCGACGGATGCGCCAGCGACAGCCGCAGCACGCGCGCGCCGAAGCGCTGCACGATCGCCGGCACCAGCTCGTGCACACGTTCGCCGTCGAGACGCAAGGCACCTTCGAGCACGCGCGCGGTGACGCCGAGTTCGCGCTGCAGTTCGTTCGCCAGCGCCGCGGGATCGGCCGCCTCGAGATCCAGTACCTGGCCGCCGACCTCGCGCATCAGCGCGGCCGGCGCCCCGGACGCGACGATCCGGCCCTGGTCGAGCAGCGTCAGGCGGTCCGCTTCGGCCGCTTCGTCCATCAGGTGCGTGGTGAACACGACCGTCAGCCCGGGGATCGCGCGCAGCACCGCCCACAGGTCGCGGCGCGCCGCGGGATCGAGGCCGGTGCTGGCTTCGTCGAGCAGCACCAGCTCCGGCTGCCCGAGCAGGCACTTGGCGATCTCGACGCGGCGGCGCAGGCCGCCCGACAGTTCGCCGACCTGGTCGCCGGCGCGATCGGCGAGGTTGGCGGCGGCCAGCAGCTCGTCGCAACGGCTGCGCAGCGCGGCGCCGCCGAGCCCGAGCAGCAGCCCGCCGTAGTGCAGGTTCTCGCGCACGGTCAGCTTCTTGTCGACCGCTGGCGACTGGAAGACGACGCCGAGCTTGCGGCGGATCGCCGCGGCGTCGCGCGCGAGGTCGAGGCCGAGCACGGACACGCGTCCCTGCTGCAGCGGCACCAGCGTCGACAGCAGTTTGAACAGCGTCGACTTGCCGGAGCCGTTCGGGCCGAGGAAGCCGTGCTTCTCGCCCTTTTGGATCGCGAACGACACGCCGTCGAGCGCCCGCCGCTCGCCGTAGGCGAAGACGAGGCCGTCGGCGGCGATCGCCGCACCGGCCGCGGGCGCCTTGGAATCGGGAGCCTGGTTCACTTGCGCCACCACACCATCGCGACGAACAGCAGCGGCAGGTAGACGATCGACACCACGAACGTCATCCGCATCGCCTCGTCGCGTCGCGTCAGCGCGGCGAAGGCGGTCGGCACGAAGAACAACAGGTTCAGCAACAGCGCGGCCGCTGCGTACTGCGCCTCGGCCATCTGCGTGAAGTACGGGACGAACGACGCGATGGCGAGCCCCGCCATGTAGATCAGCATCGTGATCGCCGTGCGATGCCCGGTCGGATCGAGCGTCGGCAGCATGCGCATGCCGGCGCGCGCGTAGTCCTCGCGGTAGCGCCACGCGATCGCCAGGAAGTGCGGGATCTGCCAGCAGAACAGGATCGCGAACAGCACCGCCTGCGGCATCGCCAGGTGGCCGAGGACGGCGGCGTGGCCGACCACCGGCGGCAGCGCGCCGGGGATCGCACCGACCAGCGTGTTCAGCGGCGTGCGCACCTTCATCGGCGTGTAGACGAGCACGTAGCTGAGCACGATCACCGCGCAGAGCCCGGCGGCGGTCCAGTTCCAGGAGCCGACTAGGCGCACACCGTCGCCGCCGAGCGGCGACGAACCGACCAGCACGCACAGCACGCCGAGGGTCGAGGCGACGAGGCCGAAGCCGAGCACTTCGCCCGGCGACAAGCGGCCCGTCGGCAGCGGCCGCCCCTGCGTGCGCTTCATCAGCGGGTCGAGTTCGCGCTCGCGGTACATGTTCAGAGCCGCGGCGCCGATCGCGGCCAGGAAGTTGCCGACCGTGGTCGCCACCAGCAGATCGAACGGCGGATGCGGATTCACGCGCCGCGACGGCCACGCCATGTAGGCCCCGGCGACGACGGCGAACACCGCCAAGCCCGAGAGCCGCGGCTTGCCGAGCTCCCAATAGGCGCGCAGCTTGCCGCCCGGCGATGCGGGCACCGCGGTCATCGGAACGCTTCCTCGACACCTGGAGCGCCGCCGCCGGCCCGGCGCGTGCTGCGGAACACGTGCGCGGCGAGCGTCGCCAGCAGCACCGTCAGTGCCGCACCGATGACGACGTGCATCGAGATGGTGAAGGCGACGCCGAGATTGTCGACGTTGTCTTCGCTCTTGCCCTTCGGGTTGCGCACCGCCAGCACGACGAAGCCGAGCGCGATCTGCGTCATCAGCAGCGTGACGATCCAGCGCGACAGCGTGCGGATGCCGGGTGCGGCCCCGAGCTTGCCGACGGCCATCGCGGTGGCGATCGTCGCCACGAAGAACACCACCAGCGCGTGCCCGGCGTGCGTCCAGATGGCGTGGCCGCTGTTGGCGTGGCGCCCGATCGCGCCGAGCACGGTCTGCACGACCATCAGCACGACGGCGGCGACGGCGATGCGGCGGCCGGTGCCGGGTGCCACGCCGGGCAGCGGCACGGTCGTGCGGTAGCGGTCGGTCAGCTGGTAGGCGAGCAACGCGAACGTCGCGAACACCAGCTGCGCCAGCGTGCCGTGCGTCGCCGACGTCAGCACCGGCGTGTTCTTCAGCACGCCGACGCCACCGATGATCCCCTGCGCCAGGATCAGGCAGCCACCGATCCACGCGGTGGCGAGCGCACGCCCAGCGACGCGACCGGCGAAGCCGAACTGCAGCCACAGCGCGAGCGCCAGCGCCAGCAGGCCGGTGGTCGCCGCCGCGAGGCGATGGAAGTGCTCGAGGAAGCCAGCGACCGTCGTGTAGCTGGTCTCCGGCATCACCTGGCCGTTCGACAGCGGCCAGTCCGGATACGCCATGCCCGAGCCGGTGCTCGTGGTCAGCGCGCCCTTCAGCACGGTCGCGGCCATCGCCACCATGACGCCGACCGCCAGGCGGAACGGGCCGCGCAGCGACGAAGCGGCGGGCGAGGGCGAAGCGGTCGTCGAGGTCATGGCCGGGGTCACCCCGGAGAATGCCCCCTCGGCCGCTGATTTTCAGCACCGCTGCGGCCGGCGGACGCCGCGCATCCGGTGGCGGCGGCGCGGCGAAGTGCGTCCACTCAGCGCGGTCTGCGGGACGGCCGACGGCCCTTGTCGCCGTCGAAGGCCTCCCACATCGGTCGCTCGCCGTCGCGCAGGCCGCGCGCGTCGACCGTGCGATCGATCGCTTGCTCCGGCGCGGTGCGTGCCATCGCCAGCAGCTTCTCGACCTCGGTGTCCTTGCCCTTGCTCAGCTGCGAGGCGGACTCGAGATAGCTGATCGCCGCCTGCGGCTCGCCCATGCGCAAGAGGCAGATGCCCAGATTGCGGTGCGCAGCGCGCGTCGCGTGCGGCGGCACGCCCTCGCCCGGCGCCAGCGAAAGCTCGGACATCGCACGCTGCCACAGGCGCTGCTCCATCAGCTTCTCGCCGCGGTAGAGGTGCGACAGGATCGCCGTGTCGAGCTGCTCCTTCAGCATCTCGAACTCGGTGACCTCGATCCACGGCGTGTTTTGGAACGTGTTGCGGATCACGCCCGTGATGTTCAGCCGCTGGTACGCGCGCAACTCGTACAGCTGCTCGAGACCCGGGTGCGACTTGCCGAGGAACAGCATGCCGAACACGTCGTTGTACGACGTCTCCCGCCAGATCGGCTGCTCGTCGCCCCACGCGTAGAAGTTGGCGAAGTCCGTCGGCGTGAACTTGGTGAAGAACGGATTCGACACCTTGCCGAGCGAGGCGAACTGCACGGTGAACGTGACCTTGACGTTCTTGTACGCATCGGGGTCCTGGCGGACCTGCGTCAGCGTGGTCTTCACGGCAGTGCCGAATTCACGATCCTGCGCAGGGAGCGCCGCGACACCGAGCAGGAACGAAACGAACAACGCAGTCTTCATGGCTGTTCCGAAGGGATGAGTTTCGAGAAGTCCGCGGTCACTCGGTGATCCGCTCCATCAACTTGCGCAGAGCCTGGTCCATCAGTTCGTCCGGAACGTCGTCGCCCGACGTCGCCAGCTCCCGCAGTCGTCGGATGCGCTCGGCCTTGATCAGGCTGCCATCCATCAGTTCTTCGACGATGCGTTCGACGGCCTCGGACGTGAGTTTCGACACGGTGCGGAACCAGGGTGCGTGGAATGCCCGCCCGAGCGATCGGGACGTGCACCCTCGCTATCGGCCCGCGACCCATCCGCGCTTGACGGAGATCGCGCGCCGGCTGCGAACCGCGGCGCGCGCATCGCGGCGGACCGTCGCGATCCCGCCCGCGTCGTCGAGGCCTCGACGCCACCCTAAGGCGGCAGCCACGCATTCGCCGAACTGATGCATAACTCGACGACTCCTCACCGGACTGCCAATGCATTCGACGATCACCCGTAGCACCGCCGCGATTCTCGCCACCTTCGCCGCTGCGGCGCTGGCTCCAAGCTCCTCGGCACAGACCGTGCTGCTCAACGAAGTGCGCGCCGACGCCGGCGGCCGCTGGATCGAGCTGCACAACCGCGGCGCGCAGACGGTCGACCTGTCACAGTGGACGATCTACTACGCGTCGCTGACGCCGAACATGCCGCAGACGTACTGGTGGCCGTTCCCGCTCGGCACGACGCTGGCACCGAACGGCTACCTGCGCGTGCACTGGTTCCAGGCGACGCCCGCCGGCGGCGCAGCACCCGGCGACCTCTGGACCGGCAACACGCCGTGGAACTTCCTGTGGGGACTCGGCGGCGAACAGCTGCACGGCCAGCGCGGCGCGCTCGGCCTGTTGCGTTCGCAGGATCCGGCCCTGATGAGTTCCCCGAACGTCGTCGAGGACTGGCTGGTGTGGGGCCAGACCGGCTTCTCGCGCGAGTTCATGGCGACCGGTGCCGGCGTGTGGAGCGAAGGCCGCTTTGCTCCCGCGATCCCCGCCGGCCAGAGCCTCGCGCGCGACGTCGCCCTCGTCGACTCGGTGGCGTTCGAGGACCAGGCGTGGCACCTCGACACCACGCCGACGCCGCTCGCGACCAACCAGACCGGCGCCGTCGTGCAGACCTATGGCGTGCCGTGCACGCTGCCCGGCAACCACCTGCTCGGCGGGCCGCTGCTCGGCACCTCGAGCCCGCCGCTGCTCGGCAACGCGCAGTTCGCACTCACCGTCGACAACACGACCGGCCTGTTCGGCGAGTTCGTGCTGGTCGGCTTCAGCACCGGCGCTGGCCCGGCGAACGCGCCGTCGATCCTGCCGCCGTTCGCCGGCAACGGCTGCACGCAGGCGATCGACGCTGGCGGGTTGATCACCACGTGGCTGGTGCCCGCACAGATCGTCAGCACCACGGTGCCGCTGTCGCTGCAGGGCGTGCCCAGCTCGGCGATCGGCTGCGAACTGCACGCGCAGGCGCTGGTGCTCGACCTCGTCGTCGGTGCCTATCCGCCCTACCAGGGCGTGACGAACGCTCTGCGGCTCGTGGTTGGTCAGTGAGCCGGGGGCCGTGAGCCGGGCGGCACGCGACGGGCTCAGGCCTCGTCGCCGCCCCGCCCGCGCTCCTTCGCCCAGCGCCGCTGCAGGCGCTCCGGCGCTTCGCCCTTCTGCCACATCATCGCGATCGCCGTGGTGCCCCACTCCCTCAGGTCGAGATCGAGATCGTCGTCGAAGTCGTCGGCGTCGAGCACACCGGCTTCGAAGTGGAAGAACACGCAGCCACCGCGTGCCACGCGCGAAAGCAGCTTGCGGGCCCGCGCCAGCGACTTGACCGGATCCTCGGCGACCATGGCGTAGGGCGGATCGAGGAAGATCACGTCCGGCGCGACCTCGGCGTCGGTCGACGCGTCGGCGTCCTCTTCGCGCCCGGTCGCGCCGAACAGCGCCGCAGTCATCGGCGGCGGCTCCCAGGCGTCGACGCGCTGCACCACCGCTCGCTCGAACGCCTCGGGGCCGAGCATCTGCAGGTTGCCCTTCAGCACGTCGATGGCGCGGCCGTTCTTCTCAACGAACAGCACGCGCGCGGCCCCGCGCGACAGCGCTTCGATGCCGGAAGCGCCGGTGCCGGCGAAGAGATCCCAGACGACGGCGCCGGGGATCTGCTCCTGCAGGATGTTGAACAGGGCTTCGCGGACCTGCCCGAGCAGCGGCCGCGTGCCGAGGCCTTTCACCGAACGCAGGACGCGACCGCCGTAGTCGCCACCGATGATCTTCAAGCTCATGGACGCATTCGCATGGTCGCCGACCGCTGCGGCCGAGGCAACGAAGCGTTCCGATCGTCGGGAGTGATCCCGTGCGCGCGCCGCCGCCCACCGGCCAGCCGGGCCAGCAACCACGCCCCTTCGCGCCGGGCCGTCGCCGGGTATGGTCCTCGCCCCCGCATGCCACCCTTGCTCGACCGCCTCGGCCGCCCGCTGCGCAACCTGCGCCTGTCGGTGACCG
>Ga0169931_10007622_pt1 | contig 16006 bp, 11 predicted proteins | sample Kivu_15m_20L_FD_129675 | JGI IMG/M metagenome (GOLD analysis project Ga0169931, IMG submission 129675) | Freshwater microbial communities from Lake Kivu, Western Province, Rwanda to study Microbial Dark Matter (Phase II) - Kivu_15m_20L... | ecosystem: Environmental > Aquatic > Freshwater > Lake...
CAATATTGCAGAGCCCCCTGGTCACCTTTCGGGTCACGAAAGTCTCGCCTCGGCGCGGGCTCTCGTGGTTAAACAAAATTCCGTTGCACGCATAAAGGCCATAGGCCTCTCGGTAGTTCACGGTAATCCAGTAGGCGTAGAGCTTGGCCACTGCATAGGGGCTGCGCGGGTAAAAGGGCGTGGTCTCCTTCTGGGGCACCTCTTGCACCAGGCCATAGAGCTCACTGCTCGATGCCTGGTAGAAACGAGTCTTCTTCTCTAAGCCCAGAAACCGAATGGCCTCGAGCAGACGCAGGGCGCCAATGGCATCGACATCGGCCGTGTATTCGGGCGACTCAAAGCTAACCGCCACATGGCTCTGCGCGCCTAAGTTATAGATTTCATCGGGCTGGATTTCTTGAACCAGCCGGGTGAGGTTGCTCGTGTCGCTTAAGTCGCCATAGTGCAAAAAGAGTTTGCGGGTATCGACATGCGGGTCTTCGTAGAGATGGTCGATGCGCTCGGTATTGAATAAAGACGATCGCCTTTTAATGCCGTGGACTTCATAGCCCTTCTCAAGAAGAAACTCGGCCAGATAAGAGCCGTCTTGTCCGGTGATTCCGGTAATGAGTGCCTTTTCCATTGAAACGAATCTTAGCCTACTGCCCCAAGTGCATAATCGCGCCATGCAAACCATACTGGTAACGGGCGCAGCGGGCTTTATTGGTAGTTTTGTTTGTGAGCGACTCTTGTCAGACGGACACCGGGTCGTCGGGGTGGACAACCTCAATGCCTATTACGAGGTCTCGCTCAAAGAGGCACGGCTTGCAAGACTCGCTGCCCTGCCGACTCGACAATATTTTCAGTTCCACAAACTCGATATCCAAGACAACTTGGCCATGGAGCGCCTGTTTTCCGAGCAAGCGTTCGACTCGGTGGTGCACCTGGCCGCTCAAGCGGGGGTTCGATACTCGCTGGACTCACCGCAAACCTACATCGATTCCAATATCACCGGGTTTCTCAATATCCTTCAGGGCCTGCGCCAACAGCGCGAGACCCTCGGTCTGACGGGAGCCCACCAAGCGGCAGAAGGCCCCCACCTGGTCTACGCGTCGTCCTCAAGCGTGTACGGGGGAAATAAGTCCTCACCATTTAACGAGGACCAGGCCACCCGTCAGCCGGTGTCTTTGTATGCAGCCACCAAACTGGCCAATGAATTAATGGCCCACACATACAGCCACCTATTTGGCATTCCCGCCACGGGGCTGCGGTTTTTCACGGTATATGGCCCCTGGGGCCGGCCGGACATGGCTTACTTTAAGTTTGCTAAATCCATACTGGCCGGGCAAACCATCGAGGTCTACAACGATGGGCAAATGGCGCGAGACTTCACCTACATAGACGATATTGTCGAAGGGATTATTCGGGTTTTAGAACTTCCGCCCCAACCGCAAACCACTGGGGACGCAGATTTTTGTTTTGAGAAACTCGCTCCGCACCGAGTCCTCAATATCGGCAACCACAGCCCAGTGATGCTCTCGGAATTTATCCAAATTCTAGAGGGTGCGCTTGGCAAGGCGGCCAATAAGAGGTTTTTGCCCATGCAACCCGGCGATGTCCCCTCCACCCATGCCGACACAAGGCAGCTGGAAACACTCACTGGATTTGCACCCACAACCAGCCTCTCCGAGGGGCTCAAGATTTTTGTCGATTGGTATAAGAGCTACTACGGTTAAACGACTTGAAACCCAGGGTATTACCAATTACATTTATCAACTGCATTTTCAACCGAGTAAAGTAAACACAAGGACTTCCAATGCCCACATACAGCGATTTAGTCAGCCAAATTGAAGAGTTAAAAAAACAAGCGGAAAAAACCCGAAAAGAAGAGTTTTCATCGGTTATCAAGACCATTAAGAAACAAATTGCCGACTACGGAATTACTGCAGCCGACCTCGGTCTTTCAGGAAAACCTGCAGCAAGCGGTCGAGGCCGCAAGAAGGCAGCCGGCGCCAAGTCAGGTCGCAAGCCCCGCGCGAAAAGGGCCGGTGGCACAGCCAAAGTGGCCCCCAAGTATCGCGATGAATCGGGAAATACCTGGAGTGGCCGCGGCAAAATGCCGAAGTGGCTTGCGGCCGCAACCGCCCAGGGTCGAAGCGTCGACTCCTTCCGTATTTAGTCGCCGGGCTTAAGCCGGCACTCATAAATCCGAAAAACAGACAAGTCACCCCCCACGGTCCAACCCCTGGGGGGGGTGCGAACCTCGGTCGCCGGCGCCTCGCCGCATTGCAATCGCTTATCGAGATACTTACCGGTCTGCATTTCCGACCATTCCACGAACCAGACTCGGTCATTGGCAGGTTGCGCTGCGCCTCCACCCCGGGTTCGGTCCTTCCACCACAAATCGAACTGATCGAATCGTCGGTCGATCACCAGAACGGGCATGGGCCATGCATACCAACCCAGGCGACTCGCCATCGTCCAGTTGCCCACCGAGACCGCGCCAAAATCAGCCCCGGGCCGGTCTCGCCTATCCAGTTCTAGCAGAGCCTCCCCAGCAATATCCCAGCCGTGGACCTCCGCAAATGGGTTGGCCAGCCCTCGGTTGCGCTCTCCAAATGCAGTGGGCCCCGAAAATCCAACCAATGGGCCAAGAGAGCCCGACTGAAGGGCCGCCGCCACCAACACGGTAATACCGACCCAAAGCGCCAGCATTCCAACGAGCACCCGCCGCGCCACGCGGCCCAGACCGCAGACCCCCGCAGCAATAAATGGCAGTGCAATTAACCAACCCGGCGAAGTCCAATAGGGAAGGCTGCGGCCGCCGCCCGAGAGCCAGGCCAAAACACCAAGGAATGCAAGGAACACTGCAAGAAGTCCAACATGCGCATGGATCAAGGAGACGGACTCTCGGCCTCGCCACCCCCAAGCGAAGGCGATCAGCCCAAGAAACATGGCCGGGCCGTAGGTGAGCAGTTGCCCGAGAAAAAAACCTGCCAAATTCTTGAACCGCCACTCACCGCCGCTCACATGCCCGCCCTGATAGGAAAAAGATATCCAGTCGTTGGCGGCGTTCCATAGGAAGACTGGGCTCACCAACACCAGGCCAACGAATACCGCGAGAAGCGCCTGAGGCCAGGGCCAGGCGCGGCCCAAAGGAATGGCCCAAAGAAGATATGCAGCCAGCCCAAGGGCAAGAAAGACTGCGCTGTACTTACTCAAGCCACCCAGGCCCAAGAGCAGCCCAAGCCACAACCATGGCAGCCAGGCATTCGGATTCCTGAGGATTCTCAAGGCCACTAGAGCAGCAAGCAAGGACCAGAGCCCGAGCAGGGTATCGGGCAACAGCGCCATGCCATGGATGTGCAGCAGTGGTGAGGTCGAAAAAAGAATAATGCTCCAAGCAGCCACACGCCGATCGCCCGACACCTCCAGGCTCAGTTGCCACAGCAGGCCTGCTGAGACCAGCCAGACCAACTGCGGCAGAACCCGCAAGAACTCGACACTCTCGGTGAGTCGCACCATCGGTGCCTGCAACCACCCCACCAGGGGGGGATGATCGAAGTAACTCCAGTCTAGGTGCCTGGCATAGAGTAGATAATGGGCTTCGTCCCCGCTCAACCCCGTGGTCAACGCAATCCAAGCGTGTAGAACAACTGCCCCCAACAAGGCCGCGAAGGCACCCCGCTCCAAACCCATGATCACCACCCCTCTCAACGGCCCCAACCGAACCAAGCCCACTCCGTTGGGACACCCTACCGACGCGCCCTGGCTGAGCGTTGTCATCCCAACTTACAACGAAAAAGACAACATCGGCCTCATTCTGAATGAGTTTGATCGCCCCGCCTTTGAGGCATTAAGGAGTCAGATTGCACGAATCGTTTTTGTAGACGATGACAGCCCGGACGGAACGGCAGAGGCCATTCGCACCGCCCAATGCTTGTTGCCAATCGTCTGCATACAGCGCGTGGGACGATCGGGCCTGAGTTCGGCGGTTATCGAAGGGATGATGATCTGCGATACGCCGATGATTGCCGTGATGGATTCCGATGGCCAGCACCGAATTGAAGACCTCTCCGCCATGGTCCAACGGGCCCGCGAGGAACATGCCGATCTTGTCGTTGGTTCAAGATTCTTCGAGACAGATCGTCAGCAGTCGCACCGTGGCATTCGGCACCTGGCGAGCCAACTCGGCAACGCCTTGGCCAAGACCCTGCTCGCACGCGATGTCCGCGACCCCCTGACAGGATTCTTCCTTATCTCTCGCCCCATGCTCATGTCGATCGTGCGTGATCTCAAACCCATCGGCTTCAAGATCCTATTTGATATTTTGTTTCTTCTTCGAGGGCGTCGATTCACTCTGCTTGAACACCAAATTCTTTTCGGTGTTCGTCAGGCAGGCGCCTCCAAACTCGATGCCTCGGTGGTGCTTGAGTTTATCGATCAGATTGCGCACCGACTCTCTCGCGGGGTGGTCCCTGAAAAATTCCTCTCCTTTGTGGCTGTGGGCGGCTCGGGGGTGGCCGTTCATTTCGGCGTTCTCTATGCCATGGTGCAATTCGAGCTCGCCTTCCTGCCCAGCCAAACGGCCGCCACCTCGGTTGCAATGCTCTGGAACTACGCCCTCAATAACGAGATCACCTTCCGACGGCACCGACGCAGTGGGCTCGACTGGGTCCGAGGCCTGCTGCTGTTTGTTGGGTTCTGCTCACTGGGTGCGCTGGCCAATGTGGGCATTGCGAATGCCCTCTTTGAGCAGCATTACAGCTGGTGGCTGTCTGGCTTGGCAGGCGTGGTGGTCGGAACGGTATTTAACTTTTCACTCTCGCGCTCTTACGTCTGGAGACGTCGCTGACTGCGGCCTAGAAAGAGGCCTCCAGGCCGAGGGCTAGACCTCGATGGTTCGATCGACCATCAAGAGGCGCTCTGGCGCATGGCTCACCAAAATCACGGTTCGACCCACCATCAACTCCCGCAGGCCGCTGAGCACTGCCTGTTCGCTGTCGTGATCAAGTGCACTGGTGGCCTCATCGAGAAGCAGAACCGGAGCATCTTTTAAAAAAGCCCTGGCAATGGCCAGCCGCTGACGTTGCCCGCCAGAGAGTCGATCGCCCAGAGAACCAAGAGGTGTGTCCAAGCCCATCGGGAGTTTGTCGATGAATTGCATGCAGTGGGCTCGCTGCGCGGCCCGAACAATCTCCTCTTCGCTGGCACCGGGCCGCCCGAGCAGAATATTTTGTCTCACCGAGAGATCGAACAACTGGGTTCTCTGGGCCACCAGAGAAATATGCGCCCGAAGGGTCCGCAGATCCAGGCGATCAATCGGCTGGTCGCCCATCGAGATCGAACCTTCAGTGGGGCGATCGAATCCACACAAGAGGTAAAGCAAGGTGCTCTTGCCCGAACCCGAAGGGCCAACGAGAGCGACGGATTCGCCCTCGTCTACTTGCAGGCTAAAAGAGCGCAGAGCAAGAGCCTCTTGGTGGGGATACGAATAACTCACACGATCAAAGACCACCCCTCCCTTGAGACTAACCGGTGCCACCCGGGTGTCGGGCCGAGAAAAATCACTCCGGTCGGTCTCGGAATGCTTGTCCAAGATGCCAAAGATCGACTCGGCGCCAGCAAGGCCGCGTTGAAGCACCGCATTGACATTGGTGAGCCGCCGAACCGGTTCAAAGACCATACTCATTGCAGTAATAAAAGCCACGAACTCGCCTGGGGTCAGTTGATTGTCGGCGCTCAGGGAGGAAGCAACATAAATAACCAAGGCGACACAACAGGCTGCCATGACTTGCACCAGTGGCACGTTCAAGGCAGAGATTCGGATGGCCCGCATCTGGTCGTGCCGCAGCGCTCGATTGGCCTTGTCGAACCGCGTCTGCTGGCTATCGAATGCACCAAATATCTTGATCTCTTGAAGGCCCAGCAAGGCCTCCTGCACCAAGGCGCTCAGGCTGCCCATCCGCCCCTGTATGGACTGGCTCGACTGCCGAAGCAGGCGGTTGGTCTTTCGAATCACCAAGGCCAAGATGGGCGCCATGATGAGAACCAGAAGTGCAAGCTTCCAGGCGGTGTAGAACAAAAACCCAACCAACCCCAGAAGCACCAGACTGTCTCTCACCACCACCAACCACGCGCTCGATACCGCCTCCCCCACCTGGGCCGTGTCGTATGTAATTCGACTGAGCATTCGACCAGAGTCCTCGGCCTTGTGGTGGGCCATGGGCAGGTCGAGTTGGTGAATGAAGATGAGTGAGCGAAGGTCTGCGACCGTCTTCTGAGCAAGTGATTTGCTTGCGACGGTTCCCACATAGTCGGCAATGCCCTTGCCAAGAAAAACCAAAACAATTAATAAAGGCACTCGCCAGAGGCTCTCACTGTCCCGCGCAATCAGACTCTCATCGACCAATGGCTGCATGAGTGCGGGGAATAGGGGTTCGAGTGCGGCGCTCGCCAACATGGCCAGAATGGCCAAGAGGGCCAGACGCCAATGCGGCTTTGCATAACGAAGAAGCCGCCAATAGAGGCGTAGGTCTGCGCTCACCGTGGAAAATCTCTTCTCATTATTCCCTTCGCAGAATGTGATCGACGACCCAACTCAGCCAGCCCACGGGCTTAAAGGTCTTGCGCAACTTGGCCGGTTCATAGCTGTGGCGTACCCAGTCCTCAAAACTCTGAAACGGCGCACGGTCCCTCAAGTAAGAGTCAAAAAAGTGATCGAGCATTCCAGTCTTTGCAACGGCAATATGGCCATAACGCCAGTGGAGCTCTTGCATTGCCCGCTCAATGGGCTCTCCGAGTCGAAGGTGCCGGTACAAGACTGAGAAATGCCCCACTCGGTCGGCCCCCGACTTGCAGTGCACAAGGGCCGGGAGTTCGACCGTCTTCACAAACCCGATGATGTCGAGCAACTCCTCTCGCGAGAGCAGGCCGCGCGAGAGTGATCGGATCACAAAGAAGGGCAAACGACGCCGATGGCTTGCCTCGGCCTCTAGACGAAGAGTGGCGCCCTGCCGCTTGTAACCACGCAGATTAATTAGGGACCTGAGCTTGAGTTCCCGTGAAAGTTGGCGGACCTGTGATGGGCTGAGTTGGCCGGATCGATAGAGGTCGCCCGCCAACCGATAACGGTTGTCATAAAGAGCCCGAAGAAACCCGTGGTCGACCAGCCACAAGTACAAATGATCCAGAAGCCGCTCCCAAGGGCTTCGAGAGGGAAGCTCCGCATAGGCAATCTGCTTGACGTGGGCAAACCGCTCGCCAAGGCTATTCATAGGCCACCGACACCCTTGCCTCGGGGCCCAGATCATGCTCAATTGCCTCGAGCAGGGCGCTCTCCGGAATGGTTCTCCAGCGGTCTCCCAGATTCAAACGGCAGGCCTGCTGTCCCGAAGAAATCACAAGAGAGATGGGCATCCCAGCCGATGGGCTTTCGCCGGGCGCCGCCCTTGCAATTGATCGGCGCAGTCGCTCCACCGAATCTCCTGGGGTGACGGCCGCCGAACCGGCATGGGACCCGAACCAGTCAATCAGGACACACTTACCAAACCGTATACGAAGCTGCGAGAGAGACAGAATCTCAACAGCCGATGCGCGAAAACCACCCGAGAACTCGTCATTGTCGATCTTGGCCTGAACGGCAATGGGGTCGTCCACCTTGATCAGCCCACGAATCGAATCGAAGAGCTCATCAAAAACGGTGACATCCATTCGGGCAGTGCCATCGTCAATCTCGAGCACGCGCATCATCCCCCGACGGGTTGTCTGCGCCCGATTGCCCACCACAACACCGGTAATCCAAATGGGCTCCCGAGTGGGAAGCACCTTGGCAAGTGGCGTGGGCGCGATGCGTCGCAACTCCTTGGCGACCTCATCAAAAAGACTCCCAGAGAAACAGTAGCCCAGCGCCACCTTCTCCTCGAGAAGGGTCTCGCGATGACTATAGGCCGAACCGGCACCCACCCCAACAACAATCTGCTCGATACCAACAGCGGCATCGCCCTGTGCGCCCGGCAGTTCAAAGAGGCTGACCTGATCGGTGTGCTGCGCCGATGACTCGGCATGGGCCAGAAGGCCAGGAAGACTCGCCACCATTGCGGCTCGGGCCCGAAGTCCCTGGGGGTGAATCGCATCGAAGGCACCCGCCTTGATCAACGCCTCGATTGCTCGGCGGTTAACGATGCGTCGGTCGACACGTTTGCAAAAATCAAGCAGATCTCTGTAGGCGCCCTGCTCGCGAGCGGCCACAACATTGAGCGCAGCGCCCTCGCCGACGCCCCGAATGGCGCCCAGGCCATATCGAATCGCACGAGCGGGGCGCCTGCCGGGCCCGTGCGATTGCGCAAGGCCTGCGCCTGAGGGAGTCCCGATATCGTCGGGCCAAACAGGCTCAAAGCGCAGGAACGATCGGTTGATGTCCGGGGGAAGCACCGCCAATCCGTTGGCCCGCGCATCGGCCACAAGGGCTGCAACCTTATCCGTGTCGTCCATGTCGGCGCTGAGCGTTGCAGACAAGAACTCTGCCGGGTAGTGCGCCTTTAACCAGGCCGTCTGATAGGTGATCACTGCGTAGGCCGCGGTGTGACTCTTATTGAAGCCATACTCGGCAAACTTCTCCATGAGGTCGAAGAGTTGATTTGCAAGCGCTTGGCTATGGCCCTTGGCCTGGGCACCGTCAAGAAAGATACTTCGCTGTTGCGCCATCTCCTCTGGCTTTTTCTTGCCCATCGCGCGGCGCAAAAGGTCGGCCCCGCCCAGTGAATAGCCGGCAATAATCTGCGCGATCTGCATCACCTGTTCTTGGTAGACGATCACTCCATATGTGGGGGAAAGGCACTCTTTTAGATCGGGGTGGAAGTAATCGATCTTCTGCTGTCCACGCTTTCTCATGATGAAGTCATCGACCATGCCCGAATTCAGAGGTCCCGGTCGGTAGAGGGCGAGCATGGCAATGATGTCTTCGAACTGATCCGGCGCGAGTTTGAGGAGATAGCGCCTCATGCCAGCAGATTCCACCTGGAAGATGGCGGTGGTGTTGGCGTCTTTAAGAATCTGATACGCCGCTGGGTCATTAAAGCCATTCAAATCGCTGAGTTGGAGCGGGGTGAATGGTGTAACCGCACGATGATTGACGCCGAGCCGATTGATGCTCTTGACTGCAGAGTCAATGATGGTGAGGTTGCGAAGCCCAAGAAAGTCAAACTTCACAAGCCCCGCCGCCTCCACGTCATCCTTGTCGTACATGCTCACCACGCCCTCTTCTCCCTCTGAGCCTGGGGCCTGATAGAGGGGGCAGAAGTCGGTGAGTCGGCCCGGTGCAATCAAAACGCCACCGGCATGCATCCCAACATTGCGTACGAGGTCCTCGAGTGGACCGGCCACCGCAAGCAACTCCCGAACCTCCTCCTCCTTGTTCTCACGCTCGGCGAGGATCGGCTCCTTTTCGCGCGCCTCCGCGAGAGACAGAGGCTTGTTCTGCACCACAGGAATGAGTTTAGAGAGTTGGTCGCAGAAGTTGTAGGGCAGATCGAGCACGCGCCCCGCATCTCGAATGACGGCACGTGAGGCCATGGTGCCGAAGGTGACAATCTGACTGACTGCGTCGCGTCCATATCGGGCGCGGACATAGTCAATGACGCGTTGCCGCTTCTCTTGGCAGAAGTCGATGTCAAAGTCGGGCATAGACACCCGCTCTGGGTTGAGGAAGCGCTCAAACAAGAGGGCATAAGGCAGGGGGTCGAGATCCGTAATTCCCAAGGAGTACGCCACCAGTGACCCCGCCCCCGAGCCCCGACCGGGTCCCACCGGGACATCGTTTGATTTGGCCCAGTTAATGAAGTCGGCAACGATCAGAAAATAGCCCGGGAACCCCATCTGAATAATGGTCTCGCACTCAAGTGCCAAGCGCTCCTCGTAGTGGGGACGTTGCCGGGCTCTCTCAGCTGGATCGGGAAAGCGCTGCACCAAACGCTCTTCCAAACCCTTGAGGCTCGAGTGCCGAAGGTAATCCTCGAGGCTCTCGCCATGGGGCGTGGGGAAATCGGGCAGCTGTGGCCGGCCGAGTTGAAGGCTTGCGTTGCAGCGCGCTGCTATGACCAGGGTGTTGGTTAGGGCGCTAGGAAGATCGCTGAATAACTCGGACATCTCTTGCTGAGACTTTAGATACTGGTCGGGCGAGTAGACTCGGGGCCGCTTGGGACTGGCCAGCGTGTCACCCTGGGCAATGCAGACCCGTGCCTCGTGGGACCGAAAATCTTCGGGCTTGAGAAACTGCACAGGATGCGTGGCCACCAAGCCAATGCCAAGCGAACTAGCAATCGATGCGGTGGGCCCGACCCAATCGCCCTCCTCGGAATTGCCTGCCCCGCCACCCACGCGCTGAACCTCGAGATAGAAGCGATCGCCAAAGACCGATTGATAACGCTCTGCTGCTGCAATCGCTGTCGAGTGAGCGCCTCGTTTCAGGGCATGGCTCGTCTCGGCCTCGGGGCCACCCGAGAGACAAATCAAGCCCCGGTTCAACGGCACCCCCTCTGCGGACAACTCTCGAAACCACTCGAAACGAATCTCAGCCCGATCCCAGTGGGCATTGGTGAGCCATGCGCGACTGATCAATTCACAGAGGCTTCGATAGCCCGCTGAGTCCTGCACCAAAAGAATGACCCGTGAGGGCTGCTCGCGATTCTCTGGGTTGGTAACGAATAGGTCGGCCCCAAGGATGGGCTTGAGCCCTCTGGATCGGGCGGCGCGATAAAACTTGATAAAGCCAAAAGTGTTTCCCAAGTCGGTCAAGGCCAGGGCAGCTTGGCCATCGGATGCGGCGGCATCCACGGCCGAATCGAGCCGGGCCAAGCCATTGACAATCGAATACTCGGAATGCAAACGCAGGTGGACAAAAGCCATGGTCGATTTTGACACGGTTAAACTTGGCCGATGATCTCTGTCGTCGTTCCGGTATTCAATGAGGCCGAAAACCTGCCAGGCCTGCTCCATGCCGTGAAAAGCGCCCTAGAAGGCCTACCCCACGAAGTCATTGTTGTGGACGATGGATCGGCCGACCAGAGCCCACAAATACTTCATCGGCTCGCCCAGACGCACAGCCAAATGACAGTTCTGTTGTTGGCCAAAAATTATGGGCAGTCCACTGCCCTGCAGGCCGGTTTCGACCATGCGAGGGGCCGCTTTATTGTCACCATGGACGGCGATCTTCAGAACGACCCCGCAGACATTCCAGGCATGATCGCCTTTCTTGAATCCAACCCGCAGGTGGACATGGTCTCGGGTTGGAGAAAGAGCCGCCAAGATGCCGCACTGAGCCGCCGCCTCCCTAGCCAGTTGGCCAACTGGCTCATCAGCCGCATCACAGGCGTGCAACTCCACGACTATGGATGTGCACTCAAGGCCTACCGGGCCAACATCATTGCCAACCTTCGGCTCTACGGCGAGCAGCATCGGTTCATTCCTGCCTTGGCGGCCCAGGTGGGTGCAAAAATCATTGAGCGACCAGTCAACCACCGAGCAAGGGTGGCGGGCCGCTCCAACTATGGGCTCGACCGCACCACCCGCGTACTGCTCGACCTGCTCTGGGTCTGGTTCTCACTCCGATTCCTCCACCGACCCATGCATGCCTTTGGAACCTTGGGCATTGCCATGCTCGCCGCGGGCGGCTTGATTCTGCTTGGCCTTGTGGCCCAGAAGTTTCTGGCCGGTGTCGACATCGGCGGCCGCCCCCTGCTGTTGCTCGGCGCACTTCTCACTCTCATGGGAGGCCAGTTTCTGGTGGCTGGCATTCTTGGCGAGTTGCTCATACGGGTCTATCACGAGCCCAAGGGTCGACCCCAGTACATCCTTAAACCACCGCCAGAGCGGATGCCCGCATCGGGGCCATGACTTCAATAAGGCGATGGGTCGCGCCTGCCCTTGGCTTGGCACTACTGACTGCCCTTGTCGCCAACACCGATTCCGAGCAAATTCTCTCTGCCCTCCTTGGGGCCGACCCCGCGCTTGCCCTGGCCGCCCTCGTGCTCGCCGTGGCCTCCAACATTGTCTGTGCTCTGCGTTGGCGCCGCATCGCGCAAATCCTCGAGCTCCAAGGGCTTGGCATTGGGCGGTCGATTGGTCTTTATTTTCAGGGCATGGCGATCAACACCGTTGTTCCTGGCGGAGTGGTCGGTGGCGATGCCTGGCGAAGTTATCGTCTCGAGTCGATCAGTGCCCAAAACGACTTGAAGCGCGCGACCGCAACGGTTTTAGTCGATCGACTGGGGGGCCTCTGGGGCCTTACTTGGATTTCGCTGGCAGCTGGAATGCTCACACTCCAGGCGCAGTTGGCCCACGGGTCCGTCTACTTTTCTTATCTGCTGCTTTTGACGCTCGCAGTGGCGGCACCGCTTGTGCTGCTTCTTGCGCCATTTGTGGCGGTACTCTGGGAGCGGCAATATGCTGGTGCCCTGCGTCAGGCAATTGCGGGCCTCTTCAAAACCTTGCCCCAGTCACTGGGAGGTCAGGCGCTTGGTATTGCCGCTCTCACGCTCTCGCTGCAGTCTGTTGGCGTCGACACCGGCTTGGTACAAGTCGCATTCCTTGCCACGGCCGTATTCCTGGCCGCTGCGCTACCCGCATCGCTTGCGGGATTTGGGGCCCGTGAATTGGGCCTGGTGGCGGTTTTTCTGCCCATGCACCCGGGCGCAACCGAATCCCTGATGGCGGGATCCATTGTTTTTGGCCTCCTGACCCTGGTTCAGGGCATTCTCACCCTTGCCTTTTTCTCTATCGGGCGAGCTTGGGGTCACCACGAACCCAGACCACCCAAATAGACCGTGCTGCCTGCGGTGGTGCCCAAAGCGCAGGCACCTCGACGCGCTGGGCACAGTACCCAAGTGCCTGGAGCCGCTCGGCATACTGGGCATGGCGTTGGTTCGTGCGCGGTGAGTCAAAATCGACATAGCCTTTCGCATGCGCATGCAATGGCTCAATGATCTGAAACGGCAATGCCTTGGCCTGCTGAGAGCCAGTCAGATCAAGGTCCCTGGTGTGAAGTGGAATAACTTCAAGCGACACACCCAGAGCACTTGAGGCCCGAAGCAGGTTGGCCTCGTAAAAAACCGATCGCTGCTCTGCCAGAAGACCCACCGGCCCGGTGACCATCTGCTGCTCCATCAGGTTGGACACAAATCCATCGAAGGGAATGTTGAGCCGAGAGTAAAGGTTCCACTGGGGCGCTTGCACCACGCGGCCAGGCATGAGCAAAAGACAAGCCACGAGAAATCCAACCGCAACGCGGGTCAGTGCCTTGGACAAGCCAGCAAGCCCATGCAGCCCCTTATGAGACGCCCACAAAAGGCCCCAAAGCGGAAGCATGACCAGCAATGGCTGAAGCCATCGGTCCTTGACCGTCTCAAGAAATCCGGCCAAAACCAACAGAAGTAAAAAGGCGGCCAGAGCGAGGTGAAAATGCTTCAAAAGCATGGCCACGCAGGCCCGATTGGCTTGCTCTGAGGCGGCTTGCTCAGAGACCGCGTGAACGATTGACTTGCTGCCCACCTGCTCCCCGACAGGTGTCTTGGATCTCCAAGCAAACCAGAGGCCCACCACAAGAAGCCAAATCAGCGCGAACTGAAAGAAGGCACTCGGCAACTCAAGCGACCGAAGAAGAAGAGAGCCTGTTTGGGGGGCGCTGACTTCGCGCTCGACCCCACCGCGCACCGTATCGAAATTCATGGCGACCCAAAACACGTGGGGCAAGGCCACGGCAAATCCCATCAGAGTTCCAAGAATTGCCTCTCGACGCAAGAGTCTCTCGCGCAATGGTGCAATGGATAACGCAGCCAAGAGTGCTGCGAGCAAGCCCACCGCTGTGTTGTACTTCGACAGCAAGGCCAGCGCAGCGCTGCCGCCGACCCATACCCAGGGCCACAACGAGTCCAGCCTGATGCCGGCGGCTTTGGGGCAGAGAAGGGCCCGAAGCAGTGCCCACCAGAAGACCGCAACCATTGCGCTTGCGAGGACGGAATGCGTCAGGTCTCGCTGCGACTCCCAGAGGTATTGAGGAAACAGTGCCAAAGACAAGGCGCACGCAACCGCGTACCGCGCATCCAAGACCAGGCGCGCTGTCCGGTACACCGAGAAGTAGAGGATAAATAAAAGCCCCGCCTTGATGATCACGAGCGAGGGCAATGCCAGCCCAAGCCCGGCATTGAGCAGCCGAAATATCCAGTGATACAGCGGGGGCTGGGCACCGTGTCCGAGCGAGAGTGGCTCGAACAGAAGCCGATACTGCTCGGCCTCGTCGAGCTCGAACCCCGGGGAAACATAGAGCCTCAGGAGCCCTTGAAGAAAAAAGTAGATCAGCAGGCCCGCAATAAGAGCCGGCTCGGGCGATTTGCCAATTAGCATGGCAGCAAGAATGCTCTAGAGGCCGTAACGCTCACGGACCGGGCAGGCTCCCGGTTGAGGAAACCAGTAAGGCGCTTCGTAGAACTTCCGAACCATTGGCTGGAGAAAATCTTGTCGGTAGGTGTCGAAACGAAATCCATTGCCACGAACAATCAGCCCTCCACCGGAGCCATCGAGGGGTTCGCTCGCGAGAGACTCAAAAAATGGTTCGATACGGGCCAAGTCATCTTCTGAAGAGGCCAGAACAATAATCTGCTGGGAGTCGAGGCCTCGCAAGTCTATGTGCAAATCGCTCTGACGAGATTGCTTGTCGTCGCCCGCAAATACGAAGACATCTTCCCGGCCGCAGACCAGTGAAATAACCGCCTGTCGATCGCGATCGAGCGCAAAGAGTGGGCCCGGCAGGGCCTCAATGGCGGGGCACGCCTTTCCCACGCTGCGACTGAACTCAAACGAGCGCAGGTGGTCGCCGGCGAACCACTGCGAAGGACTCTGCACCACAAGGAAGATTGCCAATCCCAAGCCCAAGGAGGCCGAGGCGCTCCATCGAAATAGCCCCAACAGCGCGGCCTCGGGCAACGCTCGAAAAACGAGCCAGAGGATCGGGGCCACTAGCAAGGGGCCATAGAGGCCCACGTCTTGCCAAAGGCTCACAACAGCAAGGACCAACACCAAAGGCAGGGTGGACCAAAAAACCAAGGTGCCAATCTCGCTCTGCCAGATACCCGTATAACGAGCACCGCAGCGACGCCAATACCAAATCGACCACGGGCCAATGAACAGAGTAAGCACCACGAAGAACTCAATGAGATTCCTGTAGTCGCTCTCTCCTTGGGCCAGGGGAACAAAAAGTCCGTTGAGAACGTTGTTCCAGCAATGGGTGTAGTTGTAGTAGAAATTGATCAAGCCAACGAGCACAGCACCAACACCGATAAAACTTGGTATAAGCCAGCCAGAGCGCGCGCGACGAAACACTGAAAAGAGAATAAGCCCCAACAACGGGAGCCAGAGCCAATGACTCGAGAGTGCAGCGGCCCCCAAAAAGACCACGGCCAGCAGAGCCCAAAAGAGTGAACGCTGCAAAATCGCAACCGCATAAAAGGCAACTCCCAAGAAACCAAATAATGCGAGCAATAACTGAGGGGAGAGGGTTAAAAGCGCGAGCGAGGCGGGCGAGACAAAAAACGCGAGGGCCGCAAGAAAATGCCGACGACGAAACACCAAGCTCGGCTCGGCAACGCCCAGAAGAAGATAAATTCCCCAAGCCAATATCGCAGAACTCAGAAGGCCGATGGAACGAAGCCAGACGAGGTCTTGCCCATAGAGTTGCATGGCCGCCGCGACCCATCCCACCATGGGGGGGTGGTCGTAATAACCGATGTCCATGTGATGGCCCAGCCCAATCCAGTAGGCCTCATCACCCAGCAGTGGCCAAGAGAATAAGAGCCAGATCTTGAGCGCGACAAATATCGCAAGGAGGGCTAAGTCATGGACCCGAAGCATGGGGACTCGCTATTTTTTTGGTGCCGGAGGCGGGACTCGAACCCGCACACCCTCTCGGGCGCCGGATTTTGAGTCCGGTGCGTCTACCAATTCCACCACTCCGGCACTGTCGATTGGCAAGCCGCTA
>Ga0169931_10007623_pt1 | contig 16005 bp, 16 predicted proteins | sample Kivu_15m_20L_FD_129675 | JGI IMG/M metagenome (GOLD analysis project Ga0169931, IMG submission 129675) | Freshwater microbial communities from Lake Kivu, Western Province, Rwanda to study Microbial Dark Matter (Phase II) - Kivu_15m_20L... | ecosystem: Environmental > Aquatic > Freshwater > Lake...
GAACCCTACTGCATCTTTAATTTATATAATTCAATTATTTATTATGTCAGGGTAAAAATACGGTAAAATAATTAAAATACATGATAGCTTTTATAAAAATTAATCCGAAAATTGAAACTGCTATTTTTTGAATCAATTAGCACATATTAATTTTAAGTATATCTATTAAATATTAAAATTGAATAAGATTTACAAGCCTTTCTGTATTTGATTATAAATGAAGTAAAGAATTATATTCTCCTTATTGAATGTATTAGATTTTTTTATATGAAAATTATTATTACTATCATGTCAAAAATTGCATATTAGGCAGATATTTGTCTATGAGTATAAAAAGAAAAATTCAATCATAATTATTATCTTATTTTCAATAATTTATTAAATTTCATTTAAATACAGTTCATTTAAATTAAAATTTTTCTACTTTAATTACAAAAAAAAGTAAATTTAATAGTCTTTATGCAATAGATTTATATTTATAAATTTATAAATTATCTTCCGCTTTATTTTCAGCACCATTTTGAAGATGATAAAATGAAAGTTCTTCACTAATTACATTATTTAATTTCTGTATTATTTCTGCATAATTGACCTTCAAGATGTTACAAAATTCAGGATAATACATTAACAAATATTTCTTTGAAGTTTCCATTTTATCAACGACCCTTGACCTAAAATCTAAATGAAACAACTCCATCCTAACGCTTGATTTATTCAAATTGTGACTATTACTGAAATGAATAAACGCTCCGTTTCTGCAATTTTCTTGGTAGAATCCGTAGCTAACCCTTGCATCTTTAGAAAAAGAAAAACTCAAACCCTGTTTGTACCCTTTGCTGTTAAGGCGTCCGAAAAAAGAGGCACCATCATGGGAATAAAGTTCGATGTAGTCCCTGAATTGTTTGTTTTTTATGCTTCCGATATACATATTGAGGTTTTTGTTTATTAGAATACCATAACCTGATTCTGTTGTGTAATTTGAAATTTCCCCAAAAAAAATTCTATTCGGTTTTTTAGTTGACATTAGCTTACCGATCGATATATTAGAATGAGGATCAGCCACCTCTCCTTCGAACTTTTTGTAGTCTGATTGGACATTTATATGCCCTGTGAATTTGTCATTTTCATATCTACCCTCCATGAAAAATTTTTGTTTATGGTTGATTAATTGGCAGTATCCCTCGAACTTTCCTTGATAAACCTCACCCTGCAAGATTTCACCATTTGGATATATTAGTTTTCCTAGCCCATGAATATGGTCGTTCAGCCATTTTCCAATGTATATTTTTCCGTTTGTGTAGTAGCAAATTCCAAATCCTTCTCGTTTATCTTCGGTAATTTCCCCTATATATCTGTACTCATCACAGTCAACAACCTGGATTAGTTTTTTTTCTTTTAAATTTTCGTCGATTTCTCGACCTTCCTCACGTTCTGTAAAAATTCTTTCGTTGCCAAAATTATCATCGTTTTGCGTAAAAATCGGAAGTCCTGTTGAGGCTTTCCTCTGGCTCGGCTCGTGTTTTTCATTACCTATGTGAATTTTAGCAGAGAAATCTTCATCTAACTGTTCCGCAGCATCTGGTGATTGGTCATCTGTAATAATATTTTCTTTTATTTCCTCCATTATTTTAGTAGAATTATTAAACTAAAAATTTTGTAATTCTAATTGTATGGTAATATTTATTCGTAATTTATTGTATTTTAATTAATAAATAAAAGAATTGTTTTTTAAATTCATTATTTAAATTTAAATTTATAATTTAAATTAAATTTAAATTTATAATTTAAAACACAAACGTAAAGAAGAATAAATGAACTATGTTAACTATGTCGAGAATAATAATTTCTATTTTGTTCTGCCTGTAAAATAAAAATTTATATTTGGCTAATTTTAGGATTACGTCGAGCATAATAAGGAAAATATAAATTTTTCTAATATAAACTTCGACTGCTCTCAATTTTTTCAGACAGATCTGATAAAGCCAGGAGACAACCAGCAGGGAGTGCATAAAAACATGCAAAACAGTTTGAATAATCACACAAATCTCAGCATGAATAAAAGACCTAATTACGCGGGAAACATAGATTTAAATACCAACAGACAGAATTCAAATTTTGATAACTCGAATGTATATAAATCATTTTTTTTAATTTTTAGAATTTTATCGACATTGTCCAAAACAAATACGTTGAGAACCAGATACAGATGAAAAATATAATTCATGGGAATAATTCTGGTATCAACACTGGTATAACAAAGACAAATGTGGATTTTAATTTTAATACGAATGAAGCTCCAGATAATATATTACAAACTAATTACCTAAATTACCCTTTTAAGGATAATATATATCGTGATGAAATCCAGGTCAACATAAATCCTGAGGTAATGAGTTCGAGTATCTCATTAGGACAACATTCTGCATTTCAATCAACGGATGACAACATTTCCATTGATAATCTTAAAAGAAACCTGAATTCTATTGGGCAAAATAACATTCAAAACTCGAATTGTTCTGGTAATTTACTAATCAAAAACAAAAAGCATTTAACATCTATCTATGATAAATATTTTGTCCAGATTCCTCATGATTGTTTACTCGAAATTTGGGAATCTTTTAAATACGATGAGCAGATTTACTCGATAGGTTCCAATTTCATGAAAATACAAAAGGACATTAATGAAAAAATGAGAGCAATTCTAATTGACTGGTTAGTAGAAGTTCATCAGAGATTCAACCTCACACACGAAACCCTATTTTTAACTATAAACATCATAGACAGATACATCTCAAATAGAGAGATTTTAAGAACACAACTGCAATTAGTCGGAGTAGCTTCTTTATTCATCGCATGCAAGTATGAAGAAATCCTCTGTCCAGATATTAGAGACTTTGTTTATATTACAGACAAAACCTACTCTAAATCAGAAATCCTAAAAATGGAAAGAGAAATTCTTATGGCATTGAATTTTGATGTTACCGTACCTACTTCTTTAAGAATGTTTGAAATTATCGCTTTAAATTTCAATTTCAACGAAATTGAATTTGCATATGGCAGCTTTTTACTTGAATCCTTCATAATAGACCCAAAATACTATAAATACAATCCATCGATTATCTCATGTGCTATTGCCTACATTATTATGAAGATGAATAATTACTCTAATTACCAAGATATTTATAAAATTAACACAAGCACTCAGAAGATACTTAAGGACTGTGCGAAGGAAATATTTTACTTCTCTTCTAATTTAGAAAATATGCAACATAAGGCTGTTCATAAGAAATATTCCTCTAAAGAATTCTTCTGTGTTTCTATAAAAGGTATGGGACTATTAGAGGAATATGGTGCTAGATGAAATATTCTTGAGTATATTTATTGTAAAGTGAATAATTTATAAAAATTAATTAAATTATATTAAATTCAGAACTTCTTATTTATTTTATAAACTTTCTATATTCATAAATAATTTATCATGAGGAAAAATGTTTCCTTATACGCAAGAATAAAAGTTAAATACATAAAAATGATTCTTAAAGGCGTCAAAATGATTGAAGAAAAAGAAAAGTAAGATTTGAATTATAAAATTATAATTCAGAACCTTACATATGAATGGTTGGGAAGAAGAATCACAGCAAATTATAACAAATATAAAATATGGATTATTGTTATTTTCGGAATTTATGGCTACTCCTATCTAAAGCATAATGCTCAACCAGAATTTGTAGTGAGAGAGAAGCCTAATGTTTTAATTCCAAAATCTGTTTATGAAGTTAGGAGAAAACATTACATATACTGGGAACTTTCTAGGATAGCGAGAGGATATAGAAAAACATTTTCATATTATAATTATGACAAAGAATCGGTAAATAGATTGATTATAACTAATATAGAAACTACTCTACTTTGTTGATAGAGAAGGGAATAATTTCATAGAGAAAATTATTTTCAATGAGGAGAGATCTGATCTATTGGAAAACCCTTTCCTGGAGTTTCTTTTAAAATCCAAACCGTGGAATGATCAACAATTAGAACAAGCTAATAAAATATCTGCTTATTACTTAAGTATTAACAATCGATATGATTTAGATGTAACATACTACTTTATTATTATCAATTTTATTTAGAATTATCTTCATTATAAAGCAATTAACTTGATGGACTGGGTGAGATGGATATACTATTATTTCATGATTAATACCGGAATAGCGGATACCTATAGATATGAGCAATTTATTAGAAAGAGCGATAGTTTATACAATTTAGAATTTCTCATTTTCAGCTGTAATATGAATTCAATTGATAAGAAAATGGTTCTTGAAAACTTAATGATAGTTTCCATCTATTACTTCGTGTTATTTCTTGATAAAATTGACAAGATAATCCCTTTTTGAAGTCAATTTCTAAATAATCTACACTTTATTATTCTATATTTATTAAATATAATAATTATTTGATAGTAATTATACTTTAATGAAGCAATTAATAGCGATCGTTTTATTCGCTTGCATATTCCAATTTATTATAAACATTCAAGTAAGAAAAAGCACAGCTAAAAGCAGTTTATCATCACTGATGAAACAAAAAGAACTAACAACCAATCAATTTTTAGAATCTAAAAATAAAGAATATATTGCTAGAATGCAGGATGATGGGAATTTTGTGCTTTATTCTAAGGGAGCTACAAATGGAAGAGGAAAGGACAACCCTACTTGGGCTTCTAATAGTAATGGAAAAGGAAAGGGACCTTATCGTGTTGTTATGCAAGAAGATGGTAATCTGGTGCTTTATGATGCGGATAACAAACCCACCTGGGCAAGTAACACTAACGGAAAAGGAACAGGACCCTACCGAGTAGTAATGCAAGACGATGGAAATTTAGTGGTTTATGATTCTAAAAATTCACCCACGTGGGCATCCAACACCTATAAAAAGAAATAAGTTCGTCGAATTCTATTTTATAATTTGATTACAAGATGATTAAATAGTGTTTCTTAAATTGATTATAAAATAAGAACAATTATACTTATAAACCTTTTTTCTTTTAAAAATTAACATAAAAACATATGATGAAAATATATTAATATATTTTTAATTTTAAATTGAATAAATCATAACTATCAAAAAAGTTTAGAATCATTTTAATAATTTTAACTGTATTCCAATAATAAAAAATATAGAATATTAAATATGAAAAAAATATAAGAGAATTATAAACAGTCATGTTAAATTGTCTAATCAAATGAGTATGTAAAATAAAATGTAATCACAAATATCAAATAAGATTTATTAACCTTTATTATATTACATATATTTTTAATTATAAATAATTAATATTTTTTGCTTTTTAACGAATCCGCAGCGTTGTAATTTTATTTGAAAATGTCACAATATCAAAAATCATCACACAAAATTTTAAATAACCTATTACTCACTCCAGTGGATGGATACTCGACTAGGATCTTCACAGATAACGACGAGTGCGAAATATCATTCGAATTTGGAGGATTGAAGGGAATAATGGAAGAGATGGATAGTGAAGAACCCGTTTTATCTAAATGCTATGAAGATGAAATTTTCTCTACGAAATCTTCATCGCCTATGATGAATAGCTATTTATTCAGTCAAAAACACAAATACGAAAACTTGCCCATCTACAAAAATTTTCCTGATTTCGATTCCCCATGTTATGACAACGCCCATATAGCTTGTGAAAATAGGGAAATTCAAGAGATTACAAATTTCGATGATTCGCGCGCTTTCAATTTAAATTTTCTTAAGACTAATCCTGTCTCCCAACCTGTTAGAAGAAAGAAAATTAAAATTTCTCAAGTTTTAAAGAAGAAATGGAAGACCAAAGTCCCTTCGTTCGTCGAAAACCAAAAAATCAAACTAATATCTAAAATTAATTTAATTAAAAACCAAAATATTAATAAATACAAAAATGAAAGTGACCAAAAAATGTGTTATGAAGAAAAATTTTTCGAAGGAAAGGGGATCAACCGAAGATGTAAAATTTTTTTAATAAAACTTTTAGTCTCTCATACTATCCCAAAGAAAGAGACAGACCCTGAAATTTTTAATAGAAAATCCAGCAAAAGTCAAAAATATTCTTGCCATTTGAATAAATTTAATTCTAATGAAGTCGCAGATTTTGAACAAGTGATTCATCTTAACAACAGGCAAAACTTTTATGAACACAATCGACCTTATTTTATTAACAGTAACAATTTACAAATGAAAAATCATTCTGTAAATACAAATAACTGTGTTAATTATGATCCTTTTTCCTATACCAGTAGCCTAAATAATTTTTCCTCTAAAATTTTCCCAGGGAAAAAATGTAGATAGAAACTTATCAGCCAACTTTACTAAGACACTTTAAATTAAGGACTTTAAAGTGTAAAATAAATTATAATCTAATTAATTTATAATATTTTTGAAATCTTTTTATATCTTATTTATATTCTATTTAATATGTTATAATAGTTTGTGATTTGAGTTGTAATTTTATTTAATTTAAGTTTTGCATCAAATTAAATAAAAATGTCAATTAACAAAAAAAGTGAAGATAACGAAAAATTGAAACACACCTTACTAACAGCTTTGAACAAAATGAAGTAAAATATGAAATATCTCATTTCACCTTAAATATTTTGTTTTCGATTAGTTCTTCATCGACAATAAAGGTATGTCATGATACAATCAAAAGATTAATCGAAGAAGAAGAAAAAAACGAGAATAAAATAAACTATATATTAAACGGTATTTCTGAGTACATCAACTCCTCGCTAAAGTCGGATAAAAAAGAAAGTATTAAATTAGTATCTAGGGCTTGTTCAGCCTTTAAGGATGCCTCAGCTTATCTATCTAGATTGTTAACTATAATTCAAACTAATATAACAGATGAAAACTCGGCGATATTCACTGTGATTGCAACGACTTTTGGTGAAATAGTAGATTTGTCTATGAATAACACCGAAGAACAAGTAAAAGTAAATTACGAATTGTTGCAAGGGTTCTGTATATATAATATGAAAATGGAAAAAAAGGCGAATCAGATTTGTGGGAGTTTGTGCCTTACTTCTCTCATAGAAAACAGCGCATTGGTTTTGGAACCGGCCTATATGAAATACATCTGGGAAAATATAATCTACTTTATGGACAGAAACACTTTTAATGCAAAATCAGAATTGATAAACAGTTTAATCAGCCTTATCTTCGCTTCTGAAAATTTATTCAAGCCTTTCGCTACAGTCACTTTGTATAAAATCTTAGATTATCTAACCGATATTGATTGGATGAAGCGTAAATTAGCTCTAAATGTTGTGTATACATTAGTCATCTATGCACAAGATGAAATATTGCCTTTAAAATCGCACATTGTTGAATTCCTTAAGGTGCTGAAATGTGACAAAGTTAAAGAAGTCAGAGAAGTGTGTATGCAGACTTTGAAATTGCTTAATAACAACGAAGAAGAGGAAAAGAATACGTTTGATGACAAAGATTTTCTTGATAAGAATGAAATGATTCTAAATACAGATAATGACGAATTGGCTGAAAGTGCTAGAGGCAAACCTAATGAAAGAAATAAAGAAAAAGTAGAGGACTCTTCATATTATGCGAAGGAAACTAAGAAGATTACAAAATTTAAGAATTCTCCCAAAAAGATCGAAAATGAAATCAGCAACATCGAAAAGAAATCAGTTAATAATTCAAGATTAGATTTTGATGCAAGTAATATTAATGATTTGATAGCAGTTAATGATTCTTTATTTGAGGATCAGAAAAAGGTAGCAAACAGCTCAAAACTCAATGCTAAAAATCAGCTTCAGAAAAAATCTACAAGTAATAAGAATGTAAAAGTCCAAGTGAAAGCTGAAGTACCAAAATTAAATAAAAATTCAACAGCTACTAGAAACAATATTCAGAAAGTTGGACAAACTAAGATCGTAAATCCTTATTTGAATACATTGAACAAAAATTCTGAAAAACCTGCGGTAGAAAATTTAGTCTCAAATGTTTCTTCTAACAAAAAAGAAGCCATGCTAAAGAAAAATATAGATAATACAATGGGAAATTCAAGATTACCAATAAAAAGAGATTCTATATTTAAATCTAAAGCAAACAATGACTTCTTCTCTAAAGCTAAAAACGGTGAAATACAAGTTTTGTTTAAAGAGACTAATAAGATTAATAACAATAATAAGCATAGCTTTGCAAATGATGATAGTTATATTAATTACGAAGTAAATAACGAGATAGCTGAAAATCAAGAATTTATAGTGAATATAGAAAATTCACCTGATTTAATTTCGACTATTCAGAGTAAGTTAGAAGAAAAACAAAATGACATTACGATAAAGAAAAATGAAGAGATGGCAGAAGATAACAAAGAAGAGAAATTAGAAGAAAAGGTTGATGAAAAAACCAATAAAAGTTGCCAAAGCAGCGCAGATGCAGAATCGATCAAAAAAGTAGAAGCAATCGCAACCGAACCGATTACGAACAATTTTCTTAAATTGGTAAATTATACTCAATTGATAATTACTCTTTATAAATTTTAGAGTAAATTGAAAATAGCTGAAGAAATCGAAAATAAAAAAAACGAAAATTTCATTCACATCAAAAAATTTGAAACAACCCAGCAACAACCTCTTACTAAAAAAAAGAATTTAGAACAGTCGTCATTGTCTTCCAACAATTCTAATGTACAGACTTCAAATAAGTTGGAGATGTCCGAGGTTCTTAAACAAATGAAAACAATTTCGGAGGTAAATTTTTTAATATAAATCATAAACAACTTTAGAAACAAATATTCTTAGTTGACACCATAGAAAAAACTCAAATAAATTCAAAAGAACAATTCGAGGCAATGACCAATAGAATAATATACTTAGAAAATACAGTCAGTCAACTATTATCAATAATCAAATCTAACAATTCACAAAATATACTACAACAACAGCAACAAAATTATTCTTCAAAGAATAACAATAACACATCCCAAGGATTTTCATCTAATAATTCCTCATCCAAGAGTGGTAATATTTCTCAACCGACAAATACTTCAACGAAAAATTCTAAAAGTCCTTATTTTTCAAAACGATATGAATCATCAGTTCATAAGATAGAAGAGGAGCAGAATGATGTTCTAGAAGATAGTTTAATAGAAGACACAAATGTTCATGAGTATGAAAATAAATATTTAAAAACTAAATCGAAAAATTCAAAGGAAAATTCCTATCAAACCAATAAGGATGGTAAACTGACAGAAATTTTTATGCATTTAAAGGTATTATTGTAAAATTATTTATAGAATAAAAATCCGAATGAAGCCTTTAATATAGCTTTGAACTGCCCAGATGAATCTAATCTTCTCAAACTTGTTGAAAAAATTAACGTTTCTCAAATAAACGAAACTGAGTTTAATATTTTAGAAGATGCTGTGATACGAACTGTTTCGTTACTATTACGTGGAGAGAACACAAATATAATAATACCCTTTTTGAAGAACGCCGTAGTTTTAGTGGATATAAACCTTAAACCATCTCTCATACAGAATATCAGAGACATTCTGCTCCATATCCCAAAAAACACTCAAAAATTCAAATTATCTAATTTAGAAATGGTTGATCTGAATTTAATATTATCCCATATAAATTCTAAAACAAGTAGAATAAAAGGATATTCAAGCATCATACAATCGTTTTCAAATAACGATTGAATTTTGAATTATGAATAGGATTCTTTCTTTAAATGACAATTATTTAATAATAAATATTGATTATTATTAAAGATTTATTTTAAGGAATTTAATTTTATGTTGAGAATGGATAAATCTCAAAAATAATTAAAATCGTAGAGGCTGGACAAATTATCTCCCCCCTTTATTTAAATTCGCTCCCCGGTGTGGGGATTCATCATATCTTTTAGGTAATCTAGTTATAAAGTAATTCATTATTAAAGTTAATTCTGTTTATTTATTATTTTAATTATTAATATTAATTAACAAAATATTTATATACAATAATGTCATTCTTATTACAAGTTGCTGAATTTGTTTTATTAACAATTGTTACCCTTGATACTCTAGGATTCATCGCTGAATTAAGAAAAAATTCCGCTAAATCCGATAGAAGAGACTACGTCAGACTCTGCTTTACTTGGTTATTTTTATTAACATTACGTTCATTTTCTTGCCTCTTATGCTGCTGCGGATATTTTGGAGGGCTTTTCAAAATGTTATTCTTTGCTGGTAAAGTTTATGTCAGTGTCCCTGCCATCGGAGGAACTGAAACTTTATACAATCTTCTTGTTGAACAAAACATTTTAAAAGAATATTTTTCTCAAGCAGTTCATATATAAAATCTAAAGTCTCTTGCTGCTAACAATAAATAATTTTAATTAAATACTTTAACAACATCAACTCTATAATTTTTAACAAATGGTTTTATTTAAAAGAAATTTTTTAATAAGTGTCTGTATTTATATATATTAATAATGCGAAGGTAATTTTATAAGTATATTAAAGTTATTTAATTATATTTTGCTTAATATAAACCAATTGGATTAGATTTAAATTTTTATTTAGAAAATTAAAAAATAAATATATGTATAAAAGCAATAAATATCAAGAAAATCATAATTTAAATATAAAACTAAAAATACTGATTAGTATATTTAAATCTTATTCTTCCTACCAATTCGATCTTTTATTAAATAGAAGCTTTGCAACTAAACAATAAATTATAATATCTACTTTCTAATTGTTTCTCTGTCAAAATCCTTGGAAATTTGATGTTAACTGTTATATAGAGATCACCTTTCTCACTAGATTGATGCTTAGGCATTCCTTCTCCTTCAATTTTAATTACATGCCCAGGTTGAGTCACTTCATATCTTATCACAGGAATTTTACGATCATCTAAATGAAGGATTTCTTTTTCAAATCCTAATAAGGCTTCTTTAAGAGTAATTTCAATAACAGTGTGAAGATCATTTTTCTCTCTTCTGAAAATAGGATGAGTTGTTTCTTTAACAATGAATATTAAATGTCCTGGAAGTTTGTCTGCTTTCTCATCCCCGAATTCATCGAATTTCTATAATATATTTTTAAAAGCTTTTACGATTTCGTAGTCGTTTGGCATCCCCTTTTCGATATAAACTGTCATCTCTTCAATTCCCTTAACTATTTTATTTCCCATGCATACATGACATTTCTTTTTAATAATTTTTCCTCTTCCTCCGCATTTGTTACAACTAAATCATATTAAGATTTATCTTTACTTTGTCTGGAATTGTTGAACGAACCCAGGGGCTATCTGTTGTCTTTCAATTACGATTCCTTGACCTTTACATTTATCACAAACATGGATATCTTCATGAGAATCAGCACCGTTTCCTCTACAATGAGGGCATACAGTATTTCTAGTATAGGTAAACTATGTAATTATTTGATTAAATTTAATTATAATTTTTTACCTCGATTTCTTTACCTACATATAAATCTCTTAGACTAACTCTTAATTTAATTCTTGTATCGCTTTCTCTATTTTCTCCTCTTCGTCCGCCACCGCCGAACATACCGAAAATATCAAACGGATCGTGACCTTCCCCGTCGTGTTGATTTTTAACTGCATCCATACCTCCTCTATCGTACTTTCTTCTTTTTTGGGCATCAGATAAAATTTCGTAAGCTTCAGCAATTTCAGAAAATTTTGCAGAAGCATCAGGGCTTCCCTTATTTTTATCAGGATGATATTTTTTTGTTAATTCTCTGTATTTCTTTTTTATTTCATTTTGAGTTGCACTTCTTCCTACTTCTAAAATTTTGTATAAATCTTTATCGCAAAGGATTTTTATAACAATAAGGCTGAATATAAATAATCGAGAAAAAACATTTTTCATATTAATAATTTTAGAATAAATATAATTAATTTAATGTAAATATTTGATCGTAAATATACGTGGTATGTATTTAATTAAATTCATTCTTTAAATAAAAACTACGCTTCAGAGGGCGAATCGAACACCTGCGGCTTTCACCGCCTCAGGATTTGAAGTCCTGATCGATCCCCAGACCGACTCACTAAAGCAGAATTTTACTATAAAATAAATAATTATAAGATGTTAATATAAAAGTAAAATGTATAAAAGAATTATAATAAGAGGAAAACATATTAAAATTTATAAAAGAATGAAGATGATGAAGATTATATTATTTTAAGGAAAAGACTTTCAAATTAAAAAATTAAGAAAATGTTCTTTATTATCAGCTATTTTAGGTTTTATATTTAATTTTATCAAATATTTTATAATATCACAAAAGCATAAATTTATTAAATAAATATTCTTATATTCTAAGCTTTAAAGATATTGCTTAATTCATCTGAATTTATTATTTTAACACCAGTTGCTTTGAAATCTTCTTCAATCTTATTTACATTATCTTCAGAAATAGCTTTGCATGCGTTCTTAATGATAAAAGTATTATATCCATTTTTGGCACTATCAATAGCAGTACTCCCTGCACAAAATTCATAGGTTAGACCAACTATTAATGTATTGGTGATGTTAAGTGATTTTAAATAGGTATTCATTTCAGGGTTAGTGAAACCAGAGAATTCCTCTTTAAAAGAATTTTCTCCCTTTTTAATTAAATATTCATTCCCATTTAGATGTAACTCACTATGAAATTCACAACCATATGTTTCCTTAACACAATGTCTAGGAAAAGCACCCTAAAATATCAATAAAATATTATCAATAAGGAAATTTTAATTACCTTCCATTTGCAAGTAAGTTCATCTAATTCGTAATCTCCGGAGTTTAAATAGGGACTATCATTAAATGAAATGTGATCAATAGGGTGATAATCTTTAGTTGTTATAACACACTCAAATTTCTCTCCAAAATCTTTTCTAATTTGATTTATTACAGGCAAAATCTGATTCGCGTTATTTACGGCCAAGCTTCCACCTTCACAGAAATCATTTTGAACATCTATTATTAATAAAGCATTTTTCATTTTATTAATTAAGAAATTTTAATTTACATTTTATTTCATATTATAATCTTCTAACAGGAAAACTGGATAACTAATTATATTTTAATTAGATATTCGAATTTTTATACATTCAAACAAAATACGTATAAAAAATTAAAAAATTAATAATTATGCTTTAACTTATAAAAGCGATGAATTAAATTTTAAGAAGTTTTCTCAATAGCTTGCTCATTACATCCTTTTTCTTTATATTTTCGGGATTCATCATATACTCTGGAATCTCAAAAAATTCCTGTTTTATATCTATTTTTATAAAATCACTTGGAAAATAAAGCAAACTATGCCTCTTTAAAAAATTTGTGATAGGTTCAAGAAAATCTTCATAGGCGTTGAATTCATTATGATCCATCTCTTCAGGAAGAAGCAATTCATAAGGTCCCCCAGTTTTTTCGGAAAGTTGGACAGAATGCGAAAAGGGGATCAAATTATCTCTTTGTCCGTGGATTAAAAGAAGAGGGCATGTGACATTGTTTATTATTTCTAAATTATTAAATCTATCAGCGACAACATATTTTAAGACACCTAGAATATTATTTGCAGTTTCTCTAATAGATTTAAATGGGGAAATCAATATCAAGGCACCAGGCTTTCTATTTGCTGAAAGATAAACAGCTGGACCGGATCCAATCGATCGTCCGCATATAACTATGTCTTTGGGACATACATTTAATTCATTCACAAAAAAATCGAATACGACAAGCGAATCCTCTTGTATTGTTTCTGATGATTTTTCTTGATAGTAAATTGAATATCCAGGATATTCGATTGAAACTGTGTTATACTAAAATTTTATTTTAATTAAAATTACAGGAAGGGAATTTCTTAATAGGTCTAAATTTGAAGTGGAATTGAATATGTCCTCTGCATTTCCATGAAAATAGAAAATGAATTTGTTGGTATCTATTTTCTTTTTTGATTTTTGTATCAGACAAGGAATGTGTATAACAGTTCCGTTATTAAGTTTTTTAGGAACATAAATAATTTCTTCTTTATGTCTATATAGTTCATATGTCTTATCTTCGGTAGGAGCTGGAAATATTATACTATTTAAGTTCATTTGTTTGATTATATAATAATTAATTGTAATATAATTAGTTTCTTATTGAATGTATTATTTTATCTGAATATGTGAATACACATAGCGAAGCCAAAAATTGTACCATTTTGAATAATTTGTATAATAATCTCAAGAATCTATGTAGAATCTCGTATAAAAATTTTAACTCACATAAAAATTACAATTCATTTAAGATTTTTGACTTGATGTTATATTTAAGTTATAGCCTAATTTTTTAGTAAAAAGCCATTAATTATCTAATTATTATTTTATAAAATATGTTGAAATTCAACAGAATATTAAAATACGAAATAAAAAGATTCAAGGATAAAGGCTTTCACTTAATTACAGCCATTTTTATATCGTATGCATTATTAGTACTCTACACAAAGATAATGCATTCTATCTATCAGAAAATAATTGCGACATTCGACCTTAATTTTATAATGATGTTTGGAACTAATTTCGTAAGCTTACTTTCTTTTTATTTTTTCAATTTAATCCTTTACATATGTTATGTTTCAAACTATCCTTGGTTAGAACAATTTAAAATAAATAAGACCCCATGGCCATGGAAGGAAGATAAAAAAACCTGGGATGCACTGCTCTCAGAAACATTAAAGAATTTATTTTTTAATCAATTTTTTATATCACCCATATTGGCATACTGCATTTCCTTTATAAAATTTCCCTTTGATATTCGACACAACACACTACCATCTCCCCAAGATATTGCCAAACAATTATTAATATGCATGATATTTAACGATTTAACTTTCCATTTCGCACATAAGCTACTACATTCGAATGAATTTTTATATAAAAGATTACATTCAAAGCATCATAAATATAATAATCCGATTGGTATTTCTTCTCTGTTTGCCCATCCGATAGAATTTGTTCTTTCTAATGTCCTCCCTGCTGCGATTGGTCCATTTATTTTGGGAAAAAACATGCATATAGTCACTTTATGGGCTTGGACTTTTTATGGAATAGGAGAAACTATTGAACAACATTCAGGTTACGACTTTCCTTTTTCTCCTTATGGAATTTTGCCTTTTATGTTTAATGCTTCCTATCATGATTTCCATCATTCAAGATACAGATACAATTATAGTTCTATCTTTATCTTTTGGGATTGTCTTTTCGGTGATAATAATGAGTATTATAATTATTTGGATTATTTGGAAAAGAAAAAATTAGTAAGTAAGGGTCAATCTAATAAAAATATTTTAAATGTAAAGTAAGAGTGTTAACAAACTTAATTTATAAGTGAAAAATTAAAATAAGCCATAGTAAATATAGTCGCATAAAGCGATACTTAAATAAATTTAATTAATTAAATTATAACGGCAACACGATTAATTTAGGAATATTCGCTGTGTCTTTTTTGTAATCTATAATTAAAAAGGGTTATATTATAATTCTAAATACATGTCTTGATCATTCTTATTCTATTGAATTTAATTTTTAAAATTAATTAATTTCCCATAAATAAAAAACATTCATCATAATAAAATTATCATCCATTATCTACAATTACTAACATGATGATAAAAAGCCATTTCCAAGACAATTATATTCCATGGTTGTTCAATGATAGGCCTGATAAAATAAATATTCCTAAAATTAAAATAAACATAAATTCCTTTTCATACATTTTTAACAATAAATTAAATATTAAACAAATGGAAAATATTTACAAAAACTTAGAAATAAATGATTCATATTCCATAATCGGTGAAAAGGACCAAGTTCTTCAGATAATCTTAAAGAGGAGCGATGTCATAATTTTTAAAAAACAAAATCTCTACTACATTTCTTCTACAGACATGGAAGAGACACTTCATAAAAATCGAAATCATTTTTTCACATC
>Ga0169931_10007624_pt1 | contig 16004 bp, 16 predicted proteins | sample Kivu_15m_20L_FD_129675 | JGI IMG/M metagenome (GOLD analysis project Ga0169931, IMG submission 129675) | Freshwater microbial communities from Lake Kivu, Western Province, Rwanda to study Microbial Dark Matter (Phase II) - Kivu_15m_20L... | ecosystem: Environmental > Aquatic > Freshwater > Lake...
ATCGATCGAGACATCCCGAGTCAAGGGGTCGAGTGTGATGTGGTGTCCACCTTCGTGGACTGCGTGGTGGTGTTGTGTGCAGAGTGGGACGAGGTTGTTGAGGTTGGTGGGGCCGCCGTGTTCCCAGGGTGTGAGGTGATGTGGTTCGCAGTGGGCGAACTTCACGGTGCAGTTGGGGAACGCACAAGTGGGGTGAACCGCAGCATCCATCGCGTTGGTTGTCGGACCGCGCCGCGTTCGGCCCGTCGACAGCATCGGGCCCGAGGTGTCGAGCCGCGGACGAGTGGTGGGCCGTCTGCAATCGTCTCCGTTCCGAACCGGCGCTGTCCGTCAACCGCGTGTCGTCAGGCGGGACGGGTGGCTCGGCGTAAGACAATTGCAGAGCGCCGAGAATCGACGTTGACGTCACCACCCTGGGAGGCGCGATGCTGTCGAGCGACGAGAGCACGCCGTGCCGCGCTGACGACGATGGGGCGAGGGCGCGGCGATGGTCGTTGGGTTCGACCCCCGGCATCACCTCGACCGGGGTGTCAGTGTCACCGGAATGGAACAGGGCTTCGACGCAGGCGTCGAGACGAGCCGCCAACGCGGTGCCACGTTCGGGGTCGAACGCACCACGCAGATGAATCATGCCGTCAGCGTCGTTCCACATCTTCAGGTAAGTCGATCGGCGTTGCCGTTCGAACCGGCTCACCCCGCCATCGGACTGAGCCCGAGCCACTTCGACACGCACGGTTTTGACGAACTCGTCGACCGAGAGCCGCTCTGCGTTGGCCAACAAGCTGTGGCCACGGTCGACGAGGCGGACCTGGTCGACTGGCGACAACTTCGCCAAACCCGCCGCCAGCGCATCGACATGCCCAGCCGTGACCGCACCGGACGCCAACGCCGAGTCGAACCCGGGCATCGCATCCAATGTGGCAGCCCGGGCGATCACCCGTTTCGCGTCACGATGAGACAACCCGGCGGAACGAACCAGTTCGGCGTCAGCGACCACGAAATCGGGATGATCAGGGTCACGCATGATCGCGTCCATGTCTCGCACGATCGACGCTTCTTCGGCGTCGAGGCGGGCTCGTTTACGACGAACATCATCCAAACGGACCCGCAAATCCGCCAAACGCGGACGAACAACCAACACCAACACCTCCCCGGACAACACGAAAACAACACGAAAACAACATGGGGAGCCGACACCGCGAACCACGCGACACCAGCCCGATCGGGAAGTGAGGCCGCCATAAACAAGGGGTGTTGCAGAGTTTCCCGTGCTGCGAAAAATTCTCGAAAATCTTTGTGGTCGGGCCGCGCACAGATCGGGGTCAGCCGGCCGTTATCCTCACTGCAACACGACAGATCTGGGGCTGACAGGTTTCGACAGCAGTTCCGGTGGCCGTCCGTGCGACCCGAGTTGCTCAGACTCGCTAAACGGGGCAACCCAAAGAATTGCCAACCAGCAGTTCGCTCTCGCTGCCTGATTCGTCAGGTGACGCAGAGACATCGTGACCAGAAATGGCGCACGGGGCCGATTCACCGCAGCCCGGCAACAGAAGCGGGGAATGGCAGCAGGAAAGACCGCTGACGGCGAGAAAGACCGCTGACCGCACGGAAAGACGTGTCGTGGTCCGCCAGCGATGACGGACAACCGACCCGCCGGTGAAGTTGCGTCAGCTTCGAAGTCGGGAATGGTCGTAGCGCGAGCAGTCTCCGCCTGATGGACGGGGGTTCGATTCCCCCCAGCTCCACCACATCGCTCTGCGCGTGGAAACACGCTGCTGGCATTGGCCCGATTCGGGCTCGTAGGCGTAAAACGTTCACGGTACGCCGTTCACGATCAACGAACGCTGGGACGCCCTGGTCGGCGACACCCCCACCAGACGCTCACCCGCAGAGTCCGCCAGAGCCAACCTCGAAGCTGAGCTCCGCGAGGCCCGCAATGAGATCAGCGGGCTCCGCCAACAACTCACCGCCGCGCAACTGGTCGCGGCGGCAGCATGGCTCCGACGCCAAAATGACGGCGCTGAGGTCAAGCCGCTTGGCACTCTGAGCCGCTGACAACCCCTTGCGGAGAGCGCCCATACCGGGCAAAGTGCGCTACCTGCCGGAGGGCATACCTGCCGCAGATCCCGAGACAGTCGCAGTCATTGGGTCCCTCTCAACGGCCACTCGTGGGGGAGTACAGCAAAGACGTCGACGTCCTTGCGTTGCCCATCCCATACGCCCTCGGCACGAAGCGTCCCTTCACGGGTGAAGCCGGCGCGCAGTGCAACCGCAGCCGAAGCCGCGTTGTCGGAGTAGATCGTGAGAAAGACGCGAGCTGCTCCGAGCGTGAACAACCATCCCGTCATCAGCGTTGCCGCGCGAGTTGCAAAGCCTCGTCCTCTGGCTCCTGCCGCGAGCCAGTAGCCGAACTGGGCTACCCCTGTGCTTGACCAGCGGTCGATGCCACACATACCGACGCGCTCACCCGATGCCGCGTCAACGATCACGAAGGCGGCGCCCGTCGGGTCACCCTCGACCTGAAACGTGCGCCAGCTCTGCTCAATGCGTTCGATGACCGCGACCGCGTCAGCGACAGAGGCTGGTGCCGGGCCGTTGTAGCGCTGGATCGCCGGATCCCTCGACGCTTCAGCCATGAACGTCGCATCGGACCCGATCCATGGTCGTAGTTCAACCACATCGTCGGACAACACGACCGGTGGTCTTTGCCCGCCGTGCCCCGTCTCTTCTGCTCCTTCGGGCACGACGACGGCAGGATTCGAATTCTCCGTCTCGCCCATGCAGCTGACCCTACGACCTCCGAAGCATAGGACTGTCTCAGCAGTCCGTATGACGCTCGTCGTGAAGCGTCGAGCTGCCCAGATCTGCCGTTATGCGGCGGACTGAAGCTTGACGTGGCTTTCGCTATCAGCGATACAGTCGGGCATGCCCAAGGTCACTTCCCGGAGATCAAGTGAGGCTCCCAACGCGACACTTTGGGCAACCCGAGATACAGGCTTTCTGAGATTTAGCTCCACCCATGTCTGCACGACCTCAATCGGGTTCGCTACTTTCTCCGTTCCGCTTCAGGACGTCATCTTCGAACTCGTTCCTCTGGCTTTGATGAAAGACAATCCCGATGGGCTCGACTTGGCGACTCCGTCGATCGCCTTCCATGTCGAGAACCTCGAAGCCACGCATTCGACACTCCCATCACGGGGCGTTCAGGCAAGCGAGATGGGTGAACACTCCGGAGTGGCGTCGTTCGCATTTTCCGACAACGAGGGCCGCTGGTTCACCGTGACCCGCGGCTGAGTTGTTCAGGACTGAAATCGATCAGTCAGTTCGGCTCGCAACGAGAGAAGCGACGTGGCAGAACTGCCGTGATACCCGGCATCACCTTCACCGATTCCGAGCCCGAACGCAGCCGCACCGGATGATCAGCTCGCACGGTGATGCGGGTTCGGTCGACCCGTACCCGAACCACGCCGTCGAGCGTCGGCACATCGGCTTCGATCCAGTCGAGGTGTCCGAGATTGGGTGCGAGCAGAAGAGCACCTCGCTCGAGCGGATCGGGCTGCGCCCCGAGAACATGTTGGATCAGGTCGCGTGTCGGAGTGCTCGACCAACCGTGGCACGTCGTACCGCCGTACCAAGTTTCACCGAACGATGTCGCACAACGATCGAGCAAAGACGTCCAGTCGAGCAGAAGCCGACTCAGACGTGATCCTTCGCCAGCCATGACGATGGCGTCGTGGACCACGTATCGGAAGAACGGCTGTGCCCGAACCACTTGTCGATCGGTGTCCCACCACGGATCGGGGTGACCGCGGAACATGTACGCGCCACCGAGTTCGGTCTCGGTGCCCGGATCGGTCGGGCCATCCGCGCGCGAGAACGCAGCGTGCACGAGATTCTCCTCATCGCACAACACCTCCACGAGACGCGACAATCGATCACGCGGAGCGAGTTGGCCAACGATCGCTGCCGCCTGCGCGTGCTGCGACGTCATCGGTTTGCGTTCGTCTCCAACGAGCGTGTCGACATACAAGCGACGCTCCGGATCCCACAGTCGTTCGAATCCTTCGACGAGCCGGGCGTGAACATCACGAGCCCAATTCGATCGACCGGCATCACCGACCCAATCCGACATCTCCGCGAACTCGAGCAGTGAGCGTCCCCACAGCCCGGCGATGGCTGAATTGGCGCCGTCGCTGTGGATCGCGCTCCAATCGATCAATACCCACCCGGGCAGATCGACCGGTAGACCGTGTTCGTCGGTCCACCTCGAGAACCACCGAACGACCCGCTCGACCACCGGTAACAATCGAGACACGAGCTCACGATCGCCGGCGTACCGATACAGATTGTGCACCGAGTGCACCCAATGAAGCGCCCAGTCGGGAATGATCGACACATCGGTGTGCTCGATCTCACCAGCCACCGCCATCGGCAACATGCCATCCGATCGTGGCGAAGCGGTGAGTTGTGGATGCCAGCGGGCGAGCGACCAGTCGGTGTTGGCGGTGAAGTCCACCATCTGGTGGACCACGGAATCGCCGGTCCAGGCGCGCTGCTCCCGGGTCGGACAATCGACGTACGCATCGAGCGAACAGATACTCACCGTCCGGCGGCCGACGGCGAAGATGTCGTCGAGAATCGGATCGGAGCACGCGAAGTGAAGATCGCCATCAACTGGATGCACACGCTCGCGAATCGCAACCGAGTGAACAGTCACCCTTCCATCGCCGTTCGCGCTCACCGCATGGACCCCGAAGGTGTCGACAGATTCGACGGTGCGACGTGATCCATCGGTCGTCACGATGAACGACGAGTCGTAACTCTCATGACGTGGCGCCCCCGTCGGCAGCATTCGCTCGGCACCTTTGAACTCGACGGTCGAACCCGGCGGACCTTCGACTTCGACCACGAGAGTGCCGACCGTGATCCGCGGCGCGGTGAACACTCCCCCGCCCGTGGAAACGAAGCGGACCAGCTCGGGGCGCGGTCGGCTCGTCGGTCGACCCGCCCACGGTCCGACGGGGTGCGTGGGTGGCGTGTCTCGCCCCGACCCTCCCGTCACCATGGCGCGCTTCTTCTTCACGACCGGCCACGCATCGGCATCGGCAGTCGTCCAGTCGACGGCGAGGGCCCGAAGATCGGCGAGCTCGTCCCCCCGCTTCAACAAGTTGGCGCTCGGGGTGGCCGACCAGCCCTCCACGATGCGACCGCGCCACGTGTCGTCGGTGGCAACGAGCAGTCGACCGTCGGCGAACACCTCGACCGCCAACGCACCAGTGCGTAAATCACTCGATTCGGGAAGAGGCATCGACCACGCGGTCGCATCCACATCGGCGGTCACCATCACGGCGATCGAGTTGGTACCGACGCGCAAGAACTCGGCGATGTCGTGATCGTCCCATCGCATCTGTTGCGGGTTGGCCCTCACCGGACCCCGCCCGACTTCGTGACCGTTCACGAACCACTGAGCCCGACCGATGGACGCAACGCGGGCCGGCGCCGTTCGAGGCTGGCCGTCGAGAACGAAGTCGCAACGGAACACGGCCGTTCGGCGGGCCGAGGGCGCGTTCCAATCAGTGGATCGTTGCGGCCACACCCATTTGGCGGTCCAACGTCCGGGCGGGAACTCCACAGTCACGCCCCGACCCTAAACCTCGAACCTGGACAGAACGCGCTTACGCGCGCTGGGCCACGCGATGCCGACGCCAGCCCTGCAGACCAGTCGTCGTGAATGCCAGCATCACGAGCGGCACCGCGATGAGCAGCATCGTGCGATACAGATCGGGCGCCGAGCCGTCACCCGACTCCATCACGAGATAGGTCACGTACGCCACGTAGAAAACGGCCAGGAGCGCGCCTTCCCACTTCTTGATCATGAAACCGTTCCAACAGATCGGCAGCAGAACCAAGGTGGCCGCCACCATCACGGGGTAGTCGAGCCGAATCACTTCGTTGTTGACGGGAATGCCGTTATCGGACACCACCGCGGAAGCCCCGAGAACTCCGAGCAGGTTGAAGATGTTCGAGCCCACCACGTTGCCGACCGCGATGTCGCGCTGGCCACGAATAGCCGCCAACACCGACGTTGCGAGTTCGGGCAGCGACGTGCCGACCGCGACCACCGTGAGGCCGATCACCAACTCACTGACTCCCAACGACGTCGCAATGTCGGTAGCCGAATCGACCAACAACTGAGAACCCAGCACCAAGATCGCCAAACCGACGACCACGAGAAAGATCTGGAACGGGAGCGACTTGAAGAGCATCGAGCCCTCCACCGCTTCGACGGCCTCTTCGTACTCCTTCTCGACCTTGGGCGACTCGCTCCGCAGAGCCTCGCGCAGCAACCATCCGGTGTACGAAATGAGGCCGAGGAAGAGAACCGCGCCTTCGATGCGACTGACCGAGTCGTTCAGAATCACCAGATATCCCACCGCTGAAATCACGATGAGCAGTGGGATATCGAACTTCAAGAGACGCTGCTGAATGGACAACCCACTGATGGCCGCCGACAATCCGAGAATCAAGAGGATGTTGACGGTGTTGCTCCCGACAACGTTGCCGAGCGCGATGTCGGCCGTTCCCGAGAGAGCACCGCTCAACGAGACTGCGAACTCTGGAGCACTGGTCCCTAAGGCGACGACGGTGAGACCGATCACGATCGGTGCCACTCCCAACTTGGTGGCCACCGACGAAGCGCCGCGAACAAGGAACTCGGCTCCGACCACCAAACAAATGACGCCGACGACGAGCCACACGATGGTCAGGAAATCCATTTCGTGAGACTACTTTCCTTCGACCGAGCGACCGAACATGTGCGCACCGATCGGCGCCGTGACCAATTGCAGAACGATGATCACCACGACCTTGGTGATGTTGCTCACATCGGACAGTTGCAACATGGAACCGATCGCACACAACGACACACCGAGCGTGGCCGGCTTGGTGGTGGCGTGCATACGCGAACGGGTTCCCGTGAAGCGGTGGAGCGCAACGGAGGCCACGAGGGCGAGTAGCGCCCCCGCCACGAAGAGGATCATCGAGACGACATCGAGGACGGTGTCGAGAACGTCGCTCATTGCTCCTCCCCCGCCCGTGACTCGATGAACCGCGCCACCGTGATCGCGGTGAGGAAACCGATGAGCCCCAGCAACAGAGCCAGATCGAGTGGCAACCCGTCGTCGCTGCGGGCGGCCGCAACCAGAAGAGCGCAGGTCATGATGGCCGTCAGCAAATCGAAGGCCACCGCGCGATCGCCAAGCGTGCTGCGCCGAACGATCCGGATCACCGCGATCAAAGCCGCCAGAACGAAGATCGCCAGCGCCACTGCCTCGACCGCTTTCATGTCCAACTCCTCTCACGTACGGCCTCAGCCACACGACGCTCGAGGTCGAGCACGTCGGCACGGAACGTTTCGGGGTCGACCTCGCCCAGCACATGAACCTGCAACTCGAGCGATTCGGGGTCGAGCTCGAGAGTCATCGTCCCGGGTGTGAGGGTGATGGCGTTGGCGACGATGGCGCCCACGAACACCGACCCTCGCTGCAACTTCACCGTCTGCACCGACGTGGTGGTGCGCTCGGGCGTCGGGAACACCACCGCCCAGGCCACACGAGCACTCGACGTGACGAGGCTGTACGCGACGAACGCGATCAGCCGCACCGCGTTCCACGGGCGAACCTGATAGGTGGTGCCGGACCGCTCGGCGAACATCCACGTCACCACGGCCACCGCGACCACGCCCGAGATCAGATTGGCGACCGAAACGTCACCCCACAGCGCGATCCACAACACCAGCAGTACCAACGAACGCGGGATCATGCCGACCTCACCGCGTTCACATAGCCCGCCACATCCAACAACTGTTCAGCGGCGAGAGTCGCGAATTCGTACAGTGGCCCCGCCGCGACGGCGATCGCCAGCGAGAGCGCGACGATCATGCCGGTGGACACACCCATCAGACGCTGGTGACGTAACACACCCACCGTCGACACCTTGGCGGCCGGTTCGACATCACCCCAGAACACGCCGACCCAGATCTTCACCATCGACACCAGCGTGAGCAGACTCACGACCAGAGCGACGACGATGCCGACCCACTGAGCGTCCGCCACGCCCGCGCGCACGATTGCGAACTTGGCGAGGAAACCGGAGAACGGGGGCAAACCAGCCAGACTGAGCGCCGGCACCAAGAAGAGCACGGCCAGGATCGGTGAGCGGCGAGCCATTCCGCTCACCACATCAGGCGAACTACTTCCCGAATCGCGTGCGACGATTCCCTCCACCAAGAAGAGCGACGTCTTCACCGGAATGTGGTGGATCAGATAGAAGATGGTCGCCGCGATCGCCGCTGAACCACCAATGCCCAGGCCGAACAACATGTAGCCGATCGACGACACGATTTGGAACGACAAGATCCGTTTCATGTCGCGGTGCGAGATGGCGCCGAGGACGCCCACCAGCATGGTGGCGGCACCGATGACGATCACCACGTTGCCGAGTTCACCGGGGAAGAGCAAGGTCTGCGTACGAATCAGGCAGTACACACCAACCTTGGTCAACAAACCAGCGAACACCGCACTCACCGAACTGGGTGCGGTGGGATACGAGTCGGGCAACCAGAAGAACAACGGGAACACGGCCGCTTTGATGCCGAACGCCACGAGCAGAAGTAGTTGCAGACCCATCCGCACACCATCAGGAAGTTCGGCGAGGCGAGCAGGAAGCTCGGCCATGCTCACCGTGCCGGTAGCCGCGAACACCAACCCGATCGCCATCAACAACACCATCGACTCGAGGATGTTGAGCACCACGTAGGTGGTGCCGGCGCGGACTTGCTCGTTGGTGCCCTCGAGGGTGAGCAAGACGTAACTGGCCATCAACAAGATCTCGAACGCAACGAACAAGTTGAAGAGGTCTCCGGCGAGGAACGCTTGCGAGATGCCGGCGGTCATCACCATGTACACGGGGTGGTAGAACGACGACCGCTCGTCGGGCGCGCGTTGCCCCGTGGCATAAGCGAGCACGATCGTGACCACGATGGTGGCGACCAACACCATCGTCGCAGCCAGGCGATCAGCCACGAGAGTGATGGCGAAAGAGCCGGGCCAACCGCTCATCCGCACCACTCGGATCACCCCGTCGTCCCAGATGTTCACGAACGTGGTGGCCGAGGCGACCAGCGACACCCCGAGAGTCATGAAACTCACGAACCGCTGCGCGCTGAGGCGTCGCAAGAACAGCATCACGGCCGCCGCGATGAGCGGTCCGAGGACGGGAAGCGACATCAACGTCGTCACTGCTCCACGTCCTCGTGGTGTGGCACGTCTCCGCGCTTCGAGTTCTTCTCGGCCCGGCGTGCGACGATGCGGTCTTCCAGATCGTCTTCCACTTCGTCGTTCTCGGTGATCGACCAGTTCCGCCAGGCCAGCGCCAAGACGAACGACAGCAGAGCGAAACCGATGACGATCGCCGTGAGCACCAAGGCTTGCGGCAGAGGGTCGGTGAGCTCTCCCGAGCGACCGATGATCGGCGCTTCGTCGGGGCGACTTCCGGCGGCGACGATCAAGAGGTTCACCGCGTTGCCCAACACCCCGACTCCGAGAGCCACCCGCGTGAGCGAGCGCTCCATGAGCAAATAGGTGCCGACCGAGAACAGGACGCCGACGAGGATGAGAAGCGAAAGGCTCACGACACTTCTCCCCCGTCGTCACCAACGAGTGACGAGCCTCGGGCACCCAGCGACAGCAGCATCATGAGAACGACGGCGACCACCACCATGAACACGCCGAGATCGAAGAACATCGACGACACCACTTTGACTTCCCCGATGACCGGGATGTCGGGCTTCCAGATGTGCGATTCGAGCGGTGCGGCGTCGACGAACAACGGCACGGCCGTGGTACCGAGGGCCATCAACAACCCGGCACCGAGCAGCATCGTTGGGCGACGAATCGGACGGTGGCGAAGGTGCGGTTCGCGACCCGTCAAGAACTGCAGAACGAACACGCCCCCCAGCACGAGGCCACCGGCGAAGCCGCCACCCGGGGCGTTGTGACCACGGAAGGTCACGTACAACGCCACCAATGCGGCCACCTTCGACAACCAACGATCGACGAGTTCGTCGAGGATGGCCGAGCGGATGAACGTCATGACACGTCTCCGGTTGCGGAGCCAGCAGCAGCCGAAGCGTTCGAGTTCTCCCGCTCGCGCTGTCGACGATGACGTTCGGCCGCCCGCACGAGATTGACCACACCGAGAGCGGCTACCGCCAACACGGTGATCTCACCCATGGTGTCGAAGCCGCGGAAGTCGACCAGGATCACGTTGACCAAGTTGGCTCCGCCGGCTTCGCTGATCGATCGCGGCGCGTAATCCTCGGCTACCGATGGCGCGGTTCGTGCACCGTGCACCGAGAGCACGAGCAACGGAACGACGATGCCCACCAGCAGCGACACTGCGATGCGGACCGTCTTGGGTGCCCAACTGGAAGCGGGAGCGAACGAACGCGGCATGGACCGCATGGCCAACAGGAAGATCACGATGGTGAGTGTCTCCACCAACACTTGCGTGAGTGCGAGATCGGGTGCGCCGCGCATCAAGAACAGAACCGCTGCTCCATAGCCCACCCCGCCGAGGAACACCGCGGCCGTGAAGCGGGCCGAAACCACGGCGACGCCGATGGAGACAGCGATCGTGAGGACCGTGACGGCGATGGTGAGCGGCGAATCGGACACGAAACCTTCGAATGCGGGCCAGCCGTCGACGGCCAGAGCCGCGATGGCCACGACGGCAACGGTGAGCGAGGTCACGGCCACGTACATGGGCAGCGAACCGGGCTGAGTGACGCGCGTGAGACGCTTGGCAAGACCGAGCGTCGCGTCGTAGACGGCATCGAAACTGCGCTCACCACGCGAGCGGTGCTTTCCGTGCGGCGCCGCAACCGACAGTGGAGCCCGCCATCCGATGACTGCCCCCACCACGATGACGATCGCCGAGATGATGAGCGCGTCGTTGATGCCGGGCCACAAGACCAACTTGCTCTTGGCCGAACCAGCGAGCGAGGTGGATGGCGCAACGAGCCACTTGCCCACGCGCGTTGCGATCAGGCCGAAGAGCAACGAAGCCGCCGCGGGAACGAGAACCGGCGCACCGAGCAGAACGCGAGTGAGGACGGAACTCTCGTGATGTTCGTGGTGATTCGCTACGGCGTCGTGTTCGCCCCGATCGGGCTCGCTCAGCAGGGCATGCAGGAATCGGGCGCTGTACGCGACCGACAAGACCGACCCGAGCACCACTCCGACGAGGGCGACCGTACCGGCAGCACCCACTTCGGCATCGAGGACTGCAACCAACGCCTTTTCCTTGGTGACGAAGCCGAAGAGCGGAATCATTCCGGCCATCGAAAGCGTGGAGGCACCAAGCGCCGCCACCACGAGAGGGGCTCGACGTCGAGCCGCACCGATCTTCGTGACGTCGCGTGTGCCGAGTTCGTGATCGATCACACCGACACCGAGGAAGAGGGCCACCTTGAACACCGCATGGGCCACGAGATGGGCCACGCCCGCGTACAACGCTGTGGACCAACCCAACCCCACCAGCACCGTCAAGAGGCCGAGTTGCGACACGGTGCTGTGCGCGAGCAACAACTTGGCGTCGGTTTGACGAAGAGCTCGCCAGCCCCCGATCAGCATCGTGGCCACACCGGCCAGCACGACCCACCAACGCCATAGATCCGACTGCCCGAACACCGGCGACATGCGAGCCAGCAACACGATGCCGGCCTTCACCATCGTGGCCGAGTGCAGGTACGCGCTCACCGGAGTCGGTGCCGCCATCGCACCGGGCAACCAGAAGTGGAAGGGGAACTGGGCCGACTTCGTGAAGGCCCCGAGCAGAATCAGCACGATCGCCGCATCCATGACGGCTCCGGTGGGTTGTAGCGCAACGAGATCGGCGAACGCCGTGGTGCCGAGTTCAACCTGCAGGATGCCCACGGCACCCAGAAGGCACAGTCCGCCGGCGCCCGTGGTGAGCAGCGCGCGAACCGCCGATTGACGAGCCGATTCGGATTTGTCGTTGAGGCCGATGAGGAGGAACGAGCAGATCGATGTGAGTTCCCAGAAGACGAACATCGTGAAGAGGTCGGCTGCCAGTACGAGCCCGGTCATCGACCCCGCGAAGGCCATGAACAATCCGACAAACCGCGCATAGGTGGAGTCGTGTTCGAAGTACGCCAACGAATACAGGAGCACTCCGAAACCGAGGACCAGGACGATCAGTGCCATGAGCACCGCGAAACCGTCGAGTTCGAACACGAGATCGAAACCCAGTGTCGATACCCAACCGACAGTTTCGGTCAGGGTCGTGCTCGCACCGATTCCGCGTGTTGCAACCACTGCAGTGGACGCCGCCAGAACGGCCAGACCGACCAATGCTCCGATCGCTGGACGGCGGCGCAGTCCGACCAAGAGCAGAGCTCCGGCCACGAACTGAGCGACAACTGCGGGGAACAGAACCATTGTCGAGGAAAAAGTACCAGCAACACTTCGACGACCTCCGACCCACCCACGACACCGTCGATGTCGATCGCGAAAGTTCGACTATCAGCGACATTCAGGCCGATTCGTCGGTAGCGTCTCCCTGTTGCGCCATTTCGGGCGTTGCACCGCTGGCCACGTCCCTCTGGGTCGCTGTCTGCACAGCGGACTTCACAGAGAGATCCCCCCACTTGGCCCCCGCCACTACTTCCCTGTCCTTCGCCGACCTCGGCGTGCCCCTCGAGCTGTGCCGACTGTTGGCCGCCGACGGCATCAACGAACCGTTCCCCATTCAGTCGTCCACGCTCCCCGACACCCTTGCGGGTCGTGATGTCCTCGGTCGTGGCCGCACCGGATCGGGCAAGACGCTCGCTTTCGGCCTGGCCGTGATCGGCCGACTCGCCGCCAATCCGCAAAAGCGCATCCCGGGTCGCCCCCGCTCGATCATCCTCGCCCCCACTCGCGAACTCGCCCTTCAGATCGACCGCACGATCGCCCCGTTGGCCAAGGCCATGCGCATGTACACGACCACCGTGTTCGGCGGAGTCGGCCAGGGCCCGCAGGTTGACGCGCTGCGTCGCGGCGTCGACATCGTGATCGCTTGCCCCGGTCGCCTCGAAGACCTGATCGAACAGCGGCATTGCCGTCTCGATCGCGTTCAGGTGAGCGTTCTCGACGAAGCCGATCACATGGCCGACCTCGGCTTCCTACCCGGCGTGAAGCGACTGCTCGATCAGGTGCCCACCGAAGCGCAGCACATGTTGTTCTCGGCCACGCTCGACAATGGTGTGGCGGTTCTCGTGAAGCGCTATCTCCATGACCCGGTCACCCACTCGGTCGACTCCGAGCAGTCGCCGGTGTCGACCATGACGCACCACGTGTTGCACCTCGGCGACGGTGACCGTCTGCCGGTGATCATCGACCTCGCGTCGGCCCCCGGCCGCACGATCTTCTTCACGCGCACGAAACATCGTGCCAAGCAGCTCACGCGTACTCTCAACACCAACGGCGTGGCCGCGGTCGAGATGCACGGCAACCTCTCGCAGTCGGCTCGCACGCGCAATCTCAGCGCGTTCGCCGACGGCAGTGTCACCGCGTTGGTGGCCACCGACATCGCTGCTCGTGGCATTCATGTCGACGACGTCGCACTCGTGGTTCATGCCGATCCGCCGATCGAGCACAAGGCGTATTTGCACCGCAGTGGCCGCACGGCCCGCGCGGGTAACGAAGGCGTGGTGGTCACACTCGCTCTCGACACTCAGCGCGGTGAAGTGATGAACCTCATGCGCAAGGCTGGCATTCGCCCCACCATCACCACGGCCACCGTGTCGTCCCCCGTGCTGCGGGAAATCGCCCCGGGTGAGCGTCGTCGCAGTGCGCGTCCGATTCAGCCGCCGACCGCCGAGACCGTGGGTCCGAAATCTGGTGGGCCCAACCAGAGTCGTCGCAAGCCCCAACGTCCGGCCGCTGGTCGCAACTCGTCGTCGCGTCCGCGTTCGGCCGGCTCGGGTCGGTCGTCGAATCCTTCGTCGAGCAGCCATCGGCACGACTCAGCACGCGGTCGCAAGAAGCGATAGGCACGGGGCGTGACCGAGCGCCGAGCCCGCACTCCCCTCGCCGCGACGGCGTTCTTGGTCGCGTGCATGGTCGTCGCTGTTGCAAACAACGGCTCGGCTGATGACTCGATGTCGCATGCAGCCATGGGTCACGGCATGCCCGACATGTCAGCGAACTCCGAAGAAATCGACCCGACCACCAAGGAACAGGTACTCGAACAGATCGAGCGGGCCGGGCTCTACGTCCTCGACGTCGACAACATCGATGTCCACATCCACGTGCAGTTCTACGTGCAGGTGAACGGGGTCAACCAGGTGATACCTCAAACCGGGGTCGACTTCGACTCGCTCACGGCCGCGCCGATTCACACTCACGACCTCACCGGCATCCTGCACATCGAGAACGACACGAAGAATCCGGATGTGCCCACGGTGGCCGACTTTCTCGAGGTGTGGGTCGGCACGTCGACCGAACGCGGCCTGTGCTCGGCCTTCCTCGGCAAGGATTCGTGCTACGTGGCCGCTTATCGGAACGGCCAGGTATTCGCTCTCGACGACCCGCTACGCGACGTCGACACCGTGGTCCTCTACGTCAACGACAACGCCCTCATCTAGGAAAAGACAACGACGTCAGTCGTCGATGCGTTCGAACCGGCTCCATCGATGCAGGCCGAAATTGTTGTCCTCGTGCCAGGCCTCGGTCAGCGTGATCGGATGCGGAAACTTCGCGTCGAACTCGGCCTGGAGCCGCTTCTGGATCTCTTCGCTCCCGACCGCCATCCAGGCCTCGAGCGATTCCCACACGAAAATCAACGTCACGACACCCGGCTGTGAATCATCGAGCCACACCTCTTTGGAGATGAACGGAATCCGATCGAAACCGGGCAGAAATGCTTCACCGAGGGTCCACACCTCGTGGTCGACCGCCAGGTACTCCTCCACGTGAGCCGGATCCATCCGGAAGACGAGCACTTCGATCGTTCGACGTTCGTCCCTCGTGTAGCGGTAGTTGGCCATCGCCACACCGTACCTACCCGAACGAAGACCTAAGCGATCCCCATGTTGCGAGCGGCCTGATTGGCGGCCTCGTTACCCATGGTCCGCCGCATCAGGAGTAGTCCGTCGATTCGGGCCATCACCGACAACGCACGCCGACGACGCACGTCGATGCGATCTCCCACCACTCGTTCGGCCAACCAGTCGCGCCACGCCTCCATCAACGAACGCACCAGGTGCGGATACGGCTCCTGGCCCGCACTTGCGAATCCAATCATCTCGAAGAAGAGCGAAAAGACGCGATCCCCACGCCGCGATGCCAGAACCGGCCACGCCAGTGCCAGCAACTCGTCGGGCGTGCGACGGTCGTCGCCGAAGGCCTTGGCCAGTAGTTGCTGCAATTCGACACCGAGTCGCGTCGCGACGCCTGCCACCAGGTCGAGTTTCGTCGGGAAGTAGTAGACGACCATGCGATCGCTGATCCCGAGTCCGGCCGCCACCTTGGCGAACGTCAACTCGGCCAGACCGGTGGCGACCGCGACCTCGACCGCCTCGTCGAGAATCTCTTCGGCCGAATGTCGATAACCCACGGCCTTGACTGTAGCCACCACTTCGTTTATCTTGATTTGTAGTTACCACTACATTTTTGAAGCGAGGTCACGTGAAACGTCAGCTGCCCACCGTCGTCCTGGGTGCCCTTCTGGCAGTGACTATCGCCCTGATCTTCCGGCTGATCCCCGACGACTTCCCCACCAATACCGGTGGCCGAATCGTTCTCTTCTTGATCGCCGCGGCCACCGCCCCCGTCTTCGTCGTCTCCGTGCGGCCGGTGACCAACCGTCTCGGTAGCGGCCACCGCTACGCGGCCTCCATCGCGACTCTCGGTGCCCTGACCTTCGACTCGATCGCCTCC
>Ga0169931_10007625_pt1 | contig 16004 bp, 10 predicted proteins | sample Kivu_15m_20L_FD_129675 | JGI IMG/M metagenome (GOLD analysis project Ga0169931, IMG submission 129675) | Freshwater microbial communities from Lake Kivu, Western Province, Rwanda to study Microbial Dark Matter (Phase II) - Kivu_15m_20L... | ecosystem: Environmental > Aquatic > Freshwater > Lake...
ATAGCTCGTTTAAGTCCGAGATCAATGCCCCCGTATCCGCTACAGAGGCTAATGTGTGTAAGTTCTTGGGGATTATCCACATCTTAATCCTTTCTTATTTCCTAGACTTAACAATACCACCCACACTACAGATAAGTGTAGCTAGGGTCAGACTCCTCGAAATGAGAGTCTCTAAGCGTTGAGCGGGGAATGGTACTTGAAGCTCAGGGTCTTCGGCTAGCTTTACTAAATCGGTTTCGTTCTTATTTATGCCGACTACTCGTAAAGGCGCTCTCAGAGCTCTCCCGATAATCTCATTTCCTTCTCTCTCAGCCATCCTCGCGAGGGTCGGTATCGCCCCCTCTACATGACCTCCCCTCACCATACTCGACATAGAAATAAGATGCTTCTCAGCTCTATTTCTGCGTAGTCTAGCATCAGCCTCGGTGTCACCCCCGATCTTGAGGCGAATGAGAGTACCTCCTAGTGAAGCGGCTCTCTTCCGCCATAGGTCTTGAGTATGAGTATGAGGTGTCTCCTCCGCTTCTCTTAAGAGGAGAGAAATACGCTCTCCTGTCTTCTCTGCGTGGTCATCATAAGGGTCGATGATGATCTCTTTCTCTCGTAGGAGGATTTCTCTAGCACTTCCGAAAGAGGAGGTTTGAAACTCAGTATGGAGATGCGGGTCGTGAAACTCCCCCCCTGTAAAAGAAGCGACATCTTCGAGCCACCCTTTGCCCCAACTCACTAAGGGTGCTTCGACGGCATAAGCCTCAACGACCCCTTTTTCTCGGTTCAGCTTTATAGTTGAGAGCGCATCGCCCCTCAGAAGAGGAGCAAATATGACGAGAGGTCGCCCTTCAAAAGACCCCATCAGCGACAAAGCACTCTCTATCTGACTAAACTCAGAAATCGCATACGGGTAAAAAGCACACATCGCCCCCTTCAAAGACACCTGCTCCGTAGGCAGGTATAATGGTCGAGCCTCAGAAATAAATGACTCGCTCTCTATGAGTTCGACCCCTGTGCCTTCGTATTTCTCTAGGGAGACATGGGAGAGCGCGCCACTTAAGAGAGCGGCTTCCGCGAGTGCATCTCCATAATCTTCTTTGGTGAGGCTCGTGAGATGATATTTCTCACTCGTGTGTCTGAACTCCCTCAAAGAAGGGGTGTATTTCTCAAGCTCTCGAATCGTAGAGATTTGGTCTTGAGGGTGGAGTTTAGAAATAGAGCGAAATAGAGATGTGAAGATGAAGACACCGAGTTTTCCACCATCTCCTTCCCCTACGAGGTCGAGAAGGGCGGTCTGAATCACTCGATGTCGAGGAGTCCACTCATTGAGTGTGGACTTTGCCGAGAGGTTCACGAACACCTGCCCATGTCGAGAGACGCAAACCGATCTCCCACTAGAGGCGTGTGATAGGACTAGAAGTCGGGTGATTTCTTCGACATCATGTGAAAAGCTGATCATAAAAGACCTCAGTAAAGGAAAGGATGTCCGTATGTCCACTAAGATAAACACCACAAGAACCGCAGCTCTCTCATATAATGAGAAGGCGGCTCTCTCTGTCGGTTGGGGTGGAAAAATCCCACCTCTCGTGCTTGATATTTATCCATCTCTCAGGGAGGGACACGATACCGAGGGTTTTTTCCAAGGTGTTCTTCGTCTCCAACAGGACTTGTTTCAAGACCCTGCTCTCGTAGATGGCAAATTTGGAAGAGGGACATGGGAAGCGGTTTGTAAGAAATACACCCCTGTCGGTAGTCGGGAGAACTATTGGCTCGTGAGTGGACAGAGAGTGTCGATAGACAGCGATGTGAGATTTATCAACTGCGATGAAAAAGAAGGGCTAGACCTACATCGTATAGGGCATTTCTCTAGTCGAGGAAAGATCACCCCGAAAATCCTCGTGCTTCATTGGGGAGGTCTTAACCCCCAACATTGCTTCCAAGTCTTTTCCGACCCACACAGAAAAGTGTCTTCTCACGCAGGCATAGGTAAGAACTCTGAGGGCGAAGTAGGTGTTTATCAATATCTCGACCTCAGCCATAAAGCATGGCATGGGGGGTGGATCAATCCCTATTCAGTCGGCATAGACATCTGCCAACAGCCCAATACTTCATGGGAAAGCCACTACTTGAAGCAAGGGTACAAAGTACAAGTCACGAAGAACCCCACTCAGAGAGGAGATAGAAATATCTTATCTCTAGACCCTTATATTGCCCACGCTACAAAAGAAGCCATCAAGACCATCTGTTCTATCTATGAGATACCTCTTCGCTGTCCCCGTGGCATTCTTGGTCAAGATACTCAAGGAACCATCTATCACGGAGTTGTTGACGAGTTATTTCTGAGAAATGAGTTTAGCGGAGTTATTGGACACCATCATGTGTCGGGAAATAAGTGGGACATCGCCTGTTGGTGGGACGCGATATGGGAAGAGGGTTGGAGATGATCAATCCCCATATAAGGGAGCAGGAGGTGCAGGCATACTCTTTATATGTGCAGAAATGCACCTACAAAGAGATATCCCAAGCATTAGGGATAACGGAGGCGCAGGCTTGGAGGCGCGTATTGAAGTACGCGAGGCGGACTAAGAACCCCTATCCTCTCCCACGAAGAAATCAGACAGGTCAGTATATGTATGACTTGTATCTGAATGGTGTCTCGATGGATGACATCGCGCTCTTGCTTGGTGTGAAACTCATTAAGGTCTATCGCCGCATGAAGGCTTACTGTGAGGCGGCGGGGAAGAGATACCCTCTACATGATTATAGAGGAGAGGACGCTTATTATCTCATGAGAGATCATGGGATGTCTTATCAGGTGGCGGCTCAGTGTGTAGGGTTCACGGACAGGAGTAACTGCTATCGTTCTGTGAAGGCGTTTGCTCAGAAGAATGGGCTAAAAATGCCGAAGTCTTGATTTCTGATATGAAAGGGGCGGGTACTCACAAGATTCACGAGGAGATGTGTTTTGAGTTTAGACACGAAATATAGACCGCGTACTTATGGTGATGTGCTTGGACAGCGCACCTCGGTGCAGGTGTTGAAATCCCTTGTGCGAGAAGGGGCGGGGTGGAAGCAGTCTTATCTCTTTGCGGGACCTTTTGGGTCAGGGAAGACGACATTAGGTCGCATACACGCGAGAGCACTTCTCTGCGAGACTCCAAGAGAGGGGGAACCCTGTGATGAGTGTCTCTCTTGTAAGAGTATGCTCAATGGAGGCTCCGACTCCTTTGTCGAGGTAGATGCCGCCACAAACTCAGGCAAAGCGGATGTTAAGAAAATCCTAGAGGAGATCGATTACTCCTCTTTCTCAGGTCGGCGAAAGCTCTATCTCTTCGACGAGGCTCATCAGTTGAGCCGAGATGCCCTCGATGCTCTTCTCAAGCCGATGGAGGAGAATAGAAAGGGGTCAGACGAAAAGCGTCTCGTCTGTATTTTCGCAACAACTGAACCCGAAAAGATGCGCGCTACTGTACTGAGCCGTTGTGCGCCCGCCTTCATTATCCACCATGTCCCCTCAGAAGAAATCGCAGATCGTCTCGCTTGGGTGTGCGACCAAGAAGGCTTCAGACATGATCGTGAAGCTCTCCTCCTCATCGCTGACTTTACAGAAGGTCATATCCGTGATGCCCTCAAAGCCATCGAAGGTGTCGCTAGCTCGAATCAGAGATATGTCAGCACCCCCGCCGTTCGGTCTTATCTTCATGTAGATAGAAATGACCTCATCTGTCAGCTTCTCATCGCAGAAGGTTCTCATATCCTCCACCTCTGTGAGGACATCCTCTCCTCTACCCCTGTTGGAATCGCTTACGAACGCCTCTTAGCCGCTACAATGCACTCTATTTCTCTCGGCTTGAAGGCGAGCGTCCCCCCTCCCTATTGGAACAGGGAAATCTTAGAGAAGGCTTGGGAGAAACGCGGCGCTAGTCTCTTAGACTTAGCCGAAGTCATCTCCTCCTCTCCCCGAAGGGCGACCGATGCCATGCTTAAATGCGAAATGCTCAAATGGAGCAAAGCTCTCCCTCGCTTGGCGACCGCCCCCCAAACACCCACAGAAATACAAGAAGTTAGGGTATCACCCCCTAAAACCCAAACCCTCGAAAAACCCCATAAAGAATTTAACGAGATTTCTCTTATGGAATTTGCAAGGAAGGTAAAAATGCTGAGAAATAAATCGGCATCTAAGGAGGCGACGAATGCTACCGAGAACAAGTTGGGTGGTTTTAATGACCACTCACAGGGGGGAGGAGGAGGCTAAATCGGGGCATCTTACGAAGTTACTGAGTAGAGAGACGGGGATAAAAGCGGACGACATATATGTGCCTATATTAAGGTCGGGGACAACTCGACCTTTATTTTTGGTGGAGGGGTATTTATTCATCAAGTCGGGCTACCCTGCATCGAGCTATATGGATGCAGCGAGAACGCCTTTTATAGAGAAGCTCATCACGCAGTTCGATGTGAAGTCGGGCATGATTTCGCACGGCACCGTCTCCGACAGAGAACTTAAGAAGATGATAAGTCGGGCGACCGAGCTAGGGGGGAAATATGCAATAGGGGATGTTGTAGAAATAAGTAATGGGGAATTCAAGGGGTGTGTGGGGGAGATCATAGATATCTACATGAAGCGAAGCGAGATGGAGGATGTGGAGATGTACTCCATCTTACTCACATTTAGATCCGCTGAAGTCATCCTCAACCTCGATGTTTTTTCGATAGGAGAGAAAAAAGATGGACGCTAATCTCATGGAACGGATGTTCTCTAACGAGGACTCATGGGCTAACCTGCCGACAGCGCCTGAACAACTCTCTGAAGAGACAAAAGAGAGAATGAAGGAAATAATCGAGCAGATGAGCAGGATAAACCCAATGGAGGCAGACATGATAGAACTCCATATTCTCAAGGGAGTTCCTCAGTCAGCTCTAGGGAAAATATTCCACTACACTCAGCCGAATATCCACTATCGAGTGAACCGCGCCATCGACCGTATTAAAGTTTTAATCAAAGTACCCATCTTGAAGGAAGAATATCTATACTCAGAGCTAGGGAGATATTTCTCCGACGAGAAAGATGTGAAGGTCATGGTGTTGCTTTATCTTTATTCGAGCCAAAGTCATGCGGCTCGCATGATCGGTGAATCTCAAGGCAAGGTAAGATATAGGTTCTTAAGGTGCTTGGATTCTCTCAAGCACATCGAGAGCCTCGCGGAGATTTACTCCGCATTGTCCACTATCAGCGAAAACCTTACTCTGCTCCGTAAAAATGATGAGCTAATTGAGGTGAAGCGGACGATACTATGACCGATCAACATGAGCCTCCCCCTCCTCCCGAAAACACCCCCGATAAGAACCCCCCCCCTTCGCAAGATGCCGAGAATAGAGCTGTTTTCTCTAAAAAGATCGCTGAGAAATGGCTAGAGGGGATTATGTCCAAAGAGTATTCTATCACAGTTCACCCTAAAACTTCTATTTTCTCTCAACGCCTTATGAGGTCTCTCCAAGAACAAGGTTGGGATTGCTCTCTCGTAGATGAGAAGCTCGTCATCACCTCCGATGACCCATTCAAACTCGCTAATCTCATCAACACCCTCAAGAAATACGGCTTGTTCGTGGAGAACTAATTATGATCCTTCAAGCTACCTCTCTCACCTATCTCGTCCCCACAGGGTTCGGGAAATATCAGTTCACCGTGTCCGCCTCTCAATACGGCGATATCACGGTCAACAACATCACACGAGACAGCGTAGCTTTCTTCGGGTCTTACCCTCTCCCTGTCCAACAAGCCATCAATGAAGCTATCTCTCGATTGGAGAATATCGTGGCAGGTGTCTCTACCCTCAATGGCTCCGTCCTACTCACTAATCAATCCGAAGGCTCTGTCGTCTTCGGAAGCCCTCTTCCCAACACCAACTATAGAGTCGTTTTCTCTATAGATGACTTTATCCCCGTCAGAGTCAAAACACGCACCACCACAGGATTCTCTTTTGAACTCGCCACTACCTATACAGGTACACTCAGATACGATGTCCTCGTATAATATAGTTTTCTTATAAAACCACCCTCCTCTAGACAACCTCCCCTACGAGAAATAATATGCCCAAGACACTCTCTCAAATCTTCCTCTCTCTTGGTCTTTTCGTTAAGACAAAACCCGTCGGCTCAGGGACCGAGTACCAAGTGGGAAGTATCGACTTCCTCCCCGATGAAGTCGTTGACCGCACCATGATTGAAAGCAAAACCGCCCTCAAACGCTTCATCAAGAGTCGCAATCTCACCCTCAGCGTTCTCGTAGATGATGACGCTTTTTCTTATGTCCTCAAAGTCTTGGAACTCAATGACCAAGACCTCCTCAAGACCATCCAAAGCGAGTTCTGCGAGGTCGCTGAGATTTTCCCCGAGGGTGGTGTCCTCATCCCTCTCGAAGATGTCCAGTCTCTCAACTCTCTCATCGAGCAAGAAAAGACGAAACTCAAAGAACTCTTCTTGAGCGGAATGTCCGTCGCCATCTCTGAAGGACTCATCTCAGAAAACCTCAACTTCACAGAAGTTTATAAGTCCGAGACAGACACATACTCCTTCATTTTCACCCTCTAATATCCCTTATATTTAGACCCCCCCTAGTGCGCGCTCTCGTAGGCGGATACCCCCTCTCGCGAAGAAGAAGGGTGTCAGCAGGTATCCGCCTCGTAATGCCACTCGACTCTTAGGGTTTTCACCCTTTCCTCTAAGAGAAGGAAACGGAGCGCGCACCCTTTTTTACTCTTTATCAGACATGAGGTTCATAGATTGCTTTAGGAGAGCGAATATGAACCCCTTAAAAGTAGATAAGATACAGCTTGGACCCACTAACTCAAGCCCCTACATCGCTCGAAACCCGTCAGGCGGAATTAGCTTCTATCAGTCAGGGGTCGGCGAAGTCCCCTTCACCTCTATCCTTAATGAGAAACAAATCGAAGGTGTCTCCTATGCCTCCGCTACGGAGACGGGCGCTGACTTTACTACCATACAAGCCGCCATCAACGACCTCCCCGCAACAGGTGGTGTCATCTATGTCTATGAAGGCACCTACTCTGAAAACCTCACCATCTCAAAGAATGTATTTCTCATCGCTCGCGGTGAGGTGACCATCGAAGCCACAGGTCACCTCATCTCTATCTCAGAAGCCTCCGCATTTATACACGGCTTCAAATTCAATATCACCAATGACCTCATCAACTCCGACTACTACTGCATCAAGTCAGAATCCCCCCTCCTCGATAGATCACTCATCCTCCTCATAGAAAACTGCTCTTTCGATTGCGAGAACCACCCCCTCGCTAAAGCTGTCTATTCTTCATACCCCACTCTCAAAATCTTCAACTCCACCTTCTCACCCGCAGCTCTCGTCTACTCCGAAGAAGCCCTCTCCGTCCACATCAATGGCACCTACGCCCCCCATATCTCCCTTCAAAATATCGTCACCGCCGCTTATCTCAACCTCGCCCTCGTAGATACCCTCACCCTCGTCTCCTCTCCCGTCTATCTCAGCGGCTCCTATTCCACCCTCGTCTCCGATGGTGCCTCCTCCGTCTCCTCTCAGACTCTCTCTTCCCTCTCCGATGTTGACCTCTCAGGTATCAACGATGGCGATACCCTCATTTGGGACGAAGCAAATGAGAAGTTTATCGCAGGCGCAGGTGGCGGAGGCGGCGGCGGCGCAACCGACCTCAATGACCTCACAGATGTCACCATCACCGCCCCCACCGCCAATAAACAAATCCTCGTCCACAACGGCGCAGGTCAGTTCGTCAACAGAGTTATTTCTTCCTCCGACCTCTCCGATACCGCTAACCTCCCCCTCCTCAATGCTAATCAGACCTTCACAGGCTCCACTAGAGCTACTACTCAAGTAGTAGGGAATGACTCAACCCTTCTCGCCACTACTGCCTTCGTCCAACAAGAAATAACAGCCCTTAACTTAGGTTCTGCCGCAACCTCAGACGCTAATGATTTCTTGCCCTCAAATGCCTCTATCAACGATCTCTCCGATGTCAATCTCGGCGGAGCTTTGGTCGACGGCAAAGTTCTTAAGGTCGTTGGTGGTGTCCTCACCCAAGCAGATGACGCTGGTGGTCAATCACAAGAAGAAATAGAGGACTTCGTTGGTGCGATGTTCACCAATGGCGGTGGAATCACTTGGGCATATGACGATGCTAACTCTCAGATTTCCGCAGTCGTCTCCATCTCCTCCACAGACCTCTCTGACTCCGCTAACATCCCCCTCCTCAATGCCAATCAGACCTTCACAGGTGAAGTTCGAGCGACTACGCAACCCATAAATAACAACTCTACAATCCTCGCCACTACCGCATATGTCGAGTCTCAAATCGACAATGACATCGTAGCCCTCGCCCTCGGCTCCGCTGCTCAAGCAAATGTCGCTGATTTCTTGGCTTCAACCTCAGGTCTTAATGACCTCTCTGATGTCACTATCGCAGCGCCTCTTGCTAACCACTTCCTCGTTCATAATGGTGCAGGTCAGTTCGTCAATAGGCTTATTTCTTCCTCTGACCTCTCCAACTCCGCTAACATCCCCCTCCTCAACGCTAACCAAACCTTCACAGGCTCCACTAGAGCCTCCACACAGGCTTTGGCGGATAACTCCACTCTCCTTGCTACGACTGAGTTCGTCCAACAAAAAATAACAGCCCTTAACTTAGGTACTGCCTCCCAAGCCGAGACAGGCGACTTCTTACCCGCTGTCTCCTCCATCAACGCCCTCTCCGATGTTGATCTCGGTGCGGGTTTGGTAGATGGGAAAATCCTCAAGGTCGTGGAGGGCATCATCACCCAAGCCGATGAAGCAGGAGGAGGCTTCACCCAAGAAGAAATAGAGGCTTTTGTCGGAGCGATGTTCGTAAATGGAGGTGGACTCACATGGACTTATGATGACCTCAACTCTGAGATTTCCGCTGTTGTATCTCTCGCATCCACCGAGTTATCCGATACCGCCACACTTGCTCGCCTCAATGCCAATCAGACCTTCTTAGGCTCAGTCTCCTTTCCCACACAAGTCCTCAATAATAACTCAACCCTCGCAGCGACTACCGCCTTCGTCCGTACCCAAATCAACTCCGATGTCGCAGCCCTCAACCTCGGTACCGCTTCATCCTCCGACATAGGGGATTTCTTAGCCTCAGGCTCAGGGCTAAATGACCTCTCCGATGTCACTATCGCCCTCCCTGCACTCAATCACTTCCTCGTCCATAATGGCGCGGGGCAATTCGTCAACAGGCTTATTTCTACATCTGACCTCTCTGATGGAAATGATCTCGCTCCTCTCAATAACCCTGCTCTCACAGGGACACCCTCCGCCCCTACCGCCCCTCCTACGACTAACACCACTCAGATAGCTACAACTGCCTTCGTCCAATCAGAAATAACAGCTCTGAATCTTGGGGCTACTTATCAGCCCCTCAATGATAGGCTCACAGATATAGCGGGTTTTGTCCCCACCGCTCATAACTTCATTGTAGGTGATGGGAATGATTTCGTCTTAAAGACCCCCGTCGATGTCAGAACAAGTCTCGACCTCGATACCCTTTATCAGCCCAAAGACCCTACCCTCACCTCTATTTCCCTCCTCGGAGGTGGTGTAAATAAGATCATCTACACGACAGGTGTAGATACTTGGGCTGAGACGGATATCTCAGCTTTCGGTCGAGGCTTCATCAATGAGGTGAATGCAGGTACAGCGAGAACAACCCTCGGCTTAGGGACAGCAGCTACCTCAAACACAGGGGATTTCTTAGCCTCAGGCTCAGGGCTGAATGATCTCTCAGATGTGACCATCGTCCTCCCCGACCTCAATCATTTCCTCGTCCATAATGGACTTCAGTTCGTCAACAGGGTTATTTCCTCCTCCGACCTCACCAACTCCGCAAATATCGCCCTCCTCAACGCTAATCAGACCTTCTCAGGCTCAGTCTCCTTCACGACACAAGCCGTAAATAATAACTCAACCCTCGCGGCTACTACCGCCTTCGTTGAAGCACAGATCGACAACGATATCGCTGCCCTCAACCTCGGAACTGCGGCTACCTCAAACACAGCAGACTTTCTCGCTAACTCCCTTAACCCCCTCTCAGAAATACAAGCTGCGGGTGGTGCAGTCATTCTCGCCGCACAGCAGAACCTCAACCTAGAAATAGGGGTTGATGTCCAAGCTCAGAACGCGCTCCTCACTACGCTCTCAGGCTTGAATGTCGCCGATGGTAACTTCATCGTAGGAAATGGAGCCACCTTCGTAGTCGAGTCGGGTGCCGTCGCTCGCACAAGCCTCGGCTTAGGCTCCGCCGCTACCTCAAACACAGGGGATTTCTTAGCCTCAGGCTCAGGGCTAAATGACCTCTCCGATGTGGCTATCGCCCTCCCCGCCCTCAAGCACTTCCTCGTCCATAATGGTGCAGGTCAGTTCGTCAATAGACTTATTTCTACATCTGATCTCTCTGATGGAAATGATCTCGCTCCTCTAGATAGTCCCGCCCTTATAGGGACACCTACCGCCCCTACCGCCCCCCTTACGACTAATACGACTCAGATCGCTACGACTGCCTTCGTCCAATCAGAAATAACAGCCCTCAATCTTGGGACTACTTATCAGCCCCTCAACGACAGGCTCACGGAAATAGCGGGTCTAGCCCCCACCGCTCATAACTTCATCGCAGGTGATGGGAATGATTTCGTCTTAAAGACCCCCGTCGATGTCAGAACAAGTCTCGAACTCGACACCCTCTATCAGCCCAAAGACGCGACCCTCACCTCTATTTCCCTCCTCGGGACAGCGGCAAATAAGATTATCTACACCACCGCTGTAGATACTTGGGATGAGGCGGATATCTCCGTATATGGTCGAAGCCTCATAGATGATGCAGATGCGAGTGCCGCTCGGATTACTCTTGGTCTTGAGATAGGCGAAGAGGTACAGGCTTATGACCCTACCCTTGAAGCATTAGCTACCGTCGTCACCGCTGCGAATAAGATCATCTATGCGACAGGTGAAGATACCTTCACAACGACAGATATTACGGCAAATGCGAGATCCTTCATTGGCTCGGCTGCGGGATTAGATGACTTATCTGACGCTACTCTTGCAGGTTTGGCGGATCATCAAGCTCTGATCTATGTAGGGGGGGTTTGGCAGAACTCGAACAGGGTCTTGATCAGAGATATCGCGCAGAATATCTCGGGTGACATGACCTTCACAGGGGCAGTAAACCTCACAGGTGCTACCGCTACTGCTACCACACAGCCGAACACAGATGACTCAACGAAGATCGCTACGACCGCTTATGTTAAGAACATCGTCGCTGAGGTAGGGGGGGTCGCAAGTCTTGACGACCTCACGGATGTTGCGATTGGAGGTGTCGCCCTCGCCACAGGTCAAGTGCTTCGTTTTGACGCAGTAACTCTTGAATTTAAGAACGCAGCCCTTGCTCATACCGACCTCTCTGACGGAAATACCCTAGCTCCTCTCAATAGCCCTGCTCTCACAGGGACACCTACAGCCCCCACCGCCCCTCCTGCGACTAACACCACTCAGATCGCCACAACTCAGTTCGTTCAGCAGGAAATAAATGACCTCGGGCTCGGAACAGCCTCTACAAAAGATGCAGGTACAGGGGCAGGGGAAGTCTTACTGCTCCTCGAAGCGAATAAGCTCCCTGTCTTAGACGGCACAAACCTCACGGGGGTTGTCCTCGAAGCAAATAACCTCTCAGACCTAGCCGATATCCCTACCGCCCGCACTAACCTCGGCTTAGGGACAGCGGCTACCTCAAACACAGGAGATTTCTTAGCCTCAGGCTCAGGGCTAGATAATCTCTCTGATGTGACCATCAACGCCCCTACTGCTCTTAATCAATTCCTCGTCCTTAATGGTGCAGGGCAGTTTGAAAACAGACTTATTTCTTCCTCTGATCTCTCTAACTCGACTAATATCCCCCTCCTCAACGCTAATCAGACCTTCTCAGGTGATATCTCCTTCACAGGAGATGTGGAGGCTGTCACTCAGGCTGATGCCGATAACTCTACGAAGATAGCTACTACAGAATATGTAGATAGACAAGTCGGCAATGCCACTACGACCCTTAGCTTGGAAGACCTTACTGATGTGGGGATGAACCCCGTAGGGGACAAGCAGGTCTTGATTTATGTTCTCGCGAATAATCAGTTTGAGAATAGGACTATATCGAGCGCGGATTTATCAGATGGAGCTAGTGTTGTCCTTGAAGATGTGAATGGGGATGCGAGTATTACTCGTGACCTCTCTGTATCGAGGGATATCTCTGTAACAGGGGTGATCAATGCGACTGCTGAGGGTCAGGTTTTAGCGGACTTTACATTCAATAATGGTGAGATTATTTCTGCGACAGGCAGCATAGATCTGAATGCACAGGATGTCACCACTACAGGAACAATCACAGCGGGGGGTTTGGTCGTCAACGGCACCACCACGACCATCAACACAGTTACCCTCGCCGTCCAAGACCCCATCATTCGTCTCGCTAGTGGAGCCTCTTCAGTTCCCGTCGCAACAACCGACACAGGCTTCATCTTCACAAGAGGCTCCACTCAACAACCTGCGGTCTTCTATTGGGATAGAGTGGAGGCTGAGTTCTTCTTAGCTACCGCTAATGGCGCTGTCGATAACACCGAGGACTTCTCCGCCCTCAACCCTTCCCTTCAAGCCCTTAACATCTCTTCTCTCAAGACCACAACCTCTGTCTTAGTCGGAGTCGACGACCCCGCACAGCTCACCCTCTCCGCAGGTTCCATCACCTCCGCAAATGACACTATTTCCTTCGGAAATGCGGAAATCTCCACAACAGGACTTATCTTCGCACAAACCCCCGATCCTCTCTCCAATACGACCGAAGTCGTCACCTCTGCGTGGGTACGCGCCCTCAGCGTAGATGCCCTCTCCGATGTAGACACCACCACTACCCCTCCCGCCAACGGACAAGCTCTTGTTTGGGACGGCACAAATTGGGCACCTGCAAACGTCGCCGCTGATCTCTCAGGTATCCAAACAGAGCTAGACACTACTCAGACTTCTTTGGGTCTTGATGGGAATGGCGCTCTACCCGTCTATATCTCCACCCACTATATCAATGATAATGACTCGCACCATCTCTCTTTAGGCAACCTCGATGATGCCCTCTTCACCACTAACTTCAACCTCTCCGCTCTTCAAGACGAAGTAGATGCCACTCAAACAGGCGCAGGCTTAGACATCTCGGGTGCTTACCTCCCCAACCTCCTCTCCAACTATCTCACCACCGCTACAAGCCTCAAAAACGCTGACGACCTCCTCGATACGGAAATTAAAAGTCAGGCAGATACCCTCGCCACCCTCGGCACCGCCGCCTTCGAAGATGTCGGAGATTTCTTAGCATCAGGCTCAGGGCTAAATGACCTCTCCGATGTCACTATCACAGCCCCTACTGCCCTCAATCAATTCCTCGTTCATAATGGCGCAGGGCAGTTTGAAAACAGACTTATTTCTTCCTCTGATCTCTCTGATGGAAATGATCTCGCCCCTCTAGATAGTCCCGCCCTCACAGGGACACCCACCGCCCCTACCGGGGTGCTAGGGACTAATACGACTCAGATCGCTACCACAGCCTTCGTTCAATCAGAAATAACAGCCCTCAATCTTGGGACTACTTATCAGCCCCTCAATGATAGACTCTCAGAGATCGCGGGTCTTGCCCCCTCTGATAATCACTTCATTGTAGGTGATGGTGTGAGCTTCTCCCTTGAGAGCCCCGCCGATGTCAGAACAAGTCTCGACCTCGACACCCTCTATCAGCCCAAAGACGACACCCTCTCCTCTATTTCTGCTCTCGGGACAGCGGCAAATAAGATTATCTACACGACAGGTGTAAATACTTGGGCTGAGACGGATATCTCCGTATATGGTCGAAGCCTCATAGATGATGCAGATGCAGGTACAGCGAGAACAACCCTCGGCTTAGGGACAGCAGCTACCTCAAACACAGGAGATTTCTTAGCATCAGGGTCGGGGCTGAATGATCTCTCAGATGTGACCATCGCCCTCCCCGCCCTCAATCACTTCCTAGTTCATAATGGAGCGGGGCAGTTTGAAAACAGAGTTATTTCTAGCTCTGATCTCTCTGATGGAAATACCCTAGCTCCTCTAGATAGCCCTGCTCTGACGGGGACACCTACAGCTCCTACGGGGGTGCTAGGTACTAATACGACTCAGATAGCTACTACAGCCTTTGTTCAGCAGGAAATAAATGACCTCAATCTTGGGACAGCTTCTCAAGCGGACGCGGCGGATTTCCTTCAGGCTGCGAATAATTTATCTGACCTTGTGGATACTGCGACGGCGAGGACGAATTTAGGTCTTACATCTACGGCGACGACTGCACTAAATACACTTTTACAGGCGGCAAACAATCTATCTGACCTAACGAACACGGGGACGGCGAGGACGAATTTAGGTCTGACGGCGACCGCGACGACCGCGCTTACTGCGCTCTTACAGGTGGCGAACGCCCTCTCAGAGATAGCGGCGGCAGGTCTTCAAGCGACGGCGCGCACTAATCTAGGTCTAGGTTCAGCCTCTACGAGAAATGCAGGCACAGGGGCAAACGAAGTCTTATTACTAGATGGGAGCGGAGAACTCCCCTCTATTGGGAAACTCAATGATGTCACGCTCGCAGGATTGGTGGATAATCAGATACTTAAATCAACAGGCGGGGTCTTCCAAAATGTAGGGTTCACCTCTACAAATCTCACAGACTCCGCTGATCTTGTCCGAGACGCTGATATCGGTACGGCAGCTACTTATGATGTAGGCACGACAAATGGGACAATTCCTGTTCTTACCCCTACAGGGTTACCCGCTGTCTCAGGTGTGAGCCTCACCGCTCTAGGCTCTATCGGGCTTCATTCCGATGTAGACCTAACAGGTCTCGCCGATGGAAATACGCTCTTATGGGACGACCTCGCGAATAAATTTATCCCCTCCGCGCCCGATAGCGGCTTAACTCAAGAACAAGTGAGAGACATCTCGGGGACAGCTCTAGAAAATGGGGTTCACTCAGGGGTCACAGGTATATCCTTCACGAATGATGACGCGAATGATCGGATCAATCTGAGCCTCTCTGTCGAAACTAGAAATCTCACAGATGTCTCTAACGCAGTCCCGCTCAATGGTCAGATACTCCAATACGATGGAGTCCTCTATGTGCCTGTCTCACTCGGGACAGCTACAAACTACGATGTCGGTATTTCCGCAGGTCAGCTAAGACTCCTCACGACACCTTCTCTTCAAAATACAAACGACCTCGGTGAATTCGTTGTGAAGGGTCGCTTAATTGAGACTTATGATTATGGCTCAGTCGCTTCCGCCTTCAATGGCGCTACCGATTGGTCTGTTGATTATAATGGGGCGGGTCTAGCCGATAATAACATCAACCTCGTCGAAGACTATGGGGTCTTCATCTAAGACCTCTCACTTATATCCCTTTTATCATTTCTACCTGCACTAGAAAGCATAAAAGGAGATTACTATGGCAGTTCGTAGAGTCCAACTTAGAAGAGGCACATCGGCTCAAAATAACGCCTTCACAGGCGCTGAGGGTGAGATTACGGTCGATATCGATAGGAAGTCGATCCGCGTCCATGATGGAGCTACCGCAGGTGGGACTGAAACCGCCCGTGTCGATCTCTCCAATATCGACTTCGACCCTAATGCCACCGTCAGCTTTGCAGATAGTGATGGCGACCCCACAGTCAGATTAATCAATGTCGCCAACCCCACTAACCCCCAAGATGTCGCCACCAAAGATTATGTAGACTCCGCAGGTGCCTCCGAGATCATGCTCTCTGAACTCGGAGACACCTTCATCGTAGCCCCCGCCGATGCCCAAATTCTCATCTATGATAATGACGCAGGGGCAAATGACGACAAATGGAAGAATGTGACCCTCTCAGGCGATGTC
>Ga0169931_10007626_pt1 | contig 16002 bp, 17 predicted proteins | sample Kivu_15m_20L_FD_129675 | JGI IMG/M metagenome (GOLD analysis project Ga0169931, IMG submission 129675) | Freshwater microbial communities from Lake Kivu, Western Province, Rwanda to study Microbial Dark Matter (Phase II) - Kivu_15m_20L... | ecosystem: Environmental > Aquatic > Freshwater > Lake...
CAGTCAGCACCAGAATGCCGCCGGGGAACTCCTTCGACAGCATCGAATTCCCGGCATCGCGGGACCGCGCCGGGTTCACCCGTTCGCGCAATGCAGGGCTATCCGCGATCAGCGGGTCAAGACGGCCCCGTGATGTCCGCTTCGCCAGTTCCAGGCTTGGCAGCACCGCCAGCATCGGCCCCGGCGCGTGGTGGATGACGAAGCCGATCCAGTTGTTGCCCGCTTCCGTGGCCCCGACCTGCGCCGCCTTCATGAAGGTGATGCGCTGCGCCGGGTGCCTTGGCGACAGCGCATCCATGATCCCACGAAGATAGGGTGCGCGGGCGGTGCGATAGCGCCCCGGCTCCGCCGCGCCGCGCGACGTGAGCCAGCGATGTGCATCTGCCCATTCCGACACGGTGAGATCGGCATCAGGCCGCATGCCCCGACGCCAGGCGCGCAGGACGTCCTCCGCCCCGTCAAACCCGAGGTCGAGGTCTTCTGTCAGGTTGTGTTGGGTTAGGCTGCTATCGTCTCGCCCTTCGCTTGCGCTGCGGGCATTCGTTTCTCGCAAAGGTTCACTGGACCTTTGCGTTTCGTGGCCACGAAACCGATCCTCATCATGCAAGCGAGACCCGGAGGTCTGCGAGGGCGTCGAGCTGCTCTCGGACATGGGTTTCCAGCACCCTCTGCAGAGTCGCAGTCTCGATCGTCACGGTGCTCCCCGATGCCTTCTCCAACTCTGCAGACAATTGCGCGGCCATCAGGGCGGCCACGCGGGTGGGCCAGGTTATCCAGGTATCGCGTTCCTGGCGCGCGAGCCGAAACACCAGTGTCTCAGCACGTGCTCGGTCGACCAGCACGCCTTTTTTCTTCTGGATGGCCAGTTGGCGCTCCTGCGCCTGGTAGACCGTCAGCGCCGTGCGCGCCTTGAGATACGATGTGCTGTCACCGGGACCGGATACGGCACCTTCCCCGACGCCGTTCCTCGACCGCATCTGCTGGTCCGGATCTGTCATCGCGCCCCGCCGCGCGTCCGAGGCAGCAGCGTTGATCGACCCATCGGCAAAGAGCACCAGCCGGCCGTTCTTGCGCGCCTTCTGCACCGCCCCGCGCGAGAGACCGGAGGCTCCCGCATAGGCGCGTTCAGACATACCTTCCATGGCGCTGTGATGACCATCAATACGTTGAAACTAAACGCAAATGCGCTTCTTATTCAGTTGATTACACTCTCGGATAGAGCGATTCATGGTGGCACAAGGCGGGTGCATCGCACCCCTTGCACAAGGATCGGAGAGAGCCATGCGCGCACAGGAGAAGATGGGACACAGCTCGATGAGCGATGGGTGGCGCAACCACACCAGCCCCGCCCAGGAACGGGTGAACTGGGTGATGGACGAGGTGATGTCCGGCCGCATGAGCCAGGCCGACGGGATGGTCGAGATGGCCAAGGCCCAGGAGATGATGCGCGAGGAAGCCCGCGCGCGCAGCACGCACCCCGAACACCGCTGGGAGGACTGACCATGGCACGCCGCAAGCCCACTGATCCCAACGCCGCCCGTGATGCAATCCTGATGCAAATAGCCGAACGCCACCTTTTCCTTGAAACCCTCGAGACCCGAAACTGGGACCGGCTCGACTTCCACGAACACGCCGTCTGGGCGGTGCGCTCCGCGCTGGAGGCCGCATTCGAGGCCGGACGCCGCGCCAGCGCGGAAACCCTCATCACCCCATCCTGAAAGGACATCCACATGATCGCCATCACCACCATCCGGATTGATCACGTCACGTTGCCGGAACATTTTGATCGTTCGCGCCCCGACGCCGTCGCCGAGGTCATCCAGACTGAGCTGCGCGACGCGGGGATCAGCGGCGAAGCCTCTGACGTGATCTCCCACATCAAGATCGAGCTGCCAACCACTCAGCTTGCTGCTGCCAGCACTCTGCTGGCGAGCCTTCAGCTGATCTGAGGGCGCGACGATGAGCACCCGCGCGAGATCGCCGTTCAGTTCGGGCCCGAGGAATGGGCGCAGATCTATGTGCATTATGACGGCTATCCCGAGCATATGCTGCCCGCGCTGGCCCCTTGGACGCCTGAGGACATCCTCGCCGCCCATGAAATCCGGCAGGTCACTGACGAGGCGCTGGACTGTTTCGATCCGCCCCGAGCGCCGCGCATCCTGCCGCGCCCAACTTGCGAACTCTGTCACCTTTACGTCTGGCAGGACGGCGTGTGGGTGGATGCGACCGACCGCTCGGACTGGTCAGAAAGCAAGATTATGGCTATGATTTTGCTACGATAACCGAAGCGGTGAAGCGATGGTCATTACGCCAAAACGATGCAACTCATCCACGGAGCAACCGCCATGACCACCGCCACCGCCACCCCGATCGCCGACTTCCGCGCCGCCGCTGACGAGATCGAAGCGCGCCTCGCGCCCAGCGCCTGCGCCACGATCGCCTCGCACAACTGGATCGTCATCGACGACTTCGGACCCCTGACCTTCACGCTGACGCCCGAGGGCGGCAAGCGTCGCGCCACCTGCACGGGCCATGACCGCGCGCACAAGGTCAACCGCTTCACGAAAGCGGACGCCGAGCATCTCGCCCGCGCCTGCAACGCGCGCGCCGCTTTCTGGGCCGATGCTGCGCGCGACGAGGCCGCCACGCTCCGCCGCCACATCGCCACGCTCGAGGCCCTCAGCGCCGCTTGAACGCACAAGGGCGGGGCCGGGTGCCCCGCCACCTTCCATGACAAGGATCCCCCACTATGACCAACCATCCCATCTTGCCTAGCCGCAACGAGGATTATGGCTTCTTCCGCACCCTGACTGTCCGCCCAGAGCGCGACCGCCGCAGCGCGGAGGTCTGGACGCTGGCCTCGCGCCTGATCGCTGAAGCCATCCAAGCCAACAGCGAGGACGAGATGATCGGCATCCGCGACTTTCTCGACAGTCGCTTGGGCCGCCACTTCGCCGACGAAGTCGTCGGCAACATGACCGGCTGCAACATCGGGCTCGATGCCGCCATCGCCGCTGCAATCCGCCGCTTGCAGGGTTGGCGCATCGACCGCAAGACCGAGCGCGAGCACGGCATCCCCGCTGGGCTGCCGTACCTCACCGGCTGGGTTCAGCACTTCGCTGTCACGGCCGCGATGGTCGAGAGCGACTGACCCATCCCCGACCTTCCCATCACGACAGGAGGCCAAGATGCCCAAAATCACCGACACGCAGTCTATCATCCTCAGCCGGGCGGCCACTCGTCCCGGCAATCTGGCGATGCCGCTGCCCGATGGTCTTGCTGGTGCCGCTGCCAAGACGGTGATCGGCAAGATGATCGAGCACGGCTGGCTCGAGGAGGTCGATGCCAAACTTCGCCAGAGCGAGCCGATATGGCGCGAGACTGGCGACGGTCACGGCACGACGCTGGTTGCGACCAAGGCGGGGCTCGACGCCATCGGGATCGAGGCCATGGCGCCGACGCCTGCGCCCGAAGCTGCGCCCGCCGCCGCAGAGGCCAGAGCTACCCGCATTCGCCCCGGCACCAAGCAGGCGGAGATCATCGCGCTCATTCAGCGACCCGAGGGCGCGTCAATCGCCGAGATCGTCGAGGCGACGGGCTGGTTGTCGCATTCAGCGCGAGGCCTGATCTCTGGCGGGCTCAAAAAGAAACTGAACCTGCCGATTACAGCAGATAAGGTCGCTGGCAGAGGGACCGTTTACAAACTCGAGTCTGCCTGATGCCCGCTCTTACCACCTCCGCTCGAACAGCCTGCGCAGCGCGTAGCTGCGCAGGAGCGAGATGATGGTGAACAGTGCGCCGAGGGCAAGGTTATCGCCGAGATCTGTCCTCAGGCCGAACCAAGGGAATGCCACGATCTGCGTGACCACAGCCAGCGCATAACCAACGGCGACATTGGTAATCGCCTCGAGCAGCGACATGCTGCGCGACTGCCTCATGCCGGCTTACTCATTTGGCGCGCAGGCTCCGGGGCTTCCTCTCCTCTGATCATGCGATTGGCCGTCCGCCCTGTCGCCATCTCCCACCGCCGCACGGCGACGTCGCAGTAGACCGGGTCCAGTTCCACTGCACAGCAGCGCCGCCCAGTGCGTTCCGCGGCGATCAGCTGGGTGCCGGAACCGCAGAAAGGTTCGAACACCAGGTCGCCGGGGTCGGTGAAGGCCTCCAGCACCGCCTCGACCAGCGCCACCGGGAAGACGGCTGGGTGCGATCCGGCCGCGCCCAGCCCGCCCTTGTGGCGCATGATGCGGAAGACGCTGTCCGGGATGCGATGGCTCTGGATCGCGTTGCCGTAGCCGGTCTTGCGATGGACCTTGCCGTCGGCCCCGCGCAGCCCGCCGCCGCCGAGGGTTTCGCCCGCGTGCTTGCTCTCCACGGTCTTGTTAGGCTTCCGGGGCTGGCGGTTGAAGTGGAAGATGAACTCGTGCGAGGGCGCGAGGCGGCCGTTCCAGTCGCCGGGCAGGCCGGGCCCCTGGTCCCAGACATACCAGCCGAAGCGCCGCCACCCCTGTGCGCGCATCCAGTCGACCCAGCCTTCCCAATAGGGGGTCCATTCGCCGTCGCGATGGACGAGGCCGAGGTTGACCAGCAACTGGGCATCGGCAGTGACGGCTGCCGCGGAAAAGACGCCCTGCATCAGCGCATCCCAATCGCCGACCTTTTCCTTCGCCGCGCCATAGTCGCGCTGCTGCGCATACGGTGGCGAGGTGAACATCAGCGACGCCTGTGCGCCATTCATCAGCTTGGCCACGACAGCTGGGTCCGTCGCATCGCCGCAGATCAGGCGATGATGCCCGAGTTGCCAGATGTCGCCGGGCTTTGTGATCGGTCCCGCCGGGGGCTCGGGGATGGTGTCGGCAGTGTTGTCATCGATAGGCGCGCGGTCGTCGTCGGCATCGTGCAGCAGCGCATCCAGTTCGTCCTCGGGGATGCCGATCAGGCCGAGGTCGAAGTCCTCGGCCAGCAGCCCGCGCAGTTCCTCGACGAGCAGACCTTCATCCCAGCCGCCCATCTCCATCAACTTGTTGTCGGCGATCCGGTAAGCGCGGCGCTGCGCCTCGGTAAGATGCTCCAACACGATGACTGGCGCTTCTGCCAACCCCAGCTGCGCGGCAGCGAGGACCCGGCCATGGCCTGCAATCAACTCGCCGTCGGCGGCGACGAGGCAGGGAACGGTCCAGCCGAACTCGGCCATGCTTGCGGCGATCCTTGCCACCTGGTCGGAGTCGTGGGTCTTGGCGTTTCGGGCATAGGGTTTGAGCCGATCCAGCGGCCAGAACGAAATCTGTCTCGGGCGCAAGTGCATCGTCATGCAGCCAGCCGCTTGGCCTTGAGGGCGGCGAAGGTTTCGCCGGTTTCAACGTGGATGGCCTCCTCGGCGGTGAAGGTTTGCCAGCGCTCGATGGCCACATCGACATAGGCGGGGTTCAACTCGACCCCGAAGCAGACCCGGCCCGTGGTTTCCGCCGCGATCAGCGTGGTGCCGGAACCCATGAAGGGCTCATAGACGGCTTGGCCGGGGCTCGAGTTGTTGAGGATCGGGCGGCGCATGCATTCGACCGGCTTCTGGGTGCCGTGCACGGTGTCGGCATCCTGATCCCGGTTGGCGATGGCCCACAGCGTCGTCTGCTTGCGGTCGCCTGCCCAGTGGCCCTTGCCCTTGGCGCGCACAGCATACCAGCAGGGCTCATGCTGCCAGTGATAGTCACCGCGGCTGAGGACCAGCCGGTCCTTCGCCCAGATGATCTGCGACCGGATGGCGAAACCCGCGGCTGTCAGGCTGTCGGCTACGGTCGCCGCGTGCAGCGCCCCATGCCAGACATAGGCGACATCACCGGGGAACAGCGCCCATGCCTCGCGCCAGTCGGCGCGGTCGTCGTTCAGCACCTTGCCGGTGCGTTTGGTCTTGGCCGCGCCTGCCTGGTTGCGCCAGGAGGGGTCATACTCCACGCCGTAGGGCGGATCGGTGACCATCAGCAGGGGGCGGACACCACCAAGCAGCCGCCCGACCACATCGGCGGCGGTGCTGTCACCACAGATCAGCCGGTGCGACCCGAGCTGCCAGAGGTCGCCCGGCACCGATACCGGCCTGACCGGCAGCTCCGGAACATCGTCTTCGCCCTCGACCGGGCCATCGCCGCCCAGCGCCTCCGGATCCCGCAACAGCGCGTCGAGGTCATCGTCGCTGATGCCCAGGAGCGTCAGGTCGAAGTCCTCGGCCAGCAGCCCTGCGATCTCGTCGCGCAGCAATGCATCGTCCCAATCGCCCAGTTCCGTCAGCTTGTTGTCGGCGATCCGGTAGGCCCGGCGCTCTGCCTCGTCGAGATGGCTGAGCCGGATCACCGGCACCTCGGTCAGCCCGAGCATGGTCGCAGCCAGCACCCGTCCATGGCCCGCGATCAGTTCACCATCGTCGGCCACCATGCAGGGCACGGTCCAGCCGAACTTCGCCATGCTGGCGGCGATCTTCGCCACCTGATCGTCGCCATGCATCTTGGCATTGCGGGCATAGGGGCGCAGCCGGGCAATCGGCCAGGACTCTACCTGGCTCGGCGCGAAGACGAGTTCCATGAGGAGGCTTTCGCAGATGGTGCGGGGCGGCCAATCACAGGTTACCAGCCAGCAGGACTGGCGGCCCGTCGGTTCCGCGATGTCGGGAAAACGAAAGCGCCCGCGAGGGCCATCCTCCGGGCGCAAATCTTCGATCTTTCTTTGATACGTCAAGGGGAGCAGCTTTGTCAAACCATTTTTCGGCTTGGAATCATGGTCTTCCGGCCGACACCCGCGCAGGTGGCTTTGGTGACCCCCGGCTTACTTATGGTGGATCCCCTGGATTCCCGAAGGTATCCACCTTGGCCAGCAGGGCGAACTTGTAAGGGTTTGATATTGAGTCGGAATTTTCAGACAGGCCCCAGGGGTGGCTTCCCCGGTGAAAAGGCCAGTCGCTAGCAAACTGCCGAGCTGCGCCCCCCCGCATACGTTCGGGGCCGGGGAGGAACCATGGCGGGGCGGGGGCGGGCGACGTACCCGGCCCAAGGACGTTCGTTTCTCTGTCTCTTATGTCTGAAGCTGCCATCAGGATTGGACGGTCGTTCCGAAGTGCAGAGAGATCTGAAGCAAAGCAGTTACAGTTTCGACCGCAGGCTCCCTACCAGTTCGTCGATCATATCCGGCGTATGCATCGCGAAAATGGCGATGCGGAGGGCACCGTCGTCGTCGACCCCTGGATAGTTGCGCGAATGGGCTATGGCAATGCTGTCTGCCAGAAGTTCGCGTTGCAGGCTGGCCATGGTCTCGCGACCACCTATCCGGACGCACAGGATCGGGGTTGGCAGGTCTTCGAGTTCCAATCCGAGCCCGCGCAAGCCTATCCGTGCCTGACGGACGTTTCGTACGAGCCGCGACCTGAGTTCGGGTTCGTCGCGGCAGATGCGCAGGGCCTCGGCGGTGGCGCCAGCTGCGGGGGCTGGGCAGGCGGCTGCGCCCTGGAACCAGTTGGAACGGTCGCGAAGCCGGTCAATGAACCCGGCGCTGCCGGCAATCATGCCGCCCCAGCCGCCGACGGCCTTGCTGAGCGTACCGCAGAGCCAGACGCTGCGGTGGGGCGGATCGTCAAAGCCCGGGTTCAGGGCTATCGGGAGGCCTGACGTATCTGCAGCATATTCCACACTGCCGCGCCCGTTTTGCCCCAGAACGCCGAGGCCATGCGCGTCATCGATCATCAACCGCGCCTCGGGGTGGTCGGCCAGCACCTCGAGATAGTCGTGGATCGGCGCGATGTCGCCCCGCACGGGCGAGACGCCGTCGCACATCACCAACACCCGTCCGCGTCCCTTGCACGCGCGCAGCCGCCGCCGCAGATCTTCGGGATCGCCATGACGAAAGGTCTTAACCGGCGCGCCGATCAGCCTCGCCGCATCCTGCCCGGCGAGGTGGAGCCATTCGTCCGCCAGAACCAGGGCGACCGATCCGGCCCCGGCCTGCGCCAGCATGCCCATCCCGGGATAGCCCGAGGCGTAGTAGAGCGCGCTCTCCGTGCCCATGAACCCGGCCGCAAGGCGTTCGACATCTTGCAGCAAGGCCGTCTCGCCAAAACCAGTTCGTGTGGTGGCCGCGTGCAGTCCATGGCTGCGCAGGGCGGCGCAGCCGGCCTCGATCACGCGCGCGTCGCCTTGCAGACCCAGATACCCGGTGCCTGCGAAATACAGCACCTCGCGCCCGTCGATGCGGGCCACGGGGCCTGGGGCGGTGTCCATGACCGGCATGGGCGCCTTCAGGCCTGCACCAGATGGCCCGGCGCAACCTCGCGGTAGTCGCGTCTGGGGGGTTCGAAGCCCCTGGGACGGAAGGGGCTTTTCAGCTCATCGATTTCCTGCGTGCGGCGCAGCGATCGGCGCGCCGGATCGGGTACCGGGACCGCCGCCAGCAGTTTGCGCGTATAGGGGTGGACCGGATTGGCAAAGACCGCATCGCGCGGCCCGATCTCGACCACCTCACCCATCAACATCACGGCGACCCGGTGGCTGACGCGTTCGACCACGGCCATGTCGTGGCTGATGAACAGGAACGACAGGCCCAGATGGCGCTGAAGGTCCATCATCAGGTTGCAGACCTGCGCCTTGACGGAAACATCCAGCGCCGAAACGCTTTCGTCCGCGATGATCACCTTGGGGTCGAGGATAAGCGCGCGGGCGATGCAGATGCGCTGACGCTGGCCGCCGGAGAACTCATGCGGCAGCCGACCCATCATGTTGCGCGACAACCCGACCTTCTCCATCAGGTCCTCTGCCTTGGCCCTGGCTTCTTCGACCGTGCCGAGGCCGTTCTCGATGAAGGGCTCGGAAATCGAAGTGCCGACCGAGACGCGGGGGTTGAGGCTGGCGTACGGGTCCTGAAAGATCATCTGGATCGACCTTCGGGCCTTGCGCAATCCTTCACCGCTCAAGCCTTGCATCGAGGTGCCGTCGATAACCACCTCGCCGGCGTCGGGTCGATAGAGGCGCAGGATCGTCCGACCTGTCGAGGACTTGCCGCAGCCGGATTCGCCGACCAGCGACAGGGTCTCGCCGGGGAACAGATCGAACGAGACGCCTTCGACGGCGTGCACAGCGCCCCGGACCCGCGCGAATAGCCCGCCGCGCACCGTGAACCGGGTGCAGAGGTTGCGCACCGACAGCACCGGTTTGTCCGACCGCGCGGCGGGGACCGATTCCTCGGGCCCCACCTTGCCCGTCTCCATGTCGATCAGTCCGAAGGTGGCGGGTGTGGCCCGCCCGGCCATCGACCCCAGCTTGGGCACCGCCGACAAAAGGGCACGGGTATAGGTGTGGCGCCCCCCTGCAAAGATGTCGGCGGTCGTCCCCTCTTCGATCTTGTCGCCGCGGAACATGACCAGCGTGCGGTCCGAGATTTCCGACACCACGCCCATGTCATGGGTGATGAACAGGACCGACATGCCGGTTTCGGCCTGCAGATCCTTGATGAGATCGAGAATCTGCCCCTGGATCGTGACGTCCAGCGCCGTTGTCGGCTCGTCCGCGATCAGAAGGCGGGGCCGGGCCGCCAGTGCCATGGCGATCATGACGCGCTGGCGCTGCCCACCCGACAGCTTGTGCGGATGCAGGTCGAACCGGTCCTTCGGGTTGGGCAGACGGACCTTCTCGAACAGGCCGATGGTCTCGGACCGCGCGTCGGCTGCGGACAGGCCCTGATGGATGCGCAGCACCTCAGCCACCTGCCCGCCGATGGTCATCATTGGGTTCAGCGAGGTCATCGGCTCCTGAAAGATCATCGCCATGCCGTTGCCGCGCAGGGCGCGCATCTCGGCCTCGGGCAGGCTGGTCAGTTCGCGCCCGTCAAGGCGGATCGTGCCTTCGATGCGGCTGGTGCGTTCGGGCAGAAGCCGCATCGCCGACATGGCGGTGACGCTCTTGCCCGAGCCGCTTTCGCCGACGATGGCCAGGGTCTCGCCGGCGGCGATGTCGAAGGACAGGTTGCGCACGACCGGCTTCCAGGGCGAAAAGGCGTCGGCGCGGAACGAGGTGGTCAGGTTCCTGACCGAAAGGACGGGTTCGGACATGCGGTGCTCCTTTCCGGTCAACCGCGACGCGAGGCGCGGGGGTCAAGAAGATCGCGCAGCCCGTCGCCCACCAGGTTGACAGCCAGCACGACGATGGCGAGGGCGACGCCGGGCGCAAACACGGTCCAGGGCGCGCGGGGCAGATAGCTGCGCGATTCCGCGATCATCCCGCCCCAGGTGGCGGTTTCCGACGACACCCCGGCGCCCAGGAAGGAAAGCGCCGACTCGATGATGATTGCGGCTGCACAGATATAGGTGGCCTGCACGATCAGCGGCGCGACCGTTGCAGGCAGCACGTGCCGCGTCAGGATCACATGCAACCGGGTGCCGCCCACTTGTGCCGCCTCGACATAGGGCGCCTCGCGCACCGACAGCACGACCGACCTCACCAGCCGCACGACCCAGGGCACCTCGGGGATCATGATGGCCAGGATCAGGATCCAGACCGAAGCCCCGAGCATCGCGACCATGGCAATGGCCAGCAGGATCGCAGGGATAGCCATCAGCCCGTCCATGAAGCGCGAGACAATGGCATCGACGGCGCGGAAATACCCCGAGAACAAGCCGATGACGGTGCCGATGGCGATGGCCGTCATCGCCACCGATATCCCCACCAGAAGCGAGACGCGGGCACCATAGATCACGCGAGCAAAGACATCACGCCCCAGATGATCGGTGCCCAGCCAGAACTCGGCCGAGGGCTGCTTCAGCCGGTTTATGGGGTTCATCGTCAGCGGATCGCCGGCAAAGAACGAGGCAAGAGCCGCGGCCAGGATGATCAGCCCCAGCACGGCGGCGCCCAGCGACAGCGTCGGATGACGGCGCGGGAAGCTGGCCGAGGAACCGCCGGAATTGGTCGATGGGGCAGACATTGCGCGTTTCCTCTCAATACCGGATGCGGGGGTCGATCAGGGTGTAGGACATGTCGGTGATCAGATTGAGCAGCACATAGACGAAAGCCGAGACCAGGATGACGCCCTGGATCACCGGGTAATCGCGCCGCGCGATGGCATCGACGATCAGCCGGCCGATGCCGGGAATGTTGAACACCGTCTCGGTCACCACGACGCCCCCGATCAGCAGGGCAACGCCGATGCCAATGACCGTGATTATCGGCACCCCTGCGTTGCGCAGCGCATGGGTCAAGAGGATGCGGCGCATTGGCACGCCCTTGGCACGGGCTGTGCGGATGAAATCCTCGCTCAGCACCTCGACCATCGTGGCGCGGGTGATCCGGGCGATCAACGCGGTATAGGTCACGCCGAGGGTGAAGGCCGGCAGAACCAGATGATGCGCCCAGCGTCCGACCCCCTCGGCAATGGGCGCATAGCCCTGCACCGGAAAGGCGCCCATCCGTACCGCAAAGACCCAGACGAGCAGATAGCCGATCACGAAGGCCGGAACCGAAAAGCCGATGACCGAGATCATCATCACGACGCGGTCGGCATTGGTGCCGCGGAAATGTGCTGCGATCACGCCGAACGAGATCGCCAGCGGCACCGCAATCGTCATCGTCGCAAAGGCCAGCGACAGGGTGGCCTCGGCCCGCTGTGCGATCAGGCGCAAGACGGGCTCGTTGGTATAGAGCGAGGCCCCCAGATCCCCCTGCACCACATTTCCGATCCACCGCGCGAATTGCACAAGCAGCGGATCGTTCAGACCCAGGGACTGCCGCAACCGTTCGACCTGTTCATCGGTCGCGTTGTCGCCCGCCAGCACCTGCGCCGGATCGCCGGGTGCGAGGTGCAGCAGCATGAACACCATCAGGCTGACGATCAGCATGATCAGCGCCGTCGAGCCGATGCGTTTGAAAAGATAGGCGATCATGGGCGCTCCTTCAGGGTGACGGGGTGGCAGGGAGCGGCCGGGTCGAGCGGCCAGATCGGCCTGCGGACCTTGCGCCAGGGGTGGTCGCGATAGTCGGTCTTCATCAGCCCCTGTCCGGCCAGGTACAGGACATCGGCCGAGATCGGGGCAAAGGCCGCGTGGAAATGCTGGTTCGACTTGACCACCAGCAGCCGCTCGCCAGCGGGATCGATCCCGAGGCCCGCAAACAGGTCGATCCCCATCGCCTGACGCCGCTTCGACACCAGAACGATCCCGACACCTTCATTCGTTCGCAGGCCGACGGAATCGCCCAGATCGACCGGCGTCCCGGCAAAGGTCTGGCATGCATCACGCACGCAAGCCAGGACGGTCACCTCTGCATCGACGGGCTGCCCCGAAGCCTCGCAGACCTTGCCGCCGATGCGCAGGCGCAAGCGCGCGCCAGGACCGGCCTCGAAAGCGAGGCTCACGGCAACCGGGTCCCAAATCGGCGCGACCGAGGCACCGGCGACCTTGCCTGCAATCAGCGCGCGAAGCACATCGGTATTGTCCGATGGCGCGCCGCCCCCTGCGTTGTCAGTGACATCGGCGAGGGTCACAGGCTTGGCCGACGCTGCAGCGATCGCCAACCCTTGCGTGATTCCCTGCGCCGGTGAAAGGAAGCAATCCGTCCCGGCCCGCGCGACTTCGGCGAGGCGCTCGGCGAAAGACCGGGCCGCCTGGGCCCCCGCTTCCGGCGCATTGTCGGTGACAACCAGCGCCCGCGCGCCGCTTTCGGGGACATCGCCGGACGGAAAGCCGTGCGCCAGCGAGACCGACAGGATTCCGCCCTGGCCCTCCAGCGCCATCGCATCGTCGACCAGACCACGCATCGGCTGCACGGTTGTCGGGAATGAGGCAATCACCCGCGCGTCATGCAGCGACATGACCGGGCGTATCGCGCCGCGCGCTGTCGCAAGAACGAGGTCCAGTAGCTCCTTTGCGCGGTCGAGGAAGTCCGTGTGCGGATACTCCTTGTAGAGGATGATGACGTCAGCCAGTTCGCAGCGTGCAGCTGTCAAATGGCAATGTGGGTCCAGAAGGACGCCGATCACGGCGCGGTTGCCTGTGATCTCTCGGATGCGCGCCAGCAGATCGCCTTCGCAATCGTCATAACCGTCGGCCACCATCGCGCCATGCAGCCCCAGCACCACGGCATCCAGCGGCATTGCAGCCGTGACCTGCCCCAGAATCTCGTCGCGCATCGCCTCGTAGGCGTGGCGGGTGACAAGGCCGCCGGGCATCGCCCAGAAGCATGACCCGGGGATGAAGTCATATCCCAGCCGCGCTGCATGCTCGCGGCACATCCAGAGGGCCGAGGTCTCGAGCGTGGCGGCAACCGGTGGCTCGCCGGGCCGCCAGGTCAGTTGCGACAGAAAGGCGGACAACCCCGTCGGCAGCGGCGAGAAGGAATTGGTTTCGTGCTGCAAGCACGCAGAAAAAAGGCGCATCAGGGTCGGTCCGTGGGCGCGGGGGGCCCTGCGACAGCCGCAGGGCCCCGGTTTCTCAGGCGCGCGAGACGTTCCAGAACGGCACCAGGTCCGGCAGGCCGATCATTCCCTGAATGTCATCGCGCATCGCGGCGGTGGCGAACCACTGGCCCAGATAGACATGCGGGACGAAGTTCCAGGCGTTCTCCTGCATCTCGCGGGCGATGGCCTGGCGCGCGGCCAGATCGGGGGCATCGGCCCATGCCGTGCGCAGTTCTTCGTGACGCGCATCCTCGGGCCAGCCGAACCAGCCTGCTTCGCCGGTTGCGGCATGGCCGGCCAGCGTGATCGGGTTGTTGTAGGCACTGCCCGACGCCCAGGTCATGAAGATGTTCCAGCCGCCTTCCGACACCGGCCCCTTCACCCCGCGCCGGGCGACAATGCCCGCCCAGTCCAGCGGTGCCAGTTCCACATTCACCCCGGCCTGCCGCAGCCACTGCGCGATCAGAAGCGACGCGTTGTTGAGGATCGGCGAGGTCGTCTGCTGCATGATCAGCACCGGCGTGCCGTCATACCCGGCCTCGCGGAACAGTTCGGCAGCGCGGGCGATGTTCTGGCCGCCCCGGAACCAGTCGGTGTTGGCGTCGTTCTCCATCGACGTGCCGCAGCCGAACAGCGAGCCACAGCGCGTGAAGTGTCGCGGGTCGCCGAAGGTGGCGGTCATGATCGCTTCCTGGTCGATCAGATAGAGCATGGCCTGACGGGCCTTGACGTTGTTGAAGGGCGGCTGCAGGCAGTTCATCCGCAGCCAGCCCACGGAGCCGGTCGTGTTCAGCACCTCCATCCGGACGCCGCTCGCACCGACCAGTTGGTCCTGCAACTCGATCGAGGCACGCTCGATGAAGTCGATCTCACCCGCCAACAGGGCCGAGATGGCGGTCTGCTCGTCGGGCATGTTGACAAAGACGATCCGCTCGAAATTGGCGATCCTGGCGCCCGCCATGGCCGAGACCGGCTCGGAGCGCGGAACATAATCGGGGTTGCGGTCGTAGACATACTGCGAACCGGTGCGGGTCTCGTCGGCGTTGAAGCGGTAGGGACCAGAGCCGATGGTAGTCGTGATCGGCGTCGCTGGATCGGCCGAGGCATCGGCCTCGCGCATGATCACGCACAGCGAGGGCGAGGATTTGCCCAGCCAGTCGGCCAGAAGTGGATAGGGACGGCTGAGCGTGATGGTAAAGCTGTTGTCCGAGGTCGCCGCCACGTCGGTCACGTTGCGGAACAGGTGTTGCCCGGCCCCGTCACGCGCCCCCCAGCGGCGCACCGATGCCACGCAGTCGCGTGCCGTGACGGGCTGGCCGTCGTGGAATTTCAGGCCCTCGCGCAGGCTGAAGGTCCAGGTCAGCCCATCGGCCGAGGTCGCGTAGTCCTGCACCATCTGCGGGCGGGCGATGCCGTCGGCATCGTGGCCGAACAGCGTGTCATAGATCAGCGCGCCATGATACGCGACGATGCTCGCCGTCGTGGCCACCGGATCAAGCGAGGCGAGATCCGCATGCATGGCGCAGCGAAAGATGCCGTTGCGCGCGGGCTGCGCGTTGGCAGCGAAAAAGGGCATCGAGGCCAGAAGTCCGGTTCCGGCCGCTCCGATCATGAAATTTCTGCGTGAGGTTTTCATCGGGGATCCTATGTGTTGGACGTTTCAACGCCGGACCTCTGGTTCGATCGAAGTCCGTCCGTGAAGAAAGGATGACACTGAGCAACCCCGATGACTTTTCTAAATTCGCCATCTTTTTTTGGTATTCGACAGACGGTCCGAGCCTAGGTCGGGGTTGCTGCCTGCCGCCCGGTGCGCAACCCGCGTGGCGGGGTGCCGAACTTGGCCTTGAAGGCCGTGGCGAAATGCGCGCTGTCCGCAAATCCCGTCGCATAGGCCACTTCTGTGATCGACTGCGTGCTGTTCTCGATCAGGAAGCGGGCATGGCGCAGACGGGTTTCCAGAATGAAATGCTTGGGCGTGACGCCCAGTGCCTCGCGGAACAGGCGCGCGAACTGGCGGGGTGACAGGCCGACAGCCGAGGCTGCGGCGTCGGGCGTTATGTCCTTGCCCCGGCAGCCTTCGATCATCACCAAGGCGCGCTGGATGCGCGGATCGGCGACCGAGCGGAAATCGCGGGCGCGTTCGGCGTCGAAAGCCCCGAGGCCCCGCCGCTCGCTCAGCGAAATCTGGTGCACGGCCTTGGCGGCACGATCCGGGCCGCAATGCGTGCGCAGAAGCTCAGTCATCAGCGACAGGATCGAGATCCCGCCCGGAACGGTCGTGACCCGACCTTGTTGCAGGAAGTCGTCCCGCGTAGAGATCGCCAGGCGGGGATAGGCGGACCGGAAATCCTGTTGGTGAAAGGGGTGGACGGCGACCTTGCTGCCCTCAAGATACCCCTCGCGCGCCAGCACGAAGACACCCGTGCACACCCCGATGATCGGCACCCCGGACGAATGGGCGGCGCGCAGATAATCGCGATGGCGCGGCGGGGACCTGTTCAGTTGCGGCAGCAGGCCGCCGATCACCGCGACATAGTCGAAATCTGTGGGGTTCAGGTATCCCGAATCCGCCTGCACCTTGATTCC
>Ga0169931_10007627_pt1 | contig 16002 bp, 14 predicted proteins | sample Kivu_15m_20L_FD_129675 | JGI IMG/M metagenome (GOLD analysis project Ga0169931, IMG submission 129675) | Freshwater microbial communities from Lake Kivu, Western Province, Rwanda to study Microbial Dark Matter (Phase II) - Kivu_15m_20L... | ecosystem: Environmental > Aquatic > Freshwater > Lake...
CTTACTTTAAGCGTGGTTTCTTCCAAAACGTGTGTAGCAACACCCAGCTATTGCCGCGGTTTGCAGTTTCATTGGCTAAATAAAGGGAGGAGAGAAATTTTTTTGTTTTCATTGGTTGCTAGTTGTCATGTGACGAAGGAAAGGGCCTTCTTCTCTCTCTCTCTCTCTCGTCCGTTCAGTCTCTTGCTGTTTCTCTTGCTGTGTAGTAATGAATTCTACAATCGAAAACCACCTAACTGATTACACCTACGTAGTTTTATCTTACACAAGGTACCAATCATTTTTAGAACTTAAAAAAGAGAACGACCGACTCAGAAAGAAACTTGAAGAACATTTAAAATTTAAACCAATAGAAGCACCAACCGAGAGAGCATCTGACCATGAAGCGATCTCTACTGAAACAAAATCTGGCGATGGGTCAAGTACAAACATAGACTTAATTGACAGTGTCGTGGCTAAAGTTTTGGAAAGATTAGCCACATCTAACAAGATCGGCACAGGCTCTGACGGTTTAATTGAAAACATTTCGGATCCACTTCCTCCTGAAGAGTCATCACCTAATCTCATCTCTAACGAAGAGTTGTTAGACCGTAAAACAAGTGATGTTAGCAGAAGTGATGTTACCACAAGTGACAACTTGAATTCAATGGACGAAAAACTACTTAGTTTAGTGTCACCTTTTCGAAGGCCTAAAGCTACAAAGTTATTGAACAGTCTTAAGCATCAGAGTGACATTCGTTTCGACTCTACTGGTTTGATCTACTTGAACGAAGAGCAACTAGATAACGCCAACATTTACAGTCTGTTTCCCTTGCTCTTTAAACCAGCGCAATATGCAAAGCACCCACATTTACAAGATTTAGTCAATGAAATTTCCACACTTGGCCTAGGCCATTTAATTTCTCGATTTTACAGTGCAGGCTTAACCCCGAGAGGTCAGAATATAATTCCAGAACGGGCTGAAATGCACCAGGAAATTAAATCTCACGGCCGTCACTGGTATAAAATGAGTGATGACTGAGGAAGGCCTAAGAGGTTTTGAATTTAAAGAATATTTTGCTAAAGTGCCCATCGTAAACCGATATTTTAAATTAGTTTGCTCATTAGATGAGATACCCCGCTCTTTACAAGTCAGGCAATTTGTGATAGTTAATTTAAGCAGGAAAATTGAGCCTGGCACTCACTGGATTGTAATTGTAAGGTCTGGGAAACAGGTTTATGAAGTTTTCAACAGTTTAGGGTTTCAAAATTTGGACATCCTAGGACCGCACTTTAAATTAAAATACAGAGCTCACGTATTGTTTAACGAGCACAAGTTTCAGTTAGATACTAGCTCGACATGTGGCCTGTTTTGTGTATATTTCATTGTTAACCGCGTTCTCTGCTATGACCAATGTTTCAATCACGTATTACAGGACATATTTGTTCATGATAATGATGTAAACGAATCGAAATGCACAGCATTTTGCTACCGTCTTAAAAATGCAATCGACGACAGCGAACTATTTGAGGATGACTCGACGTAACCTAATTTTTTTGCTTTACAGATGGCCGACTCGAGGCCGCTGTTTCTCGACGCGCCGCCCGAGCTGATGAACCGTTTCTTACACCCGTTCTCAATGGCAATCATTGGTCAAACTATGGTCGGAAAATCGCAGCTCATTAAAGAAATTTTGAAGTACCGAAACCAGGCACCAATCCTATAAACATTTTTTCAAGCTCTGCATGATTTACCGTTTTGGCCAACAGGCAAATGTCAGTTACGACACTTTTAAGACTACAGCAAGCTTGAAAATATGTTTCGTTGATTTGCTGCAGCTGATGACTATCAAGTACGATGCTATATATTACTGCATCCCGTCGCATCTGTACGAAGCTAACCTGGAATACCTCGACGAGTTGAAGAAAGTTTGTCCGGAAATTCAAATTCTCGAAAACGAACCTTCCGTCTCGATAATTCGAGGAAGCCAGCTGCCCAAATTGTTCATCTTGGAATTTAAAAAATAAAACTCTTTTTCGTTTGAGCTGCAGTCATGACGAGACACAGTGTAGTTTTTGCAGTCGGCTCGCCGGAACGCTTAGTTGAGTACGAACGATTGCCAGGCTGTTTTGTTCACCCAGTACCGAAATATCGCGAGGCCAGAGTTTGTTTTGTTTACAAAAAAAAGCTCGAGATTTTATGTCAAGGCTTGCACGAAATGTGGTACTACACTATGGTGTTTAACGGCAGAGGTACAGTTGTGTACTTTGACATTCTTAATCTCCAGTGGCTAGCCCAGAGACTTTTAAGGACGCTAACAAAAATGTGCAAGGATCACAAGAAAATGTCAAGGCCAGTTTTACGAGAATGCACAATTGCGGCAGTCAACCATTTCAGAGTACTTTGCTTTAGGGTCCATCGTATGATATGGTGTTGCAGAAAGATACTAAACAGGTGCAGTTCGCAATTTCCGATTAGGTCATGCTGAAACGGAAAAATATTTTATTTTGTTACACAGGATGATTTGATGTCGCAAGTGTTTCACAATAAGAACATGGAGCAACTCTTTACCCAAGCCTCACATCACTTCAGCAATTCAGTGATATTCACCAGCCAAAATTACTTTAACCTTAAGCGCGATCAAACCATCGTGAGAAATCTGAGCTATCGATGCATTTTTAATAAGAAAGCTGAAATGAGATATATGCGAGAGATATCCTTAAGCTTTACAACCGACCCTTTATTCTTAGACGGTTGCTTTGCCATGTTGAAAAAGCAAAAGCACCCGATCGAATTGAATCAAAAATTTATTTTGGTTGATAACCATGTCAATTCCCCGTTAAGCGATTTTCCTTTCCGTGGAATGATTTTGCCACGTGAGGACGGCGAAATAACACCCTTACTTTTTCAGTCCCCCCAAAAGAAACACTAATTTATGATGACTACCACTAGATGGCGCTCTGTAGATAATTTAAAGATTCCGTAACATCCAGCCACGTATGCTGCTATTTTAAATGTCAAGTGTGTTTTTGTTAATTTCAAAAATGTTCAATAAATACCGCAGGTATATTTGACAAAGAAAATTTCTTTCGGATGGGCCAATGCAGAGTTTCGGGGCACAAATGCGACACTTAAAATTTTACGTTTACTATAAAGCGATACAGCAAGCAATCAAGTTTAGATCTAATGTTACCACAGCAGGAGACGCGTAAAGGTCTTGATCTGTTTCTCGACCTTGCTCTCCGTGTGGTAGCCGGCGTGGTCTCCGCGTCCTCTGATGTCTCGAGACCACAGCGACGACGCCGGCGTTACCTGTCCTGCACACTGTTTGGTTATCCAAACTATGAGCTGAACACGTCACGCCGGTTTCTTAGCAGCCAATTTTTTTCAGGCCATTCCGGCCCACTTATAAATGCAAGACGAGCAATGATAATATTTATTTTAACAGGCATTGAGATTTTTAAAGTCAAATCCATAACTGTAAGTACGATATGTGGAATCTTGAGGTAGAATAAACCGTTTGACATGAATTTCATTGCTGAATTGGTGCGCACTAATGATATGGCTAAATGACTTGGTTTGTTTGTCAAAACGTTTTCGGCACTGTGGTACGTAAAGCTTATCTACCTCACTTTGGAATCGTTTCTCAAGAAAATCTTTAAAAATGGCCGGGGTTAGTATACTGCTATTGTGCGCACTGGTCAAGCTCAGGCCCTTAACTTTGGTCAGGTACTTTTCATCACCCTTTTCGTCGATATACTGCACAATGTAACTTCGAACACCCAGGCTGTAAAATCCAGTTATCTTTGCTTGCTCACCTAGAACGTGTTTGTAATCGCCGAAAGCCGGTGAGACTTGAAAGGGAAATTGATATCCTTTCGAATGTCCGAAGCAGATGGCATCAGTATCAATCGAAAGTATTTCACAGCCGTCATCGCTCAAAGTTTTGGAAAGGCTATAAATAAAAATACGAGCCTGTGCATTGATGAGACTAGTAAAATACAGGTTTGAGTGGCGATTTGCAGCGACGGTTGATTTGTTCGAATATATCACTTCCATGATGTCATCGTTAATGTTAAAAATCTCTAAAATCTCATTGTTCGCGTTGTTCAAAATAGCTTGGATTTCATGCACAGACTTACAAAAGATGTGCTTTATATTTTCATTGTGAAGAGCAAAACGACCGAAAAGGCTGTTCAGGGCATTTTTATAATAATTTTTGGCAAGGGGATTGTCAGTGCAAGTCCGGATTTTAAGTTCAGGGTGACCGAATGCCATTTTTTCATTAATCTGATCGAGAAACAGTTGCTTTTCAGCCGTGGACAAAGAATTGCAGGGGTATACATTGGTATTTCGTAACTTTTCACTTGCCAGTACTTTTACAAAATCCGCTAAAACTGGTTTACTCTGTTGAAAATGATGCACCTCAAACCAGTTTAAAATTTTATATCCTAATTCGGACACAGCATATGCAAGTTCGCAACACGTCCAGGTACTGGTGAATGACCGCTGATGGTCACGGTGGCGGCAAGGTTTTGTAAGTTTAAGTTCACTACACGTACGACAATTTGACATGAACACAAATTGATCTTTGACCCGGAAACTTAAAAATGGTCGGTGTAGAGACTGCGGGGCTAACACCTCAACCATGGCTATGTCAGAAATCATGGATTCTCCTGCAAAGTAAAATTGACCATCAGCCGTGTTTAAAATGCAGTTGTCTTTGAGGTCAAAAAATGTTAAACTCTTGAATCCGCCAAGTGGCAGGGCACAACTTAAGGCTATGTGTGAGTAAAGGGAGTTCACATCGATCCAGCTAATGTCGTGCAGATCGTCTGCCAAATATTTCAGCCGGTAAACATCTAAAAAGCCTCCACGCACACTGGCTCGAGGCACTAATCTAATTAACTGACGTTTCTTAGGTAAACCGGTTTCCCTCCAAAAATTTTCGACCTGCAGACGATTGTCAACTTTGAATTTATTCCACTGGCACTCATAAATAGTTTCGACGTTCAGGACTTTGGATGAAAACTGATTTTTAAGAGTTTCAATTAGAACGGTATCATTTTTGCGCTTCCGCTCGCAATATTCTGGATCTCTCTCTTTTATTTTAGTATTCAAACACAGAGACCGTTCGTGGCAATGCGTCCAATCACCCCTGAAATCATACACCGTTTTACTCACGGCGCTGTAGGCATCTACTGTAATGTGGCCAAAGCGTAGTTGGTTGAACTGTGACGTCAAGCCGTTCACGATGTTTAAATTTGGGTTCGCCCACATCATGTAATGAGTGTATTCATACTCCCCTTGGCTTATTGGACAAGGAGTTGCATTATAAGGAGAAGGCACGGTACATATGCTCAGGTCGTTTAAATAAAAATATTGACATAGTTGCATAACATATCCCGAATTCGACACAATGTGGTTATGAAATGGGTGTACAGAGTTTGAATCCTGCTTTTTGGTTAATGAGGCAATGACAGATTGTAGTTCGAAGCACTGTTTCAGGTATCTTACCATGACGTCAAAGAAAAGCTCAGACCTATACTGCAAATTTTCGCACAAAAATTGCTTAACAACGAGCGGCTGATTTAGACTATTAAAGTATGCTTGTTTAACCGATTGGGTGTGTGCATTATCGCCAAATTCGATAAAATCGGACAAACACAAGTGAATTTTTTCATTGCTTGCCAAATCTTTGAACGTGTTAAGCTTTTGCGGAAAAAATGGCACTAAACGGTTAAAACCAAAGTGACTAATCCATTCATTTAGTCGGCCAGGAACGTAGTTTGCAAAATTTAAAAATTTTACTCCGATCTGTGTGATGTCAATCGCGTAGAGTGAGCTTCCCTTCTGAATCACTCTAGGCTGGATGTCGGCCGTAAGACACATGTCCAATATTTTCAACATTGCTGCGCCGCTTTCAACAAGAAATGTAACATTGCCACACTCAGTCATTAAAAACTTGAAAAATTTTTGTTCCGCAGTCTGAAAAGAGGATTTGCTTAGTTTGCTAAACAACTGGGCCGAAATACCGCGCTGGTTTTTAGATAGAGCTATTTCTGCTGAAAACGGCAGCGGACTATTGCTGTAGTGATAAATTTTGACCGGCTCTGCTGCGTCCGGACTTTTTTCTGAAATGAGATCGTCTAAAAATGTTTTTTCTACGAACATGAATCTTTGCGTTTCAAGCCAGACACTGATGGCATTTGTGGTAAGATGGTGGGGTGAACAACTAATGTGGCGCGGACACACTATGGTTTTAAACTCGACTCGTTTGCATAGGTCAAGCACAGTCAAGTGATTGTCCTGTGCGTATTTTAGCCGCAATAGGTAGCAGTCGTTGCAGCCCTCTGAATTTACGTTGCTTAAAAAGAACATAGTGACAGTTGCCAAAATTGGCCAATTTTTACAGCGCGCAACTTTGGAGACTTCGCAAACGTGGTCCGGAGCAGTGAGTGAAAAACAAATCTTGCATCTGACAAGTGTTTGGCCGCATACGTGAGCGGCTCTCACTTCGCTTACAGGTTGACGATTTCGGGAAATCAGCGTGTCACATCGGTTACAATAAAAAGGCATTTCCTTATACTTGCATCTCAAGAAGTGGTTGTCGAAGCAAAGCTGCGATGCAAAAGTATTTTGGCATATTTGACACGTGACTTTACAAGCTAGCGATTCGATTTTACTGTTGCAATAGACTAAATTTTCATGGTTTAGCTGAACGAAATCCGGTTCTAATACAACCCCTTGGCACCAAAAGCAACAATTTAAGGCGTGGCATTTGTGATGTTTCTTTGAATTCCAAAAGTACAAAAACTTTTTGCAGGTGAAACAAATTTTTCGTTTGAAATGTCTAAAAAATGCCAATAAATTAACCACGCACTGAATGTGACTTCCTTTTAAATAACAATATAAGCGTGGCCGTTTAAAATCAAAGTTTTCGGGGAAAATACTGTATGTAGGAACACTGCCATCCATTGAAGAAATTATTATCACCTGACAATTGTAGTGCATTGCAAATGCGTTAACCGTTGCATGCAAATCGTGCGGTCCTGCCTGGTCAATGTTGGCCGCCAGACAAAACTCACGAATGTAATTTTTAAATGTAGCAATGGCTGTTAGGCTGGCGCGTTTTGTTTTAGCTGACGTGACAGCTTTCACCTGTTGAAATACGTCTGTTCGAACTGTCTTAAATAGTAGATACAACAGTGAAACTAATAGGCACTGATCGACAAAAAATTCACTAACCCAATGCAAGGCATACAGATCAAGTATCCCCCCCGGTTGAAAACATTTTCCAGCCTCGTGTGCGCCGCCAACGAGCGTCCTCAGAGGTACAGCTTTTCGACGGTGGCCCTGATGTTGAACGTGCAATCCGGAAAGCACCTTGAAAAACACTTCGAAACTTTGGTCGAGCTGGACATTTTCATTTGAGTTTACGAAACGGTGAAACGAAGAGAGAATATTTTCCACCATGTTCTTTATGGTGTTTTCTTTTAGAACGTGAACGGAGGCTCGAATACCCGTCACTAAATTGTCCTGATTAATCGTGAAATAAACCAGGGCGTCGTTGTCGTCGACGTATTTCTGTTGAAGATGTTGTAGCACGACATCTAATGCTTTCCCTAGGATTTCTTCGATCGAAGACCACAAAATAGGCTCGCTGGTCTTCGGTTTGAAGTACATTTTGTAGAGATGATCTTCCGATCTGGAAAGAAAAATTACAATCAGCTCTCAGCAAAACCCAAGTTTTAATCCCCTCCCCGCTTAGTAAGGTCTGTACTGCCTAAATGGGCCAGTTACTTACTGAAAAATTTTTTGATGCCTATGAAATGCCCTGAAGATATGGGCCGTTATCAAATCGTTTTCCACCACAATTGTGTCATCGTTGTAGGTGTCAGTGGAGGTTTTAAGCTTTGGCACGGTCGAATCCACCACTGGTGCTGCTTCAACCCCGTCGGACGTTGACGGCACCTCTGTATCAGCTTCAGCCTGTGGCGACAGCTCTTCTTCTTGCGGTTGAACTTCTTCGGTGACGTTATCGCCATCTTCAGACAAAGATTGTTGAGCAGGTTGACCTTCTGTGGAAGCAGGTGGCACATTTTCATCTAGTTTTGCACGTTTTGCCAACGACCTCGTGGTCACTGCTCCACCCGATTTAAAGCCAACTGGTCGTTTCACGCGAATTGTATTTTTTCGTGGCGGTTCATTTAAATAGTCCTCCAATGTCAACCTCCGATTGTCAGCCATTTTTACGAAAGAAAGAGAGAAGGCTTCTTGCTGAAAATCAATACTAAGGCTGGCTGCAAAAAGAAGTTGGAGGTCAACTCCCGCCAAATTAGGTCACACTGACTAGGCCCTCTTTCTTCCAAAGACCTTGGCAAATCAATACTTAAGCTGTGCGCCAAATCTGGTCACACTGGCTGGCTCGGCTGCGCGCGCATACTTTATTTGTGACGAGACTTTCTGCGCACGCATGTTATATTTGGGTGTGCCACACATCGAAAGAAGAAGTAGGTTTCGTGAAAGCTAATGTGGTTGCGACACGCAATGCCAGTCTGTGGTGAAACATGATTTCGTTTGTGGAAGTAGATTTGTGCAAACAGTTAAAATCAAAAAGTGACAATTTCCTGCTATTCACTGATCATTTGCTTAAGTGGACTGGCTGCCAAATTTGCTTTGCGCAATTTAAAGACGGTTTTGACTTATTCTCACGACGGATAACTTTAGTAGAAGCTTTGTTTGAAGATTTCAATGATACATCAAACAACCTTCACGCAGATCCATTGTGTTTGTGGTATGAAGATTTACTGTACTTTCAAAATGAACTTCAACAGTGCGCCAAGGAACTAAACGTTCTTATTGATTTTCTCTACAGCGAGATTGAGAGGCATTTTGAACTTCACCGGCAATGAGTTCAACAGATGAAGAAATACTTCGATTGTCTAAAGACAAAGTATGCTTTACACATGGCTAAAAACGTTGCTGCTTAAGGGAAATTATGTACCTCTTAGTTAAACTAGAGACTGCTGTTTGTGCGGCAAAGGCTTAGCCATGTGTAAATGCACCTTAGTCATTCGCGGGATCCTACAGCGGTGTCCGGACGCTCCAACGTTTTCTGTTCACAGACTTCAAAGTTCACGTGCCAATTAAAAGACTCTACGCTATTTTAAAAAAAGACCCAGCGTATTTAATGAACCTTAGACCAGTGCGGCATTTTACAAGGCGACATTACCAGGTGTACTCGTTTGGTGAACTCGTTGAAGGAGATTTAGGGTTCATGAAAGCATATAAAAAGTTTAAATACTTTTTGCTTCTCATAGACGTTTTTAGTTGGAAAATCTTCGCGAGACCGCTAGTATCTAAAAAAGCTGTTACAATAAGGAAAAGTCTAATCTCCATCTTAGACTCCATCGATTCGCCAATCACGCAACTTGTCACAGATTTCGGAGGAGAATTTTTAGGTCTGTAGCTCTTTAGTATAGGGAGTGAGGCTGCCCCATCCAACTTATTAAACCATTTTCATTGCAAAAGCAGCCTAGCTTATTGTTGAATGGGGAAGCGCCATCGTAGTTGTCTCACTCCTTCTACAGAAGAGCTCGGTGTCTTAGGTAACAAAGAGTTCTTGCGTCAACGGCATATTCTATTCCGGGCAAAATATCACCAACGGCATAAGGCTGCTATAGCCGAACACGGAATATTTTTACTCAAATCAAAATTATACAAGATGATGAGGCATTATAAAACTTCAGACTGGGTGAAACTGTTGCCGGACGCCGTGAATTTGCTAAACTCTCAAGGAATGGAACGGAACGGTTTTCTGCCTGCCAACGACATCAACTCATTTCTCGATGATCCACTGTTACGAAAAGCTCGACTAGAGCATCATATTGCGTTTCCGGAACCGAATCGAGGAAGCGAAGTTGAGGAAGAAGAGCATCACCTTGCCTCAAATCCAAGTTTGAAAGTTGGTTCTTACGTGTACTTGGATAAAAAAATGAAAATTTTCGATAAAAGTTTCACTCTACAGGTAAGCTTTTTGACGCCATTGGCGGCCTCCTCTCTCAGAAAGTTCAAGTTTACGTAGTAAATTTAGAAGACTCGGCTCACATCAAAGAGCGCCTTATTCGTTCGTCCAAACGTTTCGTTCCACTTTTACTTCAGTCTTTTGCTCCAAGCAGAAAGTTATAGAAGCGCATGCAGACTACATAAAACCTCTCTTCGTTCCCAGGAAAGTGATTCCTCTCACGCGAGTGGCAAAGGTTCTCACTTTCTCTCTAAAATAGGACACTTTGTTCTTCTTTTCATCGTCAGGAATGCTGCAGTGGCTTACTATAACTTTGGTGAAAATGCTGTCAGTTGTGGCGCGTGCCTTTATTTTCAGAGGCTTTCTAGACTTTAAAACGGTACTATAACTTTGCCCAAGAGAGAAGTCCCAAATTTTGCTCTCTCAAAATATTTTTCCTCGCCCCCTCTTTCTGCGTAACTTTTATTTTCTGTTTGTGCTGCTGTCCGCCTCAAACGCGGCAGTCTAAGACGCGCCAAACTTTTTGTGTTAGGCTCCATACTTTGTTTCCGTTCAAGCTGTGGCAGTAGCCCACTAACTGCGCATCTTCAAAACCTATTTTGCATTCATTGGTCGGCACCAGATTTTGCCGCATATATATAAGGGAGGACTTAACCAAAATTTTCCACTCATTCCAGCGAACTCAAATCTACGAGATATCCGAGATCGACTCCTCTAGACAACCGTACATGTATTCGCTTCGAGATTTGCTAGGCGACAAAAAAAGTGGAATTTACTATGAAAAACAACTAGTTGTGGCCCCAATCCCAGGCGTCGACTTCGACATCGAAGTAATTATTACTTAAATATGAACATAAAGTTTGATTCTCCGAAGCACAAAACTCCTAACAAAAAAATGACATTTGTTGTTTACTGGAATTTCGAATGTCTAGAGTGCGAAGAAGCAGTTTTTGTTCTTAAATGCCTAACATTGACATTCTTTGCCTTGTGTCTAATGATCGGCTACAGGCTGTTATTAAAATTTTAGGTTGACAAAATTTTAAAGAAACGAACGGTGGACGGAGACGAAGAGCTGTTTGTGTCGTACATGCATTATCCTCCAAAAGTGAAGCATTTTTTAACACAAACATAGCACGGAAAATTTGTGATTTGTGTGCTACAATCCCTATGGCTCAACTGGTTCTTTGCTAAAAATTTGTGTTAAAAAATGCACCTCTCAATAGTTTAACCGGTGGATTCGAAAAAAGGACTTGAAAGAAGAGAACGTGTAAAGCTGTCATGGCTAGCAGCATTAATGACTTTCAAAATGTGAAAATAGTCGACAACCTAATTATTCCCCAGAGATTTTTTTATGTCGTGACTGATGTAACTGAGAAGAGTGAATTCACGTCAGAATTTGTGCCATCCGAGTTGTTCTTTTCCGAGGGCGTTTGGAAATATCGAGTAGGAAGCATTTTTGTGGACAACTTTACTTCAACATTGAAAAGTAACTATAGAGGAGTGTTTGACCTCAAAACAAATTTACATCGAACTTACGTTAAACGTACAAACTTTTCATCTGATTTCACAACAATTATCACCGTGCCAGTATCGACCGTCAGCGGCTACTACTTTTTGCCGAACCTTCAACAAGATTGGTACCCTGTGTCATCTCGGCCTTACAACACATTTGAGACTAGGATTTCTTTGAAGGCTGGAATGCCTTCCATTCCTAAAGGAGTGTCACTGCGGTTCGAAGTAGAATTTCTTTTTCAGAGAATTAAATGATGGACAAAGTTTACTTGAAAAAACTGTTTTTGCACCACAAAGAATTTTTAAAGAAACTTAAATCTGGCGTGAAGATTCCTAAAACTGTCAACGCAAGCACCGACGTAGAAATAGACTTAATTTTAAAAGTGCTACATTTGGTCGGTGACGGTGTTATTCATGTACTGAAAAAGCACGAAGACGCCATTCGTAAAAGTAGAAGAGAGAAAAAACTTGTTGAACTTGGCTCACGTCTGTTCTTTAAGCAGTTAATGAAAAAAGACAGAACTGCCAAACTTTTAACTCTTAAGCACTTTTATTCTATTTTGCCCTTTTTAGTGGAAGCACTATTTACCTAGCATGGATCTTTTTGCTCTAAGTCAGATGGGCAGGAACACTTATCACGTGCCAAGGCCTTACCGTTACGGAAACATGTATCAGGTAAAGCAGTGTGACCAGATTTTACAGCTTTTTAGTTGCGTGGGGGTATTTTGGCAATGTTTTGGCTACCAGTGTCGCACTTCAACTATTTTGAAAGAATTATGCAATTTCTTTCGGGCAATTTCAGTAATTGGCTAGTTTGGCCACACCACCCATCTGGTCACACTGCTTGCTTCTCAGGCTTCGTCAAGTAATCAGACTCCGTCTTTTGCGTTTGCTGCAACTCCCATGACGTCAACGTTTGTTCCATTGCCAAAAGACGTACTGGAAGTTCAAAAGACGATGGACCAACCTACAATTGTTGTTGCACTTGGTAAAGAATTGGATCCGAACGAAAAAGTTACCGCCGCCGACCTCAAAATTGGAGCTGGGATGAGCCCACAGATACAAGAAGCATTTGAGAAACCTGTTTTCAAAACAAACAAAGTTGTGATTGGCGGTGAAGTTTCCAAACGTAAAATGTCTCAAGAGACCGAGAAAACTGGCGCAGGGGTTAAAAAACGCCCAAAAATGTTTTCTGGACGTGGAATTATGTTTACCTAGTTGCTGTGAACTGAGTGACGCCATCTAGTGGACTATGCAGGCAACTCAAAGTGAGTTTGGCACGCAACCCGGTCAAGACTATATTAAAAGTTTGTTCAGCGATGTGCCTGCAGACACTCGATTTAGCAGTTGTAGGTACATTCAGATCCCTCCAGTCACGGCCATAGATGTCAATACTACCCAAGTAGTTTTTATGCTACCCGCCCGTGAAAGCCCATCATGCTACCTATTGGGAGATATGCTAATGAAGGCCACAGTGGTCATTCGAAAATCGGACGGTACTTCCTTACCAGATCAAGACAGGCTTGTCGGACCAGTGAATAACGCGTGTGCAAGCTTATTTTCAAACCTTCAAATGTCCATTAACGGAGTAGAAATAACCACAAATCAAACCAATTATCATTACAAGTGTTTTCTACAGAACCTGATAAGCTATAACGAAGTTGCCAAGACGTCAAATTTGCACTTGGCTGGGTGGTGTACAGACAAAGCGTGGCTCAACACTGCTGGCGAATCAACGACTCACGCCTCCTTAAGTAACTTGGGTTTCAAAAGCAGAGCACAGTGGTTCAAAAAAGGTTACAAAGCGGACTCATCTGAATATAGACCGTCAGGCTACACGTTTTTAGCACCATTTCGGCATGAACTTCATGGTGTTACTAAACCGATTCCACCTGGTGTTAGAATTCAATTTATACTTAGTAGAGCTTCCGACAAATTTTCGCTGCTTCGCATTACTAAAGCAAAGCCAAGCCTAACTGATGATACCGAGGCCTACAGACTCAAACTAGAGAGCTGTGTTTTATATGTCAAAATAGCTCAAATGAGTCTCCCGCTCTACAAAGAATTGCACTCGAAGATTCAGCATACACCAATTCGTTATTACTTTCGTAAATTACACATGCACGTTGAAACGCTAAATGCGAATGCTGAATCAGTTCAAACCAATATTTTGAACCCTGATCATGCAGCTCCCGTTAAGGTGTACTTTTGTATCGTCAGTACAAGTGCGTTTAATGGTGACTACGAGCTGAACCCCTATTGCTTTCAAAGATCGTGGATGGTTCAAGACAAAGTTGCGGCGGTCGGCATTGCAAGTGAGCAAAACAGTGGAGCCGATTTTTCGCAAAGACTTCTTGCCATCGAGAAAAAACAGCAGCAAAGTGGGGAAGGGAAGCAAAAAAACAAAATCTTAAAGTACAAACTGAAAGTGCTTAAACAGCGTGAAGAGTTAAACAAATTGAAGCTATCGCAAGCTGCCGGTCTTTCCGCTCAAGAGTCACTAAATCAAATTGACGGTGCCGAAACTGACAGCGACTTTTCAGTCTCGGAGGATTCGGATGAAGAAGTTGTGCCTCCAACACGTCAAACCAGGAAAAAATCCTATCAACATTTTTTGGCATAAAAGATTGCTCCTTGGCGTCATTACTTTAACAAACAGAGTTGTGTGAAAATGGTAAGACTTAACACAAGCTGAGAGCACTTTTTATGCTGAAATAATGTCAATAAGATTATATAGGAGCCAAGCCGTGGCTGCCGGACCTAGCACAAAGCCTTTGGACGACACATCTGATAAACCCCTTCACATAAAGTCCAAAAATGAACTCATTAAAAAGTTTGTTCGATTTCTAAATGCCGCGGATTTGGACAGCAGCAGCGGTGCTGTTGAGCTTCTTACTGCATTTTGTGATTCACAAAAAGGCAAATCTAAGAAGGCTCTGCCTACAAAACATTTATCTGACGGCGAAAGCTCCACTTATCATTCTGCAGTTGAAGACTTCTCCGCCGCCGACACGGACTTTGAACTAGAAGACCCCCCCACTCCCACTTACAAAGAGTCGTATTTAACGTCTTTTGAGTTGGAATTAGACTCACAGACAGTGGACCAGGAGCCAATCTCATAAAAAAGTTTTCAGCGTAGATTTGCGCTACTCTAACTTTTGAGCAGTTTGATTGGCCAAAATTTGCCGCATGATCATTTTTGACCAATCAAACTGCTCACAAGTTAGAGTAGCGTAAGTCTACGCTAAAAATAATTTTATGAGATTGGCTCCAGCTTACTATCCCTTCCAATTCGGATGAAGCGTGTGAAGCTTATGTAAGGTTTCTGGGTATGTAAATTGGCCGATTCTCCAAATTTTACTTATCTTTGTTGCAGCAGTACACTGAAGCTACGGTTGTGTATTCTGGGTCATGCTAAAATGGTATCGCTATTTTTGCGCGCAAAAGTAGTCAAAAAGTGCAAAAAAGGTACTGCCAGATAAAATGACTGAAAATATTTGACCAAGCAGCACAAATTAACCAATATAACTTTTTAAGGCAGCGGCAACTGAGTGAGCTGCAGCGGGCGACGCCACTTGATCAAGCTTGTGTATGGCTGCTGTGACCTGGTACCAGAAAATTGAGCTTAATTTGTGCTACTTGGTCAAGTTCTTCATGAATTACATCTGGCAATACTTTTATTTACTTTGCGCTATTTGCACTTCTTTTGCACGCAAAAAGTGGTACCATTTTAGCATGACCTGCCCCATTCATGCAAAAGCTAGGTTGTTGTTCAAAAAGACGAAATTGTTTAAGTAGCCTAGTTTATTGTCAAATGGGGAAACAACTGGAGTCGTGCTGTGCGGACAAATGTTATCGTTATTTCCTCTGCTCTGAACACGCGGTGCTTATCGTACCACTGTGTGACATGAAGCTTTATTTATTTTAGCGACTAACGGCCATTTAAACTCCATTCACTCAAACGGGATAACGTTCGACGCGTTCAATCGTGGAGGCTGTTCCATTTTTGGCTTTGATCTGACTACTAATTCGGTAAGCACAATTTTACAAACATCTGTAATTTCTGTAATTCCAGTGCTCATACCATTTTAATGGTTTTACAAAAATTACACTACTCAGAATCACAGATGCTTACATTTTGCAGGAGGCCGCGTGCGACCCGTTCTCCATCCCCACGACCCGTTTGGGCAAGTGATCTGTGTTTACACGCAACAAAACTTTATTTAGCTGCATGATCAATCTGTCAGTAATATCAATTATATTTGAAGCTCTTAGAGGCACTTAACATCCTTTCAGTGTCATTTCAGTTATAATGCAGAGACCAGAGCGGGCTCTTTGAATTAAGGCTGTACACTTAATTTGCAGGTTTACTTCGGGCAAAACTGACATTTAACATTCCGCCCCAGCGGGATCTAACTCTATTGGTCCTCTCAGAAACTACTGAATGTGCAACCATTGACAAAAACTCGGATGTTCAGGTGTC
>Ga0169931_10007628_pt1 | contig 15997 bp, 12 predicted proteins | sample Kivu_15m_20L_FD_129675 | JGI IMG/M metagenome (GOLD analysis project Ga0169931, IMG submission 129675) | Freshwater microbial communities from Lake Kivu, Western Province, Rwanda to study Microbial Dark Matter (Phase II) - Kivu_15m_20L... | ecosystem: Environmental > Aquatic > Freshwater > Lake...
ACAGCAGCGGGAGGGCATACTTCATGGGCGGACGCATTCGGCCAGTGCGGGGGAGCCTGCAACTGGCGTGGCGGACGATGCAGTCTAGCGCAAGCAACAGGGCCCGGCGGAGCGCCGGACTCGTGCGAACACACGCCAGCCAATAGCCGCGAGCAGCTCGCAGGCAACCGCCGACCCATGGCGGCCCGGCCGCGGTGCCTCTGGCCCATGCCAACGGCCCGACGCCGCCGCAGCGGCGGTCGGGCCTCCGTGCCGGCGCGACCGCCGCGCCGGCGGCCCGTTCAGCGACCCGGCATGTGGGCCTTCACGCCCTGCACCTGGAAGCCGCTGCTCGCCGGCGCCGCCGGACGCAGCGCGGTCGGGGCCCCCGGGGCGCACGCGGGCGCGGCGGCCGGGGCCGCGGGCTTTGCCGACATGCCAATCGTCGCGAGGCCCGGGGCCTTGGCGACCGGAGCGTCGGTCAGGCGCTTGCGCACGTCGTCCGGCCGGTTCGCCTTCGAGATGGCGTCGTCGCCGGTGATCAGGCCCTCGCCGTAGGCCTTCAGCAGCTCGTCCTCGAGCGTGGTCATGCCGTACTGCCGGCCGGTCTGCATCAGGTTCAGGATCTGCGCCGACTTGCCCTCGCGGATCAGCGACTTCACCGCGTCGGTCGCGACCAGGATCTCGCGCGCGGCGACGCGGCCACCGCCGACCTTGGGCACCAGCGTCTGCGAGATCACGCCCTGCAGCGTGCTCGACATCTGCACGCGCACCTGCTGCTGCGCGTCGGTCGGGAACACGTCGATGATGCGATCGACGGTCGAGATCGCCGACGTCGTGTGCAGCGTGCCGAACACCAGGTGTCCCGTCTCGGCGGCACTGATCGCCATCGAGATGGTCTCGAGGTCGCGCATCTCGCCGATCAGGATCACGTCCGGATCCTGGCGCAGCGCGCGGCGCAAGCCCTCGCGGAACGACGCGCAGTCCTGGCCGATCTGGCGCTGCGTGACGAAGCACTTCTTGTCCGGGTGCACGAACTCGAGCGGGTCCTCCATCGTCAGGATGTGGCCGTGCTCGGTCTGGTTGATGTAGTCGATCATCGCCGCGAGCGTCGTCGACTTGCCCGAGCCGGTCGGACCGGTGACGAGCACGAGGCCGCGCGGCTTGGCGGCGAGGTCGAGGCAGATCTGCGGCAGGCCGAGCTTCTTGGCGTCGGGGATCTGGTCGGGGATCTGGCGCACGACGACGCCGACCGCAGTGCGCTGGTGCAGCGCGTTGACGCGGAAGCGCGCGAGGTCCTTCACCGCGTACGAGAAGTCGATGTCCTTCTCCTTCTGGAAGCGCTCCCACTGCTCGGGCGACATCAGCTGCCGCGCGAGGTCCGCGGTCTGCTCCGGCGACAGCAGGCCGAACTCCTCCTGCGGCTGCACTTCGCCGTCGATGCGGAAACCAGGCGCCGAACCAGCCTTGACGTGCAGGTCGGACGCGCCCTTGCGGACCATTTCTCGGAGCAGATTCTGGATGGAAAGCGACACGTTCTCTTCTCCCTCGTGAGCACGCCGGCTCCGATCCTCGGCCCCGTTTCGGCGATCGCGTGGGCGCAAGTGAGCACGGGCAGCGCCCTTTGGCCCACGGCGAGACGTCCGGGCCCGCACCTGCATCCACGATCGGACGCGCCGCTCAGCCGCGCTGCTGCCGCCAACGATCCAGTGCGACCGCGCCGACGATGATGACGCCGGTCGCGACCTCCTGCGTCCAGTTGGCGAGGCCGAGCTTGGTGCAGCCGTTGTCGACGACGGTCATGATCAGGGCTCCGAGCAACGTGCCGACGATGCTGCCTTCGCCGCCGCGCAGCGACGCACCACCGATCACCGCCGCGGCGATGACCTTCAGTTCGAGTCCTTGCGCGGTGGTCGGATCGCCCATCGACAGGAACGACAGCTGCAGCACCGCGGCGATGCCGGCGCAGACGCCGCCGAGCACGTAGACGAGCACCTCGGTGCGCACGACGTCGACGCCGCACAAGCGCGCGGTCTCGCGGTTGCTGCCGAGGGCGACGACGCGGCGGCCGAACACCGTCGCGCGCAGGCCTAGCGCGCCGAGCGCGGCCGTGCCGAGCATGACCCAGACGCCGATCGGCAGCAGCAGCGCGCCGGGCTGCATCAGCGACGACAGCGGATCGTTCGCCGGGAAGTAGACCGGCTGGTTGCCGCCGAGCCCCTTGGCGAGGCCGCGCAACGCGCCCCACAAGCCGAGCGTGACGATGAACGGTGACAGCGGTTGGCCGCGGCCGAACCGGCGCGTCGCCAGCAGGACGACCACGAACACCGCAGCGGCGCCGACGCTCGCGAGCCCAGGCGACGCGGCGAGCGACATCGCGACTGCTGCTGCAGCGGCACCCGCGAGCACGACGCGCACCAGCATGCCGACGACGAGTGCGCCGAGCACACCGCCGATCGCGGCGACGCTGGCGATCGTCGCGAGCGCCGCCGCTGGCCAACTGCCGCCGCTGCGCAGCACCATCGCGCCGACCATCGTGCCGAGGGCCACGCTGGCGCCGACCGACAAGTCGACGCCGCCGCTGACGACGATCCACGTCGCCCCGACCGCAGCCGTGCCGACGACGGCGGTCTGCAGCAGCATCAGTTCCTGGTTGTGCCAGGCCACGAACGGCGCGCCGGCCGCCGCCGCGAACAGGCACCACGTCGCCAGCAACCCGACCAGCGGGCCACCGGTGCGCAACAGGCGAACGACCGTCGGGTTCATGCGGAGGCTCCGGTCATCGCGGCCAGCAGGCGGGACTCGTCGAGTTCGTGCACCGGCCGCGGCGGCAGCACGACGCCACAGCACACGACGGCGATGCGATCGCACAGCTGCAGCAGTTCGGGCAGCTGGCTCGACGCCACCAGCACCGCAGCGCCCTGTTGCGCACGGTCTGCGATGGCCGCGTAGACGTCGGCGCGGGCGCCGACGTCGATGCCGCGCGTCGGCTCGTCGAGCAGCAGCACGTCGCAGTCGGCGGCGAACAGTCGGGCCAGCGTCAGCTTCTGCTGGTTGCCGCCGGACAGCTCGCCGGCGGCCTGGCGAGGGCTTGCGCAGCGCACGGCGAGCCGCTGCAAGAACGGCTGCGCCGCAGCGATGACGCGCGACGGCGGCAGCACGCCGGCGACCGCGTGGCGCGACAGCACCGGCAGCAGCACGTTCTCCGCCAGCGAACGCGCGAGCATCACGCCTTCGCCTTTGCGATCCTCGCTGACCAAGCCGACGCGCTGCGCCCATCGTTGCGCCGGCGTCGTCGGCCCGAAGGAGCCGGCGACGCGCACGCGGCCGCGCACGACCGGATCGAGGCCGAACACCGCGCGCAGCAGCTCGGTGCGCCCCGCCCCGACGAGCCCGGCGAGGCCGAGCACTTCGCCGGCGTGCAGTTGCAGCGTCGCCGCGCGCGGCGAACGCACACCCGCGACCGCGTCGAGATCGAGCACCACCTCGCCACGGCGATGCCCACGCGCGCTCGGCGCCGCGACCTCGCGCCCGACCATCGCCGCGACCAGCTGCGCCGTGGTGACGTCGGCCATCGCCCCGCCGCCGACCGAGCGGCCATCCCGCAGCACGGTGTAGCGCGACGCGACGGCGAACAGCTCGGCGAACACGTGCGACACGTAGACGACCGCGGTGCCGGCGGCGGCGACTTCGCGCAGGCGTGCGAGCAGCGGCGGCACGTCGGCGTCGCCGAGGCTCGACGTCGGCTCGTCGAGGATCAGCAGCTTCGCGTGCTGCGCCAGCGCACGCGCGATCTCGACCAGCTGGCGATCGGCCGGCGGCAGTTCGGCGACCAATCGATCGGGCGGCAGTTCGGCGCGGCCGACGCGCGCCAGCGCCGCCCGCGCCGACGTGCGCATCGCCGCACGATCGACGAACGGCCCGCGTCGGAGTTCGCGGCCGAGGAACAGGTTCTCGGCGACGGTCAGGTGCGGTGCCAGCGCCAGCTCCTGGTGGATCACCGCGACGCCGGCCGCGCGTGCTGCCGCCGGATCGCGCGGCGCGAACGGCTGGCCGTCGAGCCGGACTTCGCCGTCGTCGGGCGCGTGCACGCCGCCGAGCACCTTCAGCAGCGTCGACTTGCCAGCACCGTTCTCACCGACCAGCGCGTGGATCTCGCCCGGCTGCACGGCGAAGTCGACGCCGGCGAGGGCCTGCGTCGGCCCGAAGCGCTTCTGCAGTCCGCGGACCAGGAGCCGCGGCGCGCTCATTCGAGCAGCTTCCGGATCGCGGGCTCCTGCATGTTCGCCTTCGTCGCCAGCACCGCACCGGTGTCGACGCGCGGCGGCACGTCCTTCTTGGCGATCGCGTCGGCGAGATGGCGCACCGCCAGTTCGCCCATGCGCCGCGGGTCCTGCACGACGATCGCCGCCAGCTGGCCCGCGCCCAACGCCTGCGCGATCGGCGGCGAACAGTCGAAGCCGACGACCTGCACCTTGCCCACCAGCTCGAGCTGCACCAGCGCCTGCACCATGCCGACCGTCGTCGACTCGTTGCTGCAGAACACACCCTGCACGCCCCGCAGCGTGTCGGCGAGGTTCAGCGCCGTGGTCTTGGCTTCGCCGACCGACGCACCGGCGTAGCGGTTGTCGACGACGACCTCGAGGCCGCCGGCGCGCGCTGCCGCGAGGAACCCTTCCTCGCGCGCTTCGGTCGACGCCGAACCGACCTGGTAGCGCAGCATCGCGACCTTGCCCTTGCCCCCCAGCAGCTGCGCCAGGTGGCGCCCGGCGAGTTCGCCGGCGGCGCGATTGTCGGTGGCGACGAAGCTCGCGTAGTCCTTGCCGGCCTGGCCGTCGAGATCGCTGTCGAACACGACGACCTCGATGCCGCGCGCGCGCGCCGAGCGCACCGCCGGCACCAGTGCCGCGTGGTCGAGCGGTGCCAGCGCGATGCCGGCGACGCCTTCGCCGACGAACTGCTGCACCAGCTGGATCTGCTGCTCGCGGCTGTCCTCCTGCAGCGGGCCCTTCCACACCACCTCGACGCCGGCCGCTTCGCCGCCCGTGCGCGCGCCGGCGGCGACCGCCTGCCAGAACACGTGCGTCGTGCCCTTCGGGATCACGACCAGGCGCGGTTTGCCGGAGGCCGGCGCCGCAGCGGAGGAGCCGCCGCAAGCAGCGGCGACGACGAACGACGACACGAGCAGCAGCGTTCGCAGCATGGCGGGAGCGAGTGGGGCGCGCGGATGCTAGGAACTCACCGCAGCCGGGGCGAGCCCGTCGCCGCGCATCGCGTCGGCGAAGCCGAAATCGCTTGGCCACGGCGCCTGCACGTCGATCGCCCCGCCATGCCGCGGATCCGCGAACCGCAGGCAGTGTGCATGCAGCAGATGGCGCCCGGGCAGCAGACCCGGCGGCACCGCGAACGGCTGGCCGCGCTGCAGACGGATGAAGTTGCGCTCGTCGGGCCCGTAGAGCACGTCGCCGACGATCGGCAGGCCGACGTGCGCGAGGTGCACGCGGATCTGGTGCCGGCGCCCGGTCCGCGGCTCGGCGCGCAGCAGCGTGCGTTCGCCAAAGCGCGCCAGCACCGTGAACCGCGTGCGCGCCGGCGCGCCATCGGGCAGCACGGCGATCTTGCCGGTGACGCGACTGTGCGCGTCGACGCCGAGCGGCGCATCGACCTCGAACTGCAGGGCCGGCGGCTCGCCTTCGACGACGGCGACATACTCCTTGCCGATGCGATGCTCGCGGAACGCGCGGTCGAAGCTGCGCGCCAGCTGCGGGTCGCTGGTCAGCAACAGGCAGCCGCTGGTGTAGCGATCGAGGCGGTGCGCCGGACTCATCCGCAACCGCGTGGCGACGTCGGCGCCGGGCCGCCGCACCATCGGTGTCGTCGCGAGACCGGCCGGCTTGTCGACGACGATCCAGCCGTCGCCGCGCGCGAGCACGGCGATCGGCGCGTGCTCAATCCGGGCGTCTCGAGAGCTCGCGTCGTCCTCGCCGTTCGCTCCATCCTGGCCGTTCGCGCTCTCCACACCGTGCGGCGCGATCGTCACGCTCTCGCCGACGACCAGCCGCCGGTTCGCCTTCGCCGAAGCCCCCGACGCCAGCGTCACGCGGGTCGCGATCGCCGTCTGCACCGACGCCCGCGACATGCGCGGCAGCATCTGCTGCAGGAAGCGATCGAGCCGCATGCCGCGGTAGGCGTCGGTCACCGGGAACGTCGCGGCATCGTGCATTGCAGCGGTGTGCAGGCGACCGGGGCACGATCGCGCTGTCAACCAGGCGCCCCGCACGCTTGCGCGCCACCGCCGCGCCTTCATGATCCCGCCCCTCGTGCGGATCGACGCCCACCAGCACTTCTGGCACTACAGCCCGCAGGAGTACGGCTGGATCGACGCCCGCATGCAGCGCATCGCGCGCGACTTCCTGCCGGCGGACCTGCAGCCGGAACTGGCGCAGAGCGGCTTCGACGGCTGCATCGCCGTGCAGGCGCGCTGCAGCGACGAAGAGAACACGTTCCTGCTCGACCTCGCGCGGCGCCACCCGTTCGTGCGCGGCGTCGTCGGCTGGGTCGACCTGTGCGCACCCGACGCCCGCGACCGCGTCGCCAACCTCGCGCGCGAACCGCGGCTCGTCGGCCTGCGGCACGTCGTGCAGGCCGAGGCCGACGACTTCCTCTACCGCCGCGACTTCCGCGCCGGTGTGCGCACGCTGGCGCGCCACGAACTGGTCTACGACGTGCTCGTCTTCGCGCGCCAGCTCGACGCGGCGGCGGACTTCGTCGAGGCGCTGCCGGACCAGCCGTTCGTGCTCGACCATCTCGGCAAGCCCGACATCGCGCGCGGCGAACGCGACGCGTGGGAACGCGCGTTCCGCCGCGTCGCCGCGGCTCCGCACGTCGCCTGCAAGCTCAGCGGCCTCGTCACCGAAGCCGACTGGCACGGCTGGCGCGCCGACGACCTGCGCTGGTACCTCGACCGCGCCCTCGACGCGTTCGGCGAGCACCGCGTGCTGTTCGGCTCCGACTGGCCGGTCTGCCTGCTGGCAGCGCGCGACCACGCCGCCGTGCACGCGATCGTCGCCGACTGGGCAGCGCAGCTGCCCGCGGGCACGCGCGAACTGCTGTTCGGCGGCAACGCCGCGCGCATCTACCGACTGGCGAAGGCCACCCCATCATGAACGACACCTACTTCGTCACCGGCGCGCTCGGCTGCATCGGCGCCTGGGTCGTGAAGCACCTCGTCGAACGCGGCGACCATCCGGTCGTGTTCGACCTCGGCGGCGACCCGCGGCGCATCCGGGATGTGCTCGGCGAGAACGGCCTCGGCAAGGTGCAGTTCGTCGCCGGCGACATCACCGACCTCGACGCCACGAAGCGCGCCGTCGCCGCGTGCAAGCCGCGCGCGATCGTCCACCTCGCCGGCCTGCAGGTGCCGTTCTGCCGCCAGGACCCAGCACTGGGCGCGCGCGTCAACGTGCTCGGCACGATCCACGTGTTCGAAGCGGCGCTGGCCGCGGGCGTGCGCCGCATCGCCTACGCCAGCAGCGCCGCCGTGTTCGGCCCCAGCGAAGACGACGGCACCGCGGTCGCGGAGAGCACGCAGCAAGCACCGGTCACCCACTACGGCGTCTACAAGCAGGCGAACGAAGGCACGGCGCGCATCTACTGGCTCGAGAAGAAGCTCGCCAGCGTCGGCCTGCGTCCGCTGACCGTCTACGGCGTCGGCCGCGACCAGGGCCTGACCTCGGGCCCGACGACGGCGATGAAGGCCGCGGTGCTCGGGCGGCCGTTCCACATCGGCTTCTCGGGCCCGACCGACTTCCACTACGTCGCCGACACGGCGGCGGCATTCGTGGCGTGCGCCGACGGCGGGCCGGAAGGTGCGCTGCTCTACAACCTGCACGGCGACACCGTCGACGTCGCCGACGTCGTGCGCACGATCGAAGCCGAGTGCCCGACCGCGCTCGGTCGCATCACCATCGGCGGCCCGCGCATCCCGATCCCGCCGCTGCTCGACGGCCGCGCGTTCGCACGCGACTACCCGCAGGTGCCGCACACGGGGCTGGCGGCGGGCATCCGCGACACGATCGCGCGCTTCCGCAAGCTGTATGCACAGGGTGGGCTCGACGTGCGCGATCTGCCGGCGAAGTGACCGCGGCGAAGTGACCGCGGCGGCAGACCGCCTTGCCACAGCTCGACCCGTCACATTCATGATAACCACACAGATACTATAAAGATCACCAACCCTAACGCGAAGAGTGCGTTGATAGGGTCATCGGCCGGATCGGGTTCGCCACAATGCAGACACTTGGTTGCCTTAAAGCTGACGGAATGATCGCATGCCCGACATTTAGAAAGGTGGAACGACTTCTTGCCGCGCCTCCCCGATCTAGCTGGTGTGACAGCTTCACTTGATCTCTCGGCCATGAACGAAGCTGCGCCCCTAAGCGAGTCTGTCGGCGGAGACGATTCAGAAGGCCGACGCATGGTTGGCAGAACCTCAGCAACCACTTTCTCGCCGGGGAGCGCCCGAGGCCGACCGCCGATGAGTTCGCTTGCGTCACGGTGAATAGCCTCCGACTCCAGATGGCTAACCAAAGCCTGCCCACGCCTGGGCCGCATGACAATGCACAGCATCATCAAGGCTGCAATTCCAACGATTGCAACCATCACAAATTCCTGTCGCCGATCTGCAGGCACAGCTTTTCTTACGACCGACGCTATTTTCGGGTTCCACTCACCAATTATAGCCCCAAGACTGCCATCAATCGAAACAACAAGCACCACCCCGAGCAGTAAGCCCAAAGCCGTTATGGCAGCAGAAAAGCGCAAGAGCGAAATCATGTCAAGGCACCAGTGGAGCGGATAGATACTAATCAGTTACGTAGCACGACATCACAACCGATCTCAGCCGCCTCGGCCAGGACTGGAGCAAGCGATCAACCAAGTCTGGATGCGACCCAATCCGCGTTTCAAGTTGCTAGCGACATCTACCACAACTTTCCCTGGCGAGCGCCCCCCTCGTCCGATTCACACCTGTTGCAAGCATACGCCATCGACTACCTGGGACAACTTATGGTAACCCCGTCGAAGTCCGACCGCGCCCGCGGAACGACATGACCAAGCGCTTCCTGCTGCTCGTTACGGCCTTGCTGCTCTTCTCGTCGCTCGCCGCCCAAGCGCCGCTCGCCGATGCGGTGACCGCCTGCCTCGACATACCCGACGACGCCGACTACGAACGCCTGCGCGGCGAACTGCTGGCGCGCAGTGACGCCAACGGCGACGCGCTGCTGGCGGCAATGACGACGCGGCCCGAACCACTGCGCGGCGAGACGACCTTCCTCGTTCCATACGAGGGCATGAAGCTGGAGGTGAAGGCGCGCGCACCCGCGGACCGGGCGCCCGGCCAGTTGCTGCCCGTCCTCTACGCGTTCAACGGCACGGGCGACCTGCTGGCCGGCGTCGAGAACCAGCCCGTGATCGTCGGCAGCATGAAGAACTACATGGCCGACCAGTTCTCGGACCTCGAGCGCGGCGCGCACCTGAAGACGCTGAACGCCCTCGCGTGGCGGACCGGCGGCGATGCGAACGTGCTGTGGTGGACGGGCTTCTCGTGGGGCGGCCACGCGTGCTGGGACGACACCATGCACCGGCCCGGCTGGGCGCGCGGCTTCGTCGGGCGCGGCGGCGGACCGCGGCGCACGTCGTTCCGCCTGCTGCCGAACTTGGTCGGCACCGAGCTGCTCGGTGTCTGTGGCACGAAGGACGACCAGGAGCTGCTGTGGAACCTGCGCGAAGTGAAGCGCACGCAGCAGACGCTCGGCCTGCGCTTCACCTTCTGGGAGGCGACCGACCAGGGCCATGTCGAGCCGCTGACCGGCGAACGCGAAGCCGGGCTCGCGATGTTGGCGACGAAGTGCTCCGACGAACGGCCGCAGCAGTTCACGCTGCTCGCCGACGGGCCGAACGTCGAACACCCGCTGTTCCGCGTTCTCGAAGTCGACGAACGCGCCGTCGTCGTGCCCGACCGCGTGCCGGTGTCGACCAGCCTGTCGCCCGACGAGCAGCGCCGCGCGACGGTGCGCGCGATGCTGAAGCAGGTGGTGTCGGTGCGTTGGCAGATCACCGCGAAGGGTGAGGTGAAGACCGTGACGCTGCAAGGCAAGGGCGTGAAGCGCGGGCGCCTCGCGTTCCGCGGACCGTGGTTCGCGGTCGGCGACCAGGTCCGGGTCGTGGTCGGCAGCAAGGAGATCTGGGCCGGCAAGGTGCAGGTCGAGCCGCGCACCCTGCTCGACGAAGCGCGGCGCACCGGCGATCGCCTGCGGCCGGCGCTGCGGGTGGTCGAGGTCGCCTTCTGACGACTGCTCGGCTCCGATTCGACGATCACGCACGCACAGAGCGCGCTGCCAGACGCAACAGCACCACGGCGGCAGGGAGCACCGGCAGACCTTCGTAGGTCACCGAACGCCCCACGCGCGCCGCGATGGTGCCACGACCACGACGGCGAATCTCCTTGAGCTCCTCCGGCCGCATCTGCGAAGACCACTTCACCTCGACGAGCTGAAGCTGGCGCTTCTCGTAGAAGGCAACGTCGATCTCGCCATCGCCCTTGATGTAGAAGACGTCCCCTGCGCGCCCAGCGTGCGCAGCGAAAACACCTTCCAGATCTCGCTGCAGGCGGGCATCGCTCTCCAAGGCGTCGTCTTCGCCGAGCCAGGACAACACCGCGCGGTGGATGAAGGGGTCGGAGAAGTAGACCTTGCGGGCCTTCTTCGGCGCCGGCCCACCCGTGTGCTCGACGAGCGCCGGAACGATCTGCAGAACGTCCATGCGCTCGAGGATGGCGATGTAGTCGGCGACCGTCTTCGGGCTGTCGATCGACAGTTCCTTGGCGAACGCGTTCCAGGTCACCTGCGACGACTGCCGCCGATGGATGCCGGTCAGCACCTCGCGCAGGTAGCTCTCGTTGCGGTCGAGGCGCAACACGTCGCCGCGGATCCAGTCCGCGTAGGTCCGGAACGTCGCGACCGCAATGCCACCGGTTCGCGCCAGATCGTTGATCGCCGGCAAGAAGCCACCGGTGAGGTGGTAGTCGCGCAGCTCCATCTCCAGCTCGTCGAGGAACGGCGACGACGGAACAGCGGCATCGAGCGGCTCACCGGCACAACGCTGCAGTTCCACGGCATCGACCCGGCTGTGCAGACGACAGAACTCGAGAAACGAGAGCGGCCGCAGATGGAAGTCGACGACTTCGGCCTGGCCGCGCCGCCCCGGCAGTCGTTTCAGGCTGTCTTCGATCAGCAGGCGATCCGATCCCGTCGCCAGCAGGAAGCAGGAATCGAGTTGGCCGGCGTCGGCGAGGAACTTGACGACCCGATCCCAACCTTCGACGTAGGTGACTTCGTCGAGGAGCAACCAGCAGGGCTCGCGAGCTGGCGCCATCTCACCCAAGAGGTCGGTGAGCACCCGACGCAGCTCCTCGGCATCGACGTAGGGTTCACAGGTGACGTAGGCGAGCCGCTCCGGAGCGACGCCAGCCGCGAGACGTTCGGCGAGGAACTGCTTGCAGAGCGTGCTCTTTCCCACCTGTCGACCGCCGACCAGGGTGTAGATGCCCGGCGTGTCGTGAGGCAGCGCATCGAGGAGCGGCGGCCGGAAGACGAACGGCTGGCTGCGCATCCGCAGCAGCGTCGGATCTCGCTCCAGGTAGGAGGCCGCCCCCTGCCAGTGCAGGTTGTGGGGCAACAAGCGGGGATCGAAGCGCACCACGGTGGCGATCATCGGCGGATGCTCAAATTTAAGCAACGATGACTACTTATTTTTGAGTATCCGAGCAGACGCAAGATCGGTCGATGCTCAAGATCTTGGCTTGAACTATCTTGTGGAAGCTCACCCGAGCGAACCCACGCCCCTACGACACGCCTGTCACGCCAACCGACCCAGGCCCTAACGGGGGCCTCGGCATGGCCCTCCCCGAGGACGGCGCTAGCATCCGCGCCCGCATGGCGCCCTCCACCTCTCCACGTCCGCTCGCCCAGTGCGCCGTCGTCGTCTCGGCGAAGGACAACGTCGCCATCGTCAAGACCGCACTCGCCGCCGGCGACGTGGTGGCGCTCCCCGACGGCCGCACGCTGCCGATCCGCGGCGAAGTGACGCCCGGCCATCGCTTCGCCACGCGCGACGTGCCGGCGGGCACGTTCGTGCTGCAGTACGGGCAGCCGATCGGCACCAGCCGCGGCATCGTGGCCGGCGATCCGATCAGCCACGCCAACATGAGCAACGAGGTGCCGGTGGTGCGCGACCTGCCCGCCACGCTGCACAACCCGGCTCCCGACTACGTGCCGAAAGCCCAGCGCGCGACGTTCCGCGGCTTCCTGCGCGACGACGGCCGCGTCGGCACGCGCAACTTCGTGCTGATCGTGCCGACCAGCATGTGCAGCAGCCACGAAGCGCTGCAGATCGCGACCATCGCCGAGTACGCGCACTGGAGCCGCGCGCGCTTCCCCAACGTCGACGGCGTCGTCGCCCTGCCGCACAACAAGGGCTGCGGCTGCAGCGACGGCAGCAACCTCGACGTGATGCTGCGCACGCTGGCGAACTACGCCGACCACCCGAACGTCGGCGGCGTGCTGTTCATGGACCTCGGCTGCGAGAAGACGAACCTGACGCTGGTCGAGAAGTACCTGAAGCAGCGCGGCGGCCTGTCGACGCAGAAGCCCGTGCACTGGATCGGCGTGCAGGAGTGCGGCGGCACGCAGGGCGCGATCGAGAAGGGCCTCGAACTCGTGCAGCAGATGCTGCCGATCGTGAACCGCGCCGAGCGCAGCGTGCAGTCGGCCGAACACCTTTCGCTCGGCGTCAAGTGCGGCGGCAGCGACGGCTTCTCCGGCCTGTCCGCCAATCCGGCCCTCGGCCACGCCGCCGACCTGCTGGTGCAGCACGGCGGCACCGTGCTGATCACCGAGATCCCCGAGTTCTGCGGCGGCGAGCACCTGTTCGCCGCGCGGGCGAAGGACCTCGCCACCGCGCGCGAAGTGTTCGCCTACGTCGATTGGTACAAGGAGTACGCGGGCAAGTTCGGCACCAAGCTCGACGACAATCCGAGCCCGGGCAACCAGAAGGGCGGCTTGCTGAACATCACCATCAAGTCGCTCGGCGCGATGGCGAAGGCCGGCACCACGCGCGTCGAGGGCTGCACGCCGTACGCGCAACCGCCGGCGCACCGCGGCCTGACGCTGATGCAGGGCCCCGGCTACGACCAGGAGTCGACTCCCGGCCTGATCGGCGCCGGCGCGCAGGTCGTCGTGTTCACCACCGGCCGCGGCACCACGATCGGCAACGCCATCGCACCGGTGCTGAAGCTGACCTCGAACACGCCGATCTTCCGCCGCATGAGCCGCGACCTCGACCTCGACGCCGGCACCATCATCGACGGCCTCGAGAGCATCGAGCAGGTCGGCCGGCGCGTGTTCGAGCACGTGCTGCGCTGCGCCAGCGGCGAGGTGTTGGCGCGGGCCGAAGAACAGAAGCACCGCGAGTTCCAGCTGTGGGCAGAGCAGTCGGTGTCGCTCTGACTCGCACCCGGCCGCGAGCGGGGCCCCTGCCACGGATCGTCACCTGCGGGTAGCCTCCCGACCCCGAGGGGTTGCACGCTGCCGCCCTTCCCATCGCCGAAATGATCCTACGACCCTCGTCGTTGCTGGCGCTCGCGTCAGCACTCACCACCTCCCTCGCCGCCCAGGCGAACACCGTTGCCGGTCTCGACGGACGACTCACCATCGTCGACGACCTGACCTTCTACGGTCGCCGCGGCGCCGCCTTCCCGAACGGCGAAGTCGGCATGGCGATGCTGAACGAGATGTGCAACCCGGGCACGGTGGTGATCCCGTGGCAGGCGGCCATGCAGCCGAACCACCCGAAGTTCGGGTTCCTGATCGTGCGCGTCGTCGGCGACCGCATCGAGCAGATCAGCGACCGCTCGTTCTGCAAGCACGCCTTCACCTCGACCAACTACACCAGCACCTGCGGCCCCTGCCAGAATCCCGGCACCGGCTCGCTGATGGGCATCAACTGCGCGGACACCTACGGGTCCGACAACAACGCCGATCGCGTGTGGCTCGGCCCGGCACCGGAGATCGATCCGTGGCTCGGCACGTGGAACCCCTTGGGCAGCTACTTCGACATCGGCGACCCGGCCCAGGCCGGCTACCCGCTGCCCGCCGACGGCGTGCGCAGCCTGAACCCCGCGAGCTTCGACTCGGTCAAGAACCGCGTCACCGTGAAGGAGCAGGACCTGCTGACCGCCGGCGCGCAGTACTTCTACGGCATCCACCTGATCCACCAGGGCGAGGCCGTCGCCAACCGCGGTGACAACCTGGCCTCGCGCGGGTTCACGCCGGTCGGCTCCGGCGGCGTCTGGTCGTTCAACAACAACAGCGTCGGCCAGGCCTACGGCTCGATCCTGACGCGGTGGCCGGGTGCGCAGGTCAACAGCGGCCTGAACGGCAACGACGACGGTCGCTTCTTCGTCGCCAGCAAGGTCACCGCGCTCGGCGGCGGCATGTATCGCTACGCCTACGCGATCCACAACTGCGACAACAACCGCGGCGGCGCCTCGTTCCGTGTTCCCGTCGCCCCTGGGGCGACGGTCGCGAATCCGACGTTCCGCGACATCGACCAGGACCCGCTCAACGACTGGACGTTCAGCAACAACGGCAGCGAGCTGGTCTTCACCGCGGTCGGCACCAACGCGCTGAACTGGAACACCATCTACAACTGCTCGTTCGACTGCTCGATCGCACCAGGTGCTGGCGCGATGACGATCGACGAAGCGCGACCGGGCCCCGGCGCCCTGTCGGTCCAGATCCAGAGCCAGGTCCCCAGCGGCCTCCTGTTCGCGAGCAAGAGCTCGGTGGGCACGCCCTGCGGCACGTGCACGGCGACGTTCTACCAGCAGTTCCCGGCCCTCACCGGGTTCGACCTGGCCGGTCGCTCGATGACGATGACGCTCGGCAGCGGCGGCTACACCGTCGGTGAGCCGGCCGCCACCTACGCGCCGGTCGCCGGCACCAACCTGGCGCTGGCGCTGAACGGGCAGACCACGGTCACGCTGCCGTTCTCGCTGCCCTACCCCGGCGGCTCGACGACCCAGCTGCGCGTCCACGCGAGCGGCTACGTGTCGCCCGGCACCCCGAACCTCGCGCAGCTCGCACCCAGCGTCACCAGCTTCCTGCAAGGACAGCCGCGTTGGGCCGGCCTCTGGTCGCTGTTCAATCCGCAGGCGGCGAGCGCCAACAACGTGTGGTTCGAAGCCAATGCGACGCGCGCCATCCTGAGCTGGAACAACGTCAACCTGCTGTCCAGCACATCGCCGAGCAGCTTCCAGATGCAGTTCTATCCGAACGGCACGGTGCAGGTGCTGTGGCAGAACGTCGCGTCGTCGACCTTCGCCGCGCTGACCGGTTGGACGACCGGCGGCAACTTCTCGGATCCGGGCAACCGCGATCTGTCGGCGCAGCTGGCCGGCACGTTCACCACGTGCACGTCGCCGTTCGACGGTCTGGTCCTCGACACCAGCGCGCAGCCGGTCGTCGGCACCACGTTCCAATGGACGGTCGCGCGCGTGCCGGCCAGCACGGGCTGGGGCGCCATCATGCGCTCGCCGACGCAAGCGCTGCCGCCGATCGATCTGTCGACCGCAGGGATGGCGGGCTGCTTCGCCCACCTCGTCGACGCGATGCCGGCGTACTTCCTGTCGCCGGGCACCAGCGCCAACGTGCAAGAAACGCTGCCGAACAACCCTGCCCTGATGGGTGCTTCGTGGATCGGCCAGGCCGTCACGTTCAGCCCGGGCCGCACGCAGCTCGGGCTCGTCGCGAGCAACGCCATCGTGCTGTCGCTGGGCTTCTGATCCTGTCCGCCCAACGGCGAACAGGATCCGAGCCCTCCTGGACGTCGCAACGCGGGGCCCATCCACGGCGAGCTCGGCACATCCAGCCCCGCTGCGTCGTCCCTGCCAACGCACAATGAG
>Ga0169931_10007629_pt1 | contig 15996 bp, 13 predicted proteins | sample Kivu_15m_20L_FD_129675 | JGI IMG/M metagenome (GOLD analysis project Ga0169931, IMG submission 129675) | Freshwater microbial communities from Lake Kivu, Western Province, Rwanda to study Microbial Dark Matter (Phase II) - Kivu_15m_20L... | ecosystem: Environmental > Aquatic > Freshwater > Lake...
CATTGAAGATCATATAGTAAAAGACGTAGATGATTCTAAGTATTGTAGTCTATCTCAGCCAGGTATTTTAGTTTCTGATTATAACTTCACTGACGGTATTGGAAAAATTTCTATTAAATTAGCATATGAAGCTGCAACAAAATTTAGAAGAGACTATGCCTCAGCATTTCAAATTAGACTGGCTGGATATAAGGGAGTTGTTACTGTTGATCCCGATATTGAAGATAACTCAAGTGTATGTCTAAGGAACTCTATGAAAAAATTTGAAAGCGAAGATCCTGACTTATTCATAATAAGGACCTCTAGCTATTCTGCTGGTTATTTAAATAGACAGATTATCCTTCTTCTTTCAGAATTAGGCATACCAGATGAAACCTTCATCAACATGCAAACCGACATGATTGAGAATATCAGAAAAGTTATTAAAAATGATTTTACAGTGGATTATGATTCTTTCAAAACAACGAATTTCTTAAAGAGTATGCTAAACTATATCCAAACAAGAATGAAATTCAAGAACAAGAAGAAAATTGAATTACTTATAAACAATCCATTCTACAAGGAAATTAGAAGCACTTTGTATCTTAGCGCTCTGGAGAAACTTAAATCAAAGGCAAATATCTATGACAATCAATCAGGAAGATTTATAGGCGTGATTGATGAACTTGGGATATTAAGAGAGGGTGAAGTATTTTTAAAAATTAGTAAAACTAGAAACATTTACGATGATTTGGATATGCATCAAGTAATCAAAGGTGATATAATGGTAACTAAAAACCCATGTTCCTATGTTGGAGACATACAAGTTCTTAAAGGAGTAGATAATAAAAACTTATACCACCTTATAAATGTGATTGTTTTTCCAAAAACAGGTTTAAGGCCTGTACATCAATTAATATCAGGTGGAGATTTAGATGGTGACGTGTATTTTGCAACTTGGAATAAATTATTGATTCCTAAAACAAAAAATGACAAAATTTTTTCCATCGAGTACATAGAAAAAGTTTTTATTTCGAAAAATCTGGTAAAACCATCTGAGACAGAAGAAAGTCTTTCGATTTCCTCAAAAAGCATTAGAGCACCATACGGAGATCTCTCATACGAAGATGATGAAGATTATAACTCAGATCAAGAAGAATCTTCATTCGAAAATAATAAGATAATAAATATGTCTAATGACGATAAAAGTGACAGACATCATATCATTCAATTTTTCTGTAACTACTTGCTGAATGACATCCTAGGAACGATATGTAACAGACATTTAGCAATTTCAGATATTAAAGAAGCAGGAAGTTTATCCAATGAAGCTTTGGTTCTAAGTATTTATCAAAGGAGATCGGTTAATTTCGCAAAGACAGGTCATATTGTCTCATTTGAGGAGATGGACAATTATAAAATTAAAAAATGGCCAGATTTTATGGAAAAGAAAAAAATCAAGTCCTATGAAAGTAAAAAAGTTTTAGGCAAATTATTCAGACAAATTAAAAAAATTTATGAAAAATATAACACATCGAAATTAAAAATAAATTTAAAGCTGGAAAATGATGATAAACCCATAAACAGTGATAAATTATTTCCTTATCCTGGATTTGAATTATTTATAACGATAGCCTACGATCTTTACAAGATATATGAGGGAAACCTAAAAAGGGCCATGAAAAGGTACGAAATCAAATCTGAAAGTGAATATCTAGCTGGTGTCATATTTGAATCGAAATCATACAAACACAATGATGATAAATTAGAAATATTCAGAGACATTAACATTTTCATTTATTCACAGAGGAATTATTATAAACTGTTTTTATACAGTATTTATAAATCAGTTGTTAAAAAGATTGATCTTCAAAAGGATTTTATTAATGTTAAATGGGAACAAATAGTAAAAATAATTTCAGCCCAGGACCTTATTAATATTCGTAATGAAGCAACGGATTTCTACTTTAATAAATCTCACAGAATTGATTACGTAGAAGAAGTCTGTTTAGAATTAGATCACCATATCATTCACGATAAATATTACAAATTTTTAAGAAAGGCATTCATATTCGCCTGTTACTTTATCACCAACGAATATCGTAAAGAAGATTATATATCTCATGTTATAAATTATAAAGCCTTGGAATATAGTTATTTAAAATCAAGAGAAAATTTTAAAAACTTATTTTATAGTTTCGCATGGGTAATAGATTATGAAGGAATGGCAAGTGTATTTTTCGATTAATGATAAAAAATAAAATAGAATTATCTTATGTTTAAATAAATATAAATTATTATTATAATTTCTTATATTTCTACATGAAACGTTATTTAATATAAATTAAGTATCCCATTATTTAAAGGCATTTTACTTTTATCATATACACATTTGCTATTTCCGATCCCTTTGTGAACGCTTATTCTAAGATTTATTTCGACTAGAATCATTCTAATTTTATAATTTTAATTTCAAACTTTGCCGTGAAATTAAAAAGAAAGTTGGAAAAACATTATAATTCGAGTGTATTTGTACCTTTATTAACTCGAATTCTTTAAGAATGTTATAACAGTTAAAATTATTCTTTTTATTTTTAATTTCTTGAATTAATAGTTTATAAACATATAGATTATCATCTTATTTATGCAAGTTAAATAATTCAAGATTAGTGGAGCAACTATTTTATAAATTATAAAATGATTAAAATCGTTGATTTTTTAAGAGGCTAAATAGAATCCTAAAATAAATTTGCGTTCGTATAAAATAAACAAATTTATAAATTAATAGAAGCATAATGAATGTTAAATTATATTAAAATAAATTATAAATAGTTATTTTATAAACGATAATTCTCCCTAAGAAAAACGAGATTTTCTCAATTACCAATTAAAAGATAATTCTAATTTTACATATCCCAAGTAATATACAAAAAGAATTATATATTTAATCAAGCTAAAAATGCTATTTTAATAAATTAATTTCATCATAATAAAATAAATTATAAAATTCTAATCTAAGCAAGATTACGATAGTGAAATAATCCAATTTAGGGGATTATAAAATACAAAATAGTTCACGACGTCTTATTAAAATTCAGTAGATTATTTATACTAGAAATTAAAACCTCCTCCCAAAATTTTAAGCAATTCCTAAAATGAAAATTAAAAATAATTTAAAGGAGTTTATAATTTCCTTAAATTTTATAGCCTATATTAATATCACATTTATCCCAAACTTTGCATGTTTATTCAATAATAAACTAAGCTAGCACTCGAGTAATCGTTTAAATTTTTATAAGATCTTAACAATATCTTCGCTTAGAAATATTATTATTTATTATAGGAGTACTATAAATGTAGCTTTAGTTAAAATACATATATTATAAAGATATGATTAAAAACATAGGTGAGCAAACCGAAAAACAAATTCAACCAGTAGGAAATAACAGAACGAAAGAGAGCCTAAGAGAAAACGTCTTGAAAGGCGATAAAGTGCAGAGAGGATTAAATGTAAAGCAAAATGAAATAGCTATGGATTGTTTAGAAAAAGAGAAAAATGAAGACTTTGATAACAGCTCCAACATTAACCCCAAGCATAATAATTTAGAAAATTCAAGGATGCAATCAGAAGATCCTAAAAGGAAGACAAAAAAGCCAGCAAAATATGAAGAAATCAGTTGCAAAAGTTGTGGAATAACTGATAAGTCGAAAATAATTGACTGCTATTTGTGTAAAAAAATCATATGTAAGTCTTGCGTTGACAAAGAGCCTAAATTCTCCTCAAAAAAGAGAGAACAATCAAGTTACATTTGTGAAAGTTGTTTGAACAATAATTCACTTAAATTAAGGTAAGTTCAACTAAAATTTATTTAAGAGATACTTTATGCTTAAACTATTTAATGTAAAATACGTTTAAACAGAATGAAGAATCAATCTTATCCAACATCTTTAAATATATAAACTCAATTAATTACTTCTTCGAATTTTTAACCATTTATTAGGAAAAAATTTTCGTTCGGTGATTTCCATGGAATATCCAATAATTTAAATCCACTTACATACGATTTGAATAATTTTAACATAAAAAATTCAAAAAATATGAAAAAAAAGTCGCAATCTTTAAAAGACGATGAAGAAATTAAAAAAGCAGAAGAACCCATAAAATTAGAAAAAGAAGATATGCTGAATTTGGATTTTATATATGAGTGCATTAGTCCTCCTTCTGAATTGAATTGTAATACTCGTGTAAATGCAAAATTGAGCATTAGTAAGAATAATTTATGATTCTTCTTTTTTTTTAGCAACTCCTATTATGACTAGGAAAAAGCACAGACGTGTAAGGACTCGGCATGATCCTTTCTTTGACAAGGTTTGTCATCAGTGCAACAAGTGCAATCCTAATGTAGAATACTTTCAGTGCTCTAAGGCGGAATGTGGATATATCTACTGCAACAAATGCATTAGGAAATACTCCAGCATAGGAAATACCAAGCACATAAATAAGATCACTAAGACCCTAAATTTCTGCTACTCGTGTAGGAACATATGTAAATGCCAAAAATGCCAAAAAGAGATTTCTACTAGGAAAAGCAAGAATATTGTGCAAGTTGATTTAGAAAATTTGGATGGAAATAAAAATATTGTTAAAATTGATGACTACTTAATTATCGAAAACTCTGAAGTGGAAGAATTCACAGAAGAGATAGAAGAGCCCGCTAAAGATATGAAATCCATAGTCGATCAGGATATGAGCAAAGAAATCGTCACTCAGGAAATTAACGATATTAAAGAAACAAATATACTTATTAAAAATCAGAAATCTCCTGCTAAACATTCATCCCCAGAAGAAGAGAAGATCAAAGCCTGTGTAGAAGCTGTTGAAAGTTCTAGAACATTTAATAAAGTTTTTAAGCCAGTTCGATGTATTATATGTACCTACGATTTTCAAGGAGATTCTTATAAAGGCTTTTACAAATTCAAATCTCTCGAAGAATTTATAACCTACCTCAAGTACTTCTTCGGTTTACAAGGAGTTAAGGAGAATCCAGAATATTTCGAGTCCCTATACGAATACAACGAATATCTCCTAAATTATTTCAAGAAATACTATTCGAATTCAGATTACGTGTTTAAGTCAATGAAAATAATATGCAAAGAATGCTTCAATTCAAGCTTAAAAATAAAAAACGGGTTTTATAATTTATTTAGCGCTTTGCATATAGGAAACAACATAACCAACACCACAATTAAATTGGCAGAAAATAAAATTAAAGCTGTCTTTACGAATAATTATGATAAGGCACATCAAGAGATTAAACAAGTTGAAAATCTGAGTGCTGAACGGCATAACAATAGTGGGAATAATAATAATAATTCAGATTCTAAAGGTTTGCCAAAATCTTCTACTAATTTAAAAAACGACATGATCGGCGCTAATAGCACTATTAAAGCTAACCAAAAAAATAATAATAATTTTATAAATTCAACTAACATGCACTCTACCAATTTTAACAGCGATACAAATACTCAAAATCCTAATACAAATAAATCCAAGGGATTAACAACGGGTCCTAACTTGTTAAATCTTAATAAAACATCACAGAATACAAACAGCAATTTCAATCAAGGCTACAATTTATTCAATTCACACCAAAATCCAGGCAATAGTAATACAGCCAACAATCCAAATAACGTAAACTCTGGCAATAACACTTCTAGTATAAACAAAATTTATGAAATGTTCTCAAATATTCGTCAAAATCCTGGAACAAACAATTCTATTTTATATACGAACAATATTCTCAAGAATTACTTAAACCAAAATTTAAACAATAATTTAGGCTGTAACGGGGTGAACATGAACAATTTAAGCGGCATATTCAACACTAACTCTGAATTTTTACACAACAAAATCCAAAATCGATCGATTTTTGATATTCATAACATGCAGAACATGGAAAACACTTTCGAGAACGTAGGACCATCTTCTATGAGAAATGTTGCTAACAAGGGGCATAACAATAACACTAACAACAATCAGAATGTAGAAAACACAACCAATTCCAACATTGACAATAATCAAGAAAAAGAGCATTTGATGAATCTCATTTCAAATTTAAACCCGGAAGCAATGAATGTAACAAATATTATCATGAACATCGATAACAACAAAGGCAGCAATGGATTTTCAGGCAATGTTCTGGACGAACTTAAAAAACAATTCTTCTGCATTCAATATTATTCTCTTTTACAAAAGCTGTTTATAAGCTATATCTTTAAAAATCTTGAACTATTCATAGAGCAGATATATAAAAACCAGTCACTCGGAGAATATGTTGTGAATAATTTAGTTAATTCCATCCCCAAATCTACTGGTAATCTTAATGAAACGAATTCTAATGAATTAAATATGTTGGTTCAGAATATAAATGATCAAATGATCTTATTAAAAAATATCAATCACTATGGGGTTAATCTAACTAGTGCCTTAAGCTCTAATTTCGAGGACTTGAAAAGCAACGGAATCAAAATATTTAAAGCAATGGATCCATCAATTCAACAGTCTGTTGTTTCTAATTTGAATTTTTTAGTTAACAGTTTATCTGAAAGCAATCAGGGGAATATGACTAACCAATCGAACGGCTTTTTAAGTAGCCCAGATATTTTAAATAAAAACAGCCTGAATCAAAATAATGATGTCCACATTAATAATAATTTGAATAATCCTGGCAACAATTCATCATACGATGCAGTACTTAGCAATTTAAATTCCTTAATAAACAATATATCTAACAACAATAATAATTTAAATAACCTGAATAGTAACCTTTTTTCAGGAGGAATGAATCATATTTCGCAATTTAACACAATGAGCAAAGGAATATCTGGCAATAATACTAACAATAACATGAACAGTTCAACAGGATTAAACGGCATAAACCAAGTGAGCAACTTGATGAATCAGACTATGAATAATATTAGCAGTATTATAAATAATACAAACAAACCCGTGAATAAATTCCCTCATCAAATACCCTCGAATTTCAACATGACATCGCAAGTGTTATCTGAGTTACTCTCTCAATCGAATTCTTCTTCACAAGGATCCCAATCGCTTAATATTCTAAATGCATTTGCGAATCTTAACAAAAACTTGATTAATTCTAATCCCAACATGACAGGAGGGAATAGCTTAAACACTAACACAAACCAAAATTATCACCCCCTCTCTTCTTTACTTTCTTCACAGGTAGGCAATAGCTTGTTGATGAATATGATGGGGATGAATCAATTGAACCAAATCAGCCAGATGAACCAAATAAATCATATGCAAATACCCCAAGTTAACCAAGGTAATCAAATGAATAGCATGAGTCAAATAGGAAAAAGCTTATTAGAAAGTAAAATAGTTATTTATAATCAATTCTATCCTCTCTATTTAATTACTAAGAAATGAGCAATCTCTACCCTACAAGTCAATCCGACGTTAATCAAAATCAACAAGATTTAAGTAGGATGAAGACAGTGAACAACCTACCTATTGTATTTAAATATTTATAATATTTTTAGACTGAAAATCCTAATTTTAACAATGAGAAGCAAATGAACGAGGAAGAAAATGATATCGAAATAGAGAATGTGGATGTAAAATCGCAAAGTCAAGAATAGAAAAAAATTTGTAAGAGAATAGGATGTATTAATCCTTTCCTGGTATTAATTTTAGAATAATGATACGTTTGAGCTTATGAATTTAATATATTTCTTTTAATTTAAATACTGTTATAATATTAGTAGTGATAATTAAATAAACTTAATCTCCTATCCTATCCTATTTTATATTATTTATCTAGTGATATTCGATAATTTTTATATGATTATTTATAAGAAAATTAAAAAATTTTAATCATAAAATAAAAACATGATTAATAGCAACGATACGAAGGGATTGAAAAATTTATTAGAGAAAACCAACTACAAACCTGTAGAGAATTCTGTTACAGCTTCAGAGTATAGAGACCAATTCAATGCGAATAGACTGTATGGAATCAGTGCTATGTAAATTAAAAGAATATATATAAATTATCTCTATATTATGGTAATTAGTCAGAATCAATCCTACGTTTCTAAAAGGGCAAATGCTGAAAGTGAATTTTGGCAAACAGGAAAAATTATTTATGGTGATAAGAAAATGAATCAAGAAATGATGTTCAAAAGCACAACAAGAAATAATTTTACTGGGTAATTAAACTTTATTAAGAACTAAATCTAATTTAATCTAATAAATAGAAATGAAATACCAGAAAAATTCACAAACAAAGACCATAGCATGAGAAAGACCAGAATAACAGAATACTCTAACGCTTTGTTTAATGGAACAGTGTTCATTAATCCCACACATTTATCTTGTTAAATTATAAAAAAATTTTAAATAAAAATTATAATAAATATCACAATCAAATTTGGTAATAAAAAAATTTTAAATAAAAATTATAATAAATATCACAATCAAATTTGGTAATAAAAATATTTTTTTAAAAATTACAATGCGAAAATAATTTATATAAGGTAGCAAAGCTTATAAAAATAAAAAACGAATCTTTATAAAAATAACTATCCACACATCCTGATTTGCTTTTAGCTCTCCCTATTTTGTCAAAATTGATTTTCAAAAAGATTTATCTTTAGCTTTGAACTTCCTACTTCTATTATTGTATCATCACATATTTCAAATGAGGACTCTGCATATATCCAAGTTCCGTTTGTAGATGGCTTGTCTTTTATACCATCTCTTAATTCCCAATATTTGTGATCTGAATTCCATATGAAAGACGAATGAATTTTTGAAAATCCTTTATCTTTAAGACATATGCTACTTGATTTATCTCTTCCCACTGTAATTAAATTTACATCACAGCTATCAAAAGTTATTTTCCTCACTGAGTTTTCTTTATTATGAGAGTTGCCGTTTATTACGATGAACTCTAATTTCCCCTCATTCAAAGGCGAAACATCAAATAAATGCTCACTTAAAAGAATCTTGTGATTTTTAAGTATAGGATAAGTCTTGTTGGGATTTAGCTTAACAATCACGTTGCCTGATAAATTTTTGTGTTCTGGGTTTGATTTTATGTAATATTTCTTATCCTCTTTTCTAAAAAATATGATAAAGATATAAGAGGAAAGATTAGGCCATCCATCGTAGTTTAAATCAAAATCGATTAATCCCTTATAGAATTAATAATATTAGTTGTTAATTTTACATTCTTATTGCTTTTTCCAAAAAATGTAACTCCGTCTCTTGCTTTCCTTGTGCTGGTCGTAAGCCCCCCTGCGTTGATTTTTAATTTTTGATTGCGAAGAATGTCTCCGTATATTTCTTCTATTTTTAAATAGGGCGAGGCTATTATATCTGTGTCTGTAATCACTCGATTTGAATTAATCAAATCTTTCTTGTCGATGGATTGTCTGCCATTGATCTTGCCTTCAATGTTGGCAAGGCTTTTTGGAGAGTGCTGTGATTTCGTATTGAATGTATTGTAATCTTCTATTACGCTGTTTTTCAGCTGTTTGATGTTATTTATTGAACTGTTTTTGGAATGTGAGTCAAAAGTTTTTTTCTGTGTGCCATTGGGTTCGATTTGCTTGGCCACTGCGAAGCTCAAGAAGGAATCCTCCATTTGATCATGCTGCTTGTGTAAAATATCTGAACGATTCTTCTGGATAGAATCTGAGTTAAGAATATTCGTAACTGAGTCTTTCGGTTTTATCAACTTCTCTTGTGTATCGTCGAAAGTTTTTTCTAAGTTGTCAGATCTTGAGACATCCAACTTTTTATCACAAGGAGAGTTCTTAAATTCCTGTGTTTCTTCCTTTAATGTATTTAGGGATTCTTTGTTTATAGGGAAACAGCAACGCTATGTAATAAGCAATTAGTAAATTTTACTTACTAATAATTTTTTCATTTATTTAGTTATGTTTATTAAATTATAATTATTATCTTATATTCTAGTTATAAAAAATTAAGAAATTTTTTATATAAAAGTCCGCAATGCTATTATAAAATTGGTTACAAAAATTTGAAAGAATAATTTACAAGAATGAACAAGTATATATTATTCTTATTTCAGTTAGATAAATTTATTCAAATAAACATATAGTAATAAGAGTACGTTATAAAATTTTAGTTTTAATAAAATATTAATAAGACTCTTTGTATTATTTCAAGAGTTTATCACTCTATTTTTTCAAAGCAAGATAATTAATTGAAAAATTCGAACTATTACTCGTTGTAAATCTAATGAATCTGAAGCTAAAATAATTATTAAAGGTAATCTCAGTAATATAATTATTCGTATTGTAGGCTCCATAATTAGAAGGAACGCTTGTCATATACTCCCAATCTTCTCCATCCATTGAACAGTATATAAGAGTATAAGATGCTCCACTGGTAGGGTTCCATAGAGAGCTATCTGAACAGAAGGGTCTTACAAATATTTTTCTAACTCTCGCTGTCTCAGCCAATTCGATGTTAATATGACCGTTGTATCCGAGGAATAAGGCTTTAGCGTCTTTTAAATCTCCAAGCGATTTAGCAGAATCTGCAACGTATTTTTTTAAGTTATCGCATTGATAAGGAGATTTAATCTCATAATTCACATACAAATCTTTGACATCAATCTTAGGTAATTTTTCATAATTCAAGTTAAAATGGGACACAACATTTGTAAAAGAATCCGCCTCAAATGCATCCTGAAGAAAAGACAATAAATTTTTATCTTCTTTTGAGTATTTGTCAATTAGCTTAGAATTATTCTTTAAATTTATATTGGAGTCGGGATTCTCCTTCATTACATTATACACTTCATTTCCTTTGATGATTATAGTCATAAGTAGCTTAAAGAAGGATTTTTGTACATCTACAAATACATGGGATTGGTTAGTTGGTAAAAAGCGAGGATTGAGTTTATAAATATTATTCTCAAAAGTTGATTTAAGGAACGTATACTCCTTTGCATCTATTTCTAGTGTTACTGTCTGCTTGGACTTTTCTTTGAATTTTTTCAATTTTTCTTCGTTTCTTTCCTTTATCCCTTGGCGTTTCCCAAATAATACAATTTTCTCCTTGTAATCTGCTTTGAGCTTTGCGACTCTTTCTTTGGATTCTTCGATGTCTTTCTTTAAGGACAGAACTTCATCAAATAAGACTTTTTCAGGGTGTTCCATATTAGTTTGTAAGAATTTATAATAAAATTTTTTAATTATTTTAATTACTTGATAGATAATGGACCTACTTGAATGCTACTTAAATTATTCAACAAATTCAAATGATATAAATGACAATGTTACTATAGATGAGTATACTAAAAATTTATTAGAGATCAACAAAAATCTAAGAAGCCAAGTAGAAAACTTGTACAAACTCCTAAAAATAAAATTAAAATTTGAAAATTGCGAAAGATTGGACAAACTGCTTGATGAGTTAGAAATTTTAAAGAGCGGATTAACTTTTTCTATGCAGAAACAAACTGGTATTGTAAGTAAATAAAAATTTACATGCATGTAACTTATCTTTTTTTTCTTATCACTAATTAAACTTTTAGAAAAAATCAATGATATTCATGAAATTAAAATAAAAGAAAAAGAAGAAATCAAAAACATTTCCTTAAACAAATCGTTGATTGATCAGAAGTCGCATGAAATTTTATCACTGCAGGAAAAATTAAAATCCACCGAAATCAAACTAGAAAATACTCATATCTCCTTAACAGAATTTGAAAAAAAATTATCCCATATTCAATCAGAAAACTTAGAACTGAGGAACAATTTAAACGAAGAAAAATCAAAAACAAAAAATTTGGTTAATCTCATTAAAGAATTAGAAAAGAAAAAATCAAGCATAAAATCAGAAAATGAATGTAAAAAATTGCAAGAGGAACTTCAACATTTAACTCAAAAATTATCAGAAACTGAACATAAATACAAATTAAAATTAGAAAAAAAAGATTTAATAATAAAAAAGTTGGATGAGAATTTGTCAATTTATGAGGAAGAATTGAAATTCATAAAAAAAGAAATAAAAATTTAATATTCCCTATTAATAAATTTAGTAAATGTTTTATGTATTTTACAGTTTAATTAAATGAATTAATTAAGTTATTTATTTAAAACTATTTAGTTATCTATTTATATAACGTGTTAAATTAATTTTACTTCAAATAGTAAATATCCTCATCGTCTAAATTATAATACAACCAAATATTTACAGATTGTCCATATTGAAAAAATGGTCTAAATCAAGGTTTAATTTATGTATATCATTTTCTTCTGCTACGGCTATGTTTTGGATACAGGTATTATTCCCTCCAAAGGAATCCTCAAAGGAAATTTTAAAGGGATCGTTGCTATTTATTTGTGTTATATTAGGCTCTTGCTCCTTTTCCTGCTCTTTTTCAAAAGGGTTGATGATGTTACACTCTCCGTTTGTGATATTTAAATAATCCGAGTAGGTAATTACATTATTCTTAGCAGTAAGATTTAATGCATTATTGTTGCTATTGGTATTAACCTGTATAACTGTGTTATTCATGCCTTTTCCCTTGAGATATTTTTGATACTCATAAAGCATCAGTTTACGCGATATAATCTTTGTTAAGTTATGACTGACTATTTGTGTGTTTTTTATAGTTGGATTATTTACATTGTTATTTATATGATTATAGCTTGTATTTACAGAACTGTCTATGTTTAAATCAATTTTGTTATTATTAATATGTGAATTAGTCGACGGCCTGTCATTAGTGGCTCTATCATTTCTACCTGTTTCATCGTTGCAGCCCAAGTTTATCGTAAATATATTTATGTACGAATTCATATTGGGATTGAAATAGTTGTTGGTTGATATATTATCATTCATTTCTGTTGTATTTGTAATAGTTTCCAACTGATTACCAGAGCGGTGTTCTTCATTAAATAATTTATTTGAATTACCGGGATTGGTATTTCCTATGCTAAAATTATTTTCAATGTTTGAATTTATTTCATTTAACATCAATGATTTATGATTGTTTGATGACAAGTAAGAAAAAGAATGTGGATCGGATTTTTCTTGAGGTCTTGTGGATTTTTGAGTAATAAAATCCTTTTGTGAATTTTCGGATAGGTTGGGAAAGCTAAGACTGTTGTTATTTAAGATATTATTTGAATTCGAAAAGTTTTCATTATTCGAAAGCTCTACTGTATATCTCCCTGGTTCTTTATAAGGAATTTCTTGCTTGTTTAATGTGATATTTTAATAGGAATTTGAAGGTGGGATGCGATTCGAATTTATGTTTAGGTTATTTGCAAGTTTGGAATGCAAATTATTAAACGCTGTGTTCATTGCAACATTATGTGAGTAGGAATTATATGAATTACATGAATTATGCATATCTTGATTAGAAAGGTTGGAATTCAAACTGCTTCGATACATTTCCTTAAACTGTGGAGTTTTTTCTATTAAACTTATATTTTCCTTTTTAATTACGTTTGAATTAGTTGCTTGCTTCAAGGAATTCTTTTTTATTCTAGAAGGATTGCTGATTAGATCCAATATGATCTTACAAAGTTTTTCTTTTCCTTCGGTGATAAAATCTTCCTTTGAAATATGACGATAGGTATCATTCTTATTATTAAAGGCGTTCAAATTATTCTTAAAGTTAGTCGAATTTGAATTTTCTGAATTAAAGTTCGAAGGAAAATTAAAATTTGGAATGACGAAGTTTCCAGGATCGCTTAGTTTAGGACTATATCCCAAATACCTGCATCCAGAAGAATAACTAATTGCATCATTAAAAACTTTCTCATCTTTATTGATAAAATTAAAATTATCTTCACCCAAATCATTTCCAGAATTTTGTAGGAGTTTAAGTATAACATCTGAATTCAAATTTTCCTTGATCCAATTTAGAATCTTTTCGTTCCTTTTAGCAGAGACCGTTCCATTTGAATCATTTCTTGAGAGATTAGCGCTCCTAGCTAAGATAAGGTTTGTTTTTTCTATATCTTCCTCATCACTTAGAAAATTTTTTCTTAATCTGATAAAAAATTTCTGTGCATGCGATCTGGCCTGTGTAGATGATCTGGTTTTGATATGTTGCTGGACTTTCTTCCATTCATTGCCGTAAAGGAAAATTGCTTCAATGAATTTCTGATGTTCTTCTGTTGACCATCTTCCGTTGTTGAATTTGATTCCTTGTGAATGATTGTGTCCCTCGGAGACGAGCTGTTTATTGAACCGATCAGCTAATAGCAAAGAATCTATTTCCCCTGTATTAAAGTTGTTAGTGGTGTTTACTAATTCAGCAAAATCTTTTGGCAATTGATTTTCTGACTTTTTTCTTAATTCCAAGTCTGCATCGATTAAGGAATTATTATCTTCTGTTATTGTTTCGCTGTTCAGTCTTACCATTTCGTTTGATTTCCCTATAGTGAATGATGCTTCAACTGTATTTTGCATCTTTGAACGATGGAATGCGGTTTTGTTGGATTTTCTCGTGTCCTCGTGAAAATAAGCAATTTCTCTTGTCTGCATAGGAATTATCTAATACAATCGAAAGTAAATAAATTACTTTTTTATAATTATTAATAGGGAAAATTTTTTATAATTATAAAATTATAATAAATATTCGCAGGTATATGAAAATTTATTAAAAATTTATCAAAAGTAATTTACTGTTATATATACACGTGAATAACTACTAGTTACTAATTTATAATTCACAAATTGCATTGTGAAAAATCCCTTTGAAAATTATCATTATCCATATTTGTTCTGTATCTCGTATCTGTCTAACTTTTCTAATTTCTCTTTATTTTTTCTTAATGATTTATTTAATTTAATTTTGTCTTCTTCATATTTCAAATTAATACTATTTTCTTGTTTTTTAAAAGAGTCAACATTACATATCTCCTCGGTTTTATTAATAGAATCAGAAATGCTGACGATATTTAAACTCCTGTTAAGATAACTTCTGTCTAATCCTATCGAACGGTTTAATTCGTTTTGTTTTTTGTTTGTGTCGATTAAAGAAGAATATAAAAGATCTTTTAAGAGATTGTCGTTCATCCGCTTTTTGTGTAATTCTAATTTAAGCTCTTGTACAGATTGAATGATTTCATACTTTGCAATATTCTCATCTAAATTTTGATTCTTTAAGATGTTCAAATGTCTGATGAATTCAGTCTGTTGCTCTATGAGTTTATTTTTTATGATTTGTAAATTTCGCTTTGTTGATTTATTGAAAATATCAGATTCATATTTTTTCTTCTTCTCTATCAAACTTTGAATATGCTCTTTGTTCAATTCTAAAATTTTTTCTTCCGTTCTCCTTTTCTCTTCTCTTTTTATTTTCTGTTCTAATTTTAATTTTTCAACCTTTATCTTTTGTTTTTCTTCTTCAAGTTTTTGTTTTGCTTCTTGAATTAATTTTATAGAACTTTCGATTTCAGTTGATGAATTTTGGTTTTCATTTGTTTGATTTGTATTTGAAGACATGAAAACGTTGCGCTCATTTAAAATGTTATCAGTAATGTAAGAATTTTTATTCGAGATAATTGGTTCATCTGATTTCAATCCTAATTTATCTCTTGATTCAATCAAATTTTCAAAATCTTCTGTTTTTATTTTGTTTGTAACAGGATTTCTTTTTTCTTGTTCTTCAGTTGATTTCCTAATTTTATAAAATTGTCTTTCCTTCTCATTCCTTTGTTGAATTCTGTACTCCTCTATTTTTATTTTTTCTCTCTCTAACTCTTTTAGTATTTTCTTCTCCCTGTATTGAGCAATTTTTATTTCGTTTTCATTGTCGATATATAGATTTTGATTATTCATATTATTTCCCGCTGGATAATTGTTTGTCCCTTGATAGAGATAGCGTTGATTTCCATTAGTATTTAGTTGTTGTTTTGATGAAGTATGATCTAATCCATATGCTTGTTGATAGCTTGTGCTTAATTTTGGTAAATAATTCTGAAATAATC
>Ga0169931_10007630_pt1 | contig 15994 bp, 13 predicted proteins | sample Kivu_15m_20L_FD_129675 | JGI IMG/M metagenome (GOLD analysis project Ga0169931, IMG submission 129675) | Freshwater microbial communities from Lake Kivu, Western Province, Rwanda to study Microbial Dark Matter (Phase II) - Kivu_15m_20L... | ecosystem: Environmental > Aquatic > Freshwater > Lake...
GTGCGCGAACTCGAGCGTGACGGGATGATTCCGGGAGCCTTCCATGCGCCGCGCGGCATGCTGGAGTTCTGGGTCGATCCCGCCAGCCCGTATTTCAAGGAGGTGTTCGGTTCCGGGAGGCGCTTCGTCTTCTACTGCGCGTCGGGGTGGCGCTCCGCCCTGGCGACGGCCGCAGTGCAGGACATGGGCCTGGAGCCGGTCTGTCACATCGACGGCGGGTTCAACGGCTGGAAGGCCGCCGGCGGGCCGGTGGTGCTGCGCGCCGCGCACCCGCACGGCTGAGCCCCGGGGAGCGAACGCCATGACCGCCATACAGTCCCGCATCAATCCGCGGTCCGATGACTTCCGGCGCAATGCCGACGCCATGGGCGCGCTGGTGGCCGACCTGCGGGCCAAGGTTGCCCAGGTGTCTGCGGGCGGAGGCCAGGCAGCCCGCGACAAGCACGTTGCCCGCGGCAAGTTGCTCCCGCGTGAACGGGTGCGACAGCTGCTCGATCCGGGCTCGCCCTTTCTGGAACTGTCGCAACTGGCGGCCTGGGACATGTACGGCGGCGAGTGTCCGGGCGGCGGCATGATCACCGGTATCGGCCGGGTCGCCGGCCGCGAGTGCGTGATCGTGGCCAACGACGCCACCGTCAAGGGAGGCACCTACTACCCGATGACCGTGAAGAAGCACCTGCGGGCCCAGGAGATCGCACAGCAGAACCGCCTGCCCTGCCTCTACCTGGTCGACTCCGGCGGTGCCAACCTCCCCAACCAGGACGACGTGTTCCCCGATCGCGAGCACTTCGGGCGCATCTTCTTCAATCAGGCCAACATGTCCGCGGCGGGCATTCCGCAGATCGCGGTGGTGATGGGCTCCTGCACCGCCGGCGGCGCCTACGTGCCCGCCATGTCGGACGAGAGCATCATCGTGCGCAATCAGGGCACCATCTTCCTGGGCGGGCCGCCGCTGGTGAAGGCCGCCACGGGCGAGGTGGTGTCGGCCGAGGAACTTGGCGGCGCCGACGTCCACACCCGCGTGTCCGGCGTGGCCGACCACTACGCCCTGAACGACCGGCACGCACTGCAGATCGCGCGGCGCATCGTCGGCAACCTGAACGGCGTCAAGCGCGTCGGACTCGATCTGCGGCCGCCGGCGCCGCCGCTGTACGCAACCGACGAGCTGCACGGCGTCGTGCCCACCGATGCCCGGAAGCCCTTCGACGTTCGCGAGATCATCGCCCGTGTGGTCGATGGCAGCGTGCTCGACGAGTTCAAGCAGAACTACGGCACCACCCTGGTGTGCGGTTTCGCCCGGCTGTTCGGCTACCCGGTCGGGATCGTCGCCAACAACGGCATCCTGTTCTCGGAGTCGTCGCTCAAGGGCGCGCACTTCATCGAGCTGTGCGCGCAGCGCGGCATCCCGCTGGTGTTCCTGCAGAACATCACCGGCTTCATGGTGGGGCGCAAGTACGAGTCCGGCGGCATCGCCAAGGACGGCGCGAAGCTGGTCACCGCTGTGGCGACGGCCCGGGTGCCCAAGTTCACGGTCATCCTGGGGGGCAGTTTCGGTGCCGGCAACTACGGGATGTGCGGCCGTGCCTACAGCCCGCGCTTCCTCTGGATGTGGCCCAACGCCCGCATCTCCGTCATGGGTGGCGAGCAGGCGGCAAGCGTGCTGGCGCAGGTGCGTCGTGACGGCATCGAGGGGCGTGGTGGCCGCTGGTCGCACGAGGACGAGGAGGCGTTCAAGCAGCCCATCCGCGAGCAGTACGAGCATCAGGGCCACCCCTACTACGCCAGCGCCCGCCTCTGGGACGACGGCGTCATCGATCCGGCCGACACCCGCATGGTGCTCGGGCTGGGTCTGTCGGCCGCGCTCAACGCGCCGGTCGAGGACACGCGCTTCGGCGTGTTCCGCATGTGACCGGAGCGTCCGACATGGCCAGTGCCCGTCCCACCCCCTCGAAGGAGGATGCCATCGCGCCGGAAACGGCAGTGGCGTCCCTGAAGAACATCGGTCCCCAGTCGGCCAAGTGGCTGGCGGCGGTGGGCATCGCCACGCGCAAGGACCTGCAGGACCTGGGCGCGGTCGCCGCCTTCAGGCTGATGCGCAAGCACGGCTACAACGTCACACCGGTCGTGCTCTACGCCCTGCAGGGGGCGCTCATGGACCTGCACTGGAACCGGCTTCCCGGAAAACTCAAGGATGACCTGCGCGCGAGGGCTCGGGCAGATGAATGACGCAATCGTGGAACTCGGGGTGAGCCGTGTCGGCGTGGCGACCCTCATGATGAACCGGCCCGAGGTGCATACCGCCTTCGACGAGGCCTTGATCGCCCGCCTCACAGACACCCTGCGCCAGCTCGACGCGGATCCGGCGGTGCGCGTGGTGGTGCTCGGCGGGCACGGCCGCAGCTTCTCGGCCGGCGCCGATCTCAACTGGATGAAGCGCATGTCGCAGTACTCGGAGGCCGAGAACCTGCACGACGCCATGCATCTGGCGGGCCTGATGCGCACCCTGGAGCGGATGCGCAAGCCCACCATCGCCCGGGTGCACGGCTCGGCCTTCGGCGGCGGCGTCGGCCTGGTGGCCTGCTGCGACATGGCGGTGGTCTCGGAGGCGGCGCTGTTCTGCCTGTCCGAGGTGCGTCTGGGCCTCATTCCCGCCGTCATCAGCCCCTATGTGATCCAGGCGATGGGCGCGCGGGCTGCGCGCCGCTACTTCCTCACCGCCGAGCGCTTCGACGCGCGCGAGGCGCTGCGCCTCGGACTCGCGACGGCGGTCACGTCCTCCGAGGATCTCGACCGCGCGGTGGCGTCCCTGGTGGGCGAACTGCTCGAGGGTGGACCGCAGGCGCAGGCCGCTGCCAAGGACCTGATCCAGGCCGTGGCCGACCGGCCCATCGACACCGCGGTCACCGACGATACCGCGGCGCGCATCGCCCGCACCCGTGCTTCCGCGGAGGGGCGCGAGGGCATCGGTGCCTTCCTCGACAAGCGTGCCCCGGCCTGGGTGGCCGGCGGTTCCTGAACCGGCGGGAGTCGCGACCATGTTCGACAAGATCCTGATTGCCAACCGCGGCGAGATTGCGTGCCGCGTCGCCCGGACCGCCAGACGCCTGGGCATCCGCACCGTGGCCGTTTATTCGGAGGCGGACGCCGGGGCCCTGCATGTCGCCAGCTGCGACGAGGCCCATCTGATCGGCCCTGCGCCGGCGCGCGACAGCTACCTGCGCATCGACCGCATTCTGGAGGTCGCGGCCGGGACGGGTGCGCGTGCGGTGCACCCGGGCTACGGCTTCCTGTCGGAGAACGAGGCTTTCGCCCAGGCCTGCGCCGATGCCGGTCTGGTGTTCATCGGCCCGCCACCCGCCGCCATCCGTGCCATGGGCTCCAAGAGCAACTCCAAGGCCTTGATGGAGACCGCCGGCGTGCCCCTGGTGCCCGGCTACCACGGCGAGGCGCAGGACGTGGCGCTGCTGGCTGCCGAAGCGGAGCGCATTGGCTATCCGGTGCTCATCAAGGCCTCGGCCGGCGGTGGTGGCAAGGGCATGCGCATCGTGCGCGTGGCTGCCGAGCTGCCGGCCGCCATCGCCTCTGCGAAGCGCGAGGCCGCGTCCTCGTTCGGCGACGACCGGCTGCTGATCGAGAAATACCTCGAGCGGCCGCGGCACGTCGAGCTGCAGGTGTTCGCCGATACCCACGGCAACTGCGTGCACCTGTTCGAGCGCGACTGCTCGGTGCAGCGTCGTCACCAGAAGGTGCTCGAGGAGGCGCCCGCGCCGGGCATGCAGGCGCAGCGACGGCGTCAGATGGGTTCGGCCGCGGTCGCCGCGGCACGCGCCGTCGATTACGTGGGTGCGGGCACGGTCGAGTTCATCGTCGACGCCTCGGGCCAGTTCTATTTCATGGAAATGAACACCCGGCTGCAGGTCGAGCATCCGGTGACCGAGATGATCACCGGGCTGGATCTGGTGGAGTGGCAGCTGCGGGTGGCCGCGGGCGAGCCCCTCCCGCTGACCCAGGAGCAACTCGCCATTCGCGGTCATGCCATCGAGGCGCGCGTCTACGCCGAGGACCCCGCGCGCGGCTTCCTGCCGGCGGTGGGGCGGCTGGAACATCTGCGCGAGCCCGCGACCTCGGCGCACGTGCGGGTCGATACCGGCGTGCGCGAGGGCGACGAGATCGGCGTCCACTACGACCCGATGATCGCCAAGCTGATCTGCTGGGACACCGATCGCGACGCCGCGCTGCGGCGGATGCGGCAGGCCCTGGCCGAATACCAGGTGGCCGGTCTCACCAGCAACCTCCAGTTCCTGTCGGCCGTGGTGTCGCACCGTGTTTTCGCCGAGGCGCACCGTGATCCCTCGCTGCTGGACACCGGGCTGATCGAGCGGCACGCGGCCGAACTCATCCCCGAGTCCCGGCCAGCCGAGGACACCACGCTGGCGCTGGCGGCCTTGTCGGAGTTGCTGCGCGCCACGCGCCAGGCGCGGGAGGGCGCGCGCGCCAGCGCCGACCCGCATTCGCCCTGGCACGACGGCGGCGGCTGGCGCCTGAACCAGGACAACTTCCAGGTGGTGGATTTCCTGGACACTGGTGGCCCGGTGTCCGTCACCGCCCATTTCCGCCGCGACGGGCACGAGCTCGAGCTGCCGGGCGGTCGGGTCGTGGCAGTGGCGACCATGGACGCCGACGGCCGCATCACCGCCGACCTGGGCGGGGCGCGCGTCGTGGCCCAGGTGATCCGGCGCGGCGACGAACTCACCGTGTTCCGCGACGGTCGCAGCCACAGCGTGCGGCTGGAAGGCCACGAGTCGGCCCAGACCGGCGGTGACGCCGGCTCGCTGGTCTCGCCCATGCCGGGTTCCGTCATCGAGGTCCTGGTCAGCGCTGGCGACCGGGTGGAGAAGGGCGCGGCGCTCATGCTGATCGAGGCCATGAAGATGGAGCACACCATTGCCGCGCCGGCGGCGGGTGTGGTGAAGGAGGTTTTCTTCGTCCGCGGTGATCAGGTCCAGGAGGGTGTGACCCTGCTGGACTTCGAGGCCGGGACGACATGAGCGGCGCCTGGGCCGGGCCCTGCCCCGGCGCGTCTTTTCGGGAAGCGATGTGACAACGATGACGATGCCCGCACACGTGCGACTGGTGGAAGTCGGCCCGCGAGACGGACTGCAGAACGAGCCGGCGATGGTCCCGGCCGACGTGAAAGTGGCGCTCATCGAGCGTCTGGCCGACGCCGGCCTGTCGGCCGTGGAGGCGACCAGCTTTGTGTCGCCCCGCTGGGTGCCGCAGATGGCGGATGCCGCCGAGGTCATGGCGAGGCTGCGTCGCAAACCGGGAGTGGACTACCCGGTGCTGGTGCCCAACCTCAAGGGTCTCGAGGGGGCGCTGGCCGCGGGTGCCCGCGAGGTGGCCGTGTTCGGGGCTGCGTCCGAGTCCTTCTCACGGCGCAACATCAACTGCGGCATCGACGAGTCGCTGGACCGGTTCGCGCCGGTGTGCGAGCAGGCCCTGGCCGCCGGCCTGCGGGTGCGCGGCTACGTCTCGGTGGTGCTGGGCTGTCCCTACGAAGGCGAGGTCGCGCCCGAGGCCGTGGCCCACGTGTCGCGGCGGCTGCACGAGATGGGCTGCTACGAGGTCTCGCTCGGCGACACCATCGGCGTCGGCACGCCGCTCAAGACGCAGCGCATGATCGAGGCGGTGGCGCGTCGCGTCCCGGTGGACCGGCTGGGGGGACACTACCACGATACCTACGGCCAGGCGCTGGCCAACATCCTGGCCTCGCTGCAAATCGGCGTCGCAACCTTCGACTGCTCCGTCTCCGGTCTTGGAGGCTGCCCCTATGCGCCGGGCGCCACGGGCAATGTGGCCACCGAGGACGTGCTCTACATGCTGCACGGCATGGGCATCGACACCGGTGTCGATTTGGACGCCGTGGTCGAGGCCGGCCGGTTCATCTGCGATGCCGTGGGGCGTCCGAACGCGTCGCGCGCCGGACGCGCCATCGCCGCGCGCCGCAGTCGCGAGGCCGCCGGAGCATGACGAACGTGCCGAGCCCGTGGGCCGTCGTGGCCGACGTGCCCTCCCCCTGCGTCAACGTGTGCGTCATGGACGACGTCTCCGGCCTGTGCCGTGGCTGCCGCCGCACCCTGGACGAAATCGCCCGCTGGTCCGCCTTCTCTCCCGACCAGAAACGGGCGGTGCTGCGGCAGCTTCCGGGCCGCCGCGCCAGCGCCTCAACCTGATTCCCCATCGCCGGGCCGCCGCGCCCCGAGGTCATCACGCCATGCCGCTTTCCCCACCCGTTCCGCGCCACCCCAAGCACACCCGCACCATCGAATGCTGCGGCTATCACCGAGACGATGGCCTCTGGGACATCGAGGGACACCTGACCGACACCAAGCCCTTCGACGTGCCGAACATGGACCGGCCGAGCGGCACCCTGGCGGCGGGCCAGCCGATGCACGACATGTGGATCCGCCTGACCGTCGACCTCGACCTGCTGATCCGCGAGGTCGAGGTGGTGACCGATGCGGGCCCCTACCACGGGTGCTCCGGCATCACGCCCAACTTCCAGGTGCTCAAGGGGCTGCACATCCGCCCGGGCTTCACCCAGAAGACGCGCGAACTGCTCGGCGGCGTTCAGGGATGCACCCATCTGGTGGAACTGCTGGGACCGGTCGCCACCACCGTCTACCAGACCCTGTACGGTGCGCGTGAGCGATCCAAGCCGGCGGGCAGCGATGGCCGGCGGCCCGCCCTGATCGACACCTGCCACATGTATGCGGCAGACGGCGAGCTGGTGCGCCGCAAGTGGCCGCAGTGGGCCAGGCCGGCCTGACGCCCGGCACGTCCTTCGTCACCGATCTCCACGACTCACCAACGCCAGCGCCCATGTCCTCCAAACCACTCTCCGGTGTCCGCGTCCTCGACCTCACCCGCCTGCTGCCCGGGCCGATGTGCACCCTGCACCTGGCCGACCTCGGCGCGGAGGTGATCAAGATCGAGGACACCGGTGCCGGCGATTACGCCCGCACGCTCGGCATGCCCGATGGCCAGCCCGCGCCGGTGTTCCTCGCCATCAACCGCAACAAGCTGGGGATGCGTCTGGACCTGAAGCAGCCCGCGGGTGTCGAGGCCTTTCTCGATCTGGCGCGCAGTGCGCAGGTGGTGGTGGAGGGCTTCCGTCCCGGCGTGGTCGACCGGCTCGGCATCGGCTACGAGGCGGTGCGGGCGGTGAACCCCGCCATCGTCTACTGCGCCATCTCGGGGTACGGTCAGACCGGCCCCTATGCGCCACTCGCGGGCCATGACCTCAACTACTGCTCGTACGCCGGTTTCACCGACCAGAACGGCGACCGCGAGGCCGACCCGGTGATCCCCAACTTCCAGGTGGCGGACATTCTCGGCGGTGCCGTGGTGCCGGCCATGGGTATCCTGGCCGCCCTGTTCGATGCCCAGCGCACCGGTCGCGGTCGCCACGTCGACGTGGCCATGACCGAGGGCGTGCTGGTGCACAACGTGCAGGCCCTGTCGGCGACGGTGAGCACCGGTGCGGTGGCGCCCCGTGGCGGGGACCTGCTGTCCGGGCGCGAGGGCTGCTACCAGATCTATCGTACCGCCGATGGCCGGCACATGGCGGTGGGCGCGCTGGAGGGCAAGTTCTGGCACCAGGTCTGCCAGGTGGTCGGGCGGCCCGACCTCGAGCCCCATCACTGGGAGCACGGGGGCGACCCGGAGGTCGCGGTGCAGGCCTTGCGCGAGGTGTTCGCCACGCGCACCCAGGACGAGTGGGTCGAGGCGTTCCGCGGTCGTGACTGCTGCGTCTCCCCGGTGCGGCGCTTCGACGAACTGGTCGACGATCCGCAGCACGTGGCGCGTGGCATGTTTCTGCGGGCAGCGCATCCGACCGCCGGCGAGGTCCTGCAGATGGCACCGCCGCTCAAGCTGTCCGACTACGAATTCGAGGTCCGGTGCCCGGCACCGGAACCCGGGCAGCACAGCCGCGACATCCTGCGCGGGCTGGGCTACACCGACGCGCGCATCGACGCCCTGGCCCGTGACGGTGTGATCTGACGCACCAGCCGCCCTTGCGGCGGCCACCGATGGCGTCCGGACCGAGCCCGTGGTGCGTCCCGGCGCCGTAACATCCGGGAGTTTCCGGCCGCGGTCCGTGGTCGGCCCACCCCTCATCCGCCGAGGTCCGTCATGTCCCTTCCCGACAAGCCGCTGTGGCAATGGAGCGCCTGCGACGTCGCCGCCGGCATTCGCGCCGGTTCGTGTTCCGCCGCCGAGGTCCTGGAGTCCGTGCTCGATCGCGTGACCACCTGCAATCCCGCACTCAATGCGATCATCTATCCCTGTTTCGAGGACGCGCGGCGCGAGGCCCGCGAGGCGGATGCCGCCGCGGCGCGCGGCGAGTTCCGCGGCCTGCTGCACGGCGTACCCTTCACCATCAAGGAGAACGTCGACGTCGCCGGCATGCCCACACCCAACGGTGTGTCGGCCTTCGAGAGCGTGGTGGCGCCTGCGGACGCACCACTGGTGCGCAACCTGCGCGACGCCGGCGGTATCCTCATCGGTCGTACCACGGCCCCGGAGTTCTCCATGCGGGCCACCACCGAGAGCCCGCTGCACGGGCGTACCCGCAATCCCTGGCACCCCGAGGCCTCGCCCGGCGGTTCCTCGGGCGGTGCGGGGTCGGCGGCGGCAGCCGGCATGGGGCCGCTGCACCACGGCAACGACATCGGCGGTTCGCTGCGCTTCCCGGCCTTCGCCAACGGCGTGTGCACGCTCAAGCCGACCAACGGACGCGTCCCGGTGTACAACCCGTCGGCGAGTGCCGAGCGCGGTCTGCTCGCACAGCTCATGTCGGTGCAGGGTGCCATCTGCCGGGGAGTGGCGGATGTGCGTCTCGCCACCCGGGTGATGATGCGCGGCGACCCGCATGACCCCTGGTGGGTGCCGGTGCCGTTCGAGGGCGCGCCCATGCCAGGGCCGCCGCGCGTGGCGGTCACGTGCAACGCCCACGGCTACCCGATGCACCCCGGCATCTTCGCGCTGGTCGACCGTGCCGCCGCCGCCCTGGAGCGGGCCGGCTATGTCGTGGAAGAGGTGGAGCCGCCGCCCATCACCGAGCCCGCGGCCGGCTGGATGTCCGTGGCTCTGGCCGAGATCCGCGCCACCCTCGATCCGCTGGCGCGCCAGCATGGCAGCGAGCGCGTGCAGCAGATCTTCGACTGGTACTACCGCATGGGCAAGGTCGCGGAAGGCCCGGCCTATCTGGCCGGACTGGCAGCGCGCACCCGCATGACCCGCGCCTGGAACGTGTTCCTCGAGGAGCATCCGCTGGTGCTCACCCCCTTCCTGATGCGTCCCACCTACGACTGGGACTACGACGCCCAGGGCTTCGAGCAGACCCGGGATCTGTTCGACGCGGCCATCTACAGCTATGGCATCAACTACCTGAGCCTGCCCGCCGGGGTGCTGCCCGTGGGTCTGGTGGAGGGGCTGCCGGCAGGGGTGCAGATCGTCGGTCGGCGCTACCGCGAGGATCTGATCCTCGATGCCATGGAGGCGGTGGAGCGTGAGGTCGGCACCCTGCATCAGGTTCTCTGGGCGCGCGAGAACGGCTGAGACGGGCACCGCACGCCCTCGCCCCTGCAGAGACGCGCGCGGCGTGCACTGCGGTACCGCTCACGCCGCTCAGAGCGAATCGAGAAAGGCCAGCAGCGCCTGCCGATCGGTCCGGGTCATGCCGGCGAAGGCCTCGCGCGACACGCGGGCCTCGCCGTCGTGCCACAGGATCGCCTCGGTGAAGTCGCGCGCACGGCCGTCGTGCAGGAAACCGTCGGCGCCGTTGATGCGCCTCGCCAGGCCGATGCCCCACAGCGGCGCGGTACGCCAGTCGCTGCCGCTGGCCAGGAAGTCCGGCCTGCCATCGGCCAGCCCCTCGCCCATGTCGTGCAGCAGCAGGTCGGTGTAGGGCCGGATCGTCTGGTGTGCCGCCTGCGGGAAGGCGGGATGGTCCCCGGTGCGCAGCTCCGGCACGTGGCATACGCTGCAGCGGGCCTGGGCGAACAAGGTTTCTCCCTGCCGCACGACGGGATCGTCCACCCGGCGCCGCGCCGGCACCGCCAGCGCGCGCGCGTACAGCTCGGTGGCGGCGAGCCTGAGATCGGTGATCTCGATGCGCCCGGCCGGCATCTGCTCGCGGCAGGTCTGGCTCGAGGCCGGGCAGTTCTGCTCCGGATACACCGCCGAGGAAAGCCCGATGTCATTCAGAAACGCAATCGCCACCTGCTCGCGCAGGCTGCCGTGGTTGGCCTTGAGGCCGAAGCGCCCGATCGTGACGCGCTGCTGGCTCGGGTCCCAGACCCGGTTCACCCGGCCGCGGATCCCGTCCACTGCGGGGCGCGCCGCCAGGTCCAGCAGAGTCTGGTCGGGGACGGCCTCGAGCAGGCCCAGTCCCACCAGCGCCGGCGCCAGCCGCAGCGCGGCCATGGCCCCGTCGCCCAGGGGGCCGTAGGCCAGTTGCGCCACCCGCAGCGCCGGCTGACGCAGTCGGACGGTCTCGCCGTCGGCCAGCGTCACCAGACGTTCCGTCCAGTCGATGGTGAAGCTCCCCTCCGGCGAGACTACCCCCTTGACGCCGAAGATCTGCAACTGGTCGCCGTACTCCGGATTGACGCGCGGGCCGCCGTGGGCATCGGTTCCGGGCAGCGACAGCCGCACCACCAGATTGGGTGCCGGCTCGAAGGCGACGGTGATGTGGTGGTCCCGGACCTCGCCCGGCGCGGCCACCGACGGCAGGTGTGGTGTTCCGGCCACCAGCCCCCGGCCGTTGTTGGCATGGCAGGTGGTGCAGGCCTGGGCGTTGGAGATCGGGCCGCGGCCGAACTCCGCATTCTCGAACCAGAAGAAGGCCCAGCGGTTCTCGAACATGCGGCGCCCCAGCGCGAACAATGCGCCCTGCTTCTCGTCCAGCGTGGGCACCGGGACCGTGAGCGCGCGCTCCGAGTCGTCGCCGTGGGTCATGCTGCCGCCCGACAGCGCCGCTTCGGGCAACGCGGGTGCAGTCGCCACCCGTGCGGTCAGGGGGATTGCCAGCAGGGCGGCGCACACGGCGCCGCGCAGCATTCCGGGCAGGGGCATGGCGCATCACCTCCAGCGTTTCGACGCATGGCCATCACACGCGGGCAGGAACAGCCGCCCGCGACGCGTGATGCCATGGCCCCAACCTTACCGCTAGCGCATCACCTGCGCCACTGCCGGCATCGTGATGACCCCGGCCCGCCGCGCCGATGCCGTCCGCTGTTGCCGGGGTCATGGGCCACGCGCGGAGGGTGACACCGCGCGAGCTCCCGAGGCGGTCAGCCGGCCTGGCCGGCGTTCGCGGGCGGTCCGTCTCCGCGGGCTGACGCCCAGGCCGCCGCTGCCGCGCCCGCGTGCCGACCCGTGGCCAGGCAGGCGGTCAGCAGGTAGCCGCCGGTCGGCGCCTCCCAGTCGAGCATCTCGCCGGCGCAGAACACGCCGGGAAGGTCCCTCAGCATCAGCCCGTCGTCCAGCGCATCCAGGACGACACCGCCCGCGCTGCTGATGGCCTCCGCGATCGGCCTCGCGGCGGTCAGCGGGATCGGCAGCGCCTTGATCAGGGCTGCGAGGCGTGCCGGGTCGCCGCGCTGTTCCGGGATGGAAAATTCGCGCAGCAGCGCTGCCTTGACCCCATCGATGCCCGCCAGCCGCTTGAGGTGCTGGGACAAGGAACGGCTGCCACGCGACACGGACAGCTCAGCCTGCAGCCGCTCGAGCTTGCGCCCCGGGGCAAGGTCCAGTTCGAGGGTGGCGCGGCCGTCCGTCGCCAGCGCCTCGCGCAGCGGACGCGACAGCGCGTAGACCAGGCCGCCCTCGATGCCGCTGTCCGTGATCACGAGCTCACCGGCCTGGACGCTGACACCGCCATCAGGCGCGCGGACCCGACCCACGACCGACTTGACGGGGGCACCCGCGTGGCGTTCGCGCATGTGGGCACTCCAGGCAAACTCGAAGCCGCAGTTGGCTGGTGCCAGCGTTTCGACGGCGACGCCGCGCGCGCGCAGCCAGGGTATCCAGGCGCCGTCCGAGCCGAGTTGTGGCCAGCTCGCGCCGCCCAGCGCCAGCACGCAGGCGCGTGGCCGGAGTGTCAGTACGCCGGCCGGCGTGTCGAACAACAGGTCGTCGTCAGGCCCGAAACCGCTCCAGCGGTGGCGCACGTGGAACCGCACCCCGAGTGCGTGCAGCCGTTGCACCCAGCGGCGCAGCATGGGGCCGGCCTTGAAGTCCGTCGGGAACACCCGGCCCGAGGTGCCGACGAAAGTGTCGATGCCAAGCGCGTGGGCCCAGGCGCGCAGGGCGTCCGGGCCGAAGCGCTCGAGCAGCGGCTGCAGGCGACGGGCTTCCGGGCCGTAGCGGTCGACGAAGCGTTCGAAGGGCTCCGCGTGGGTCAGGTTCAGCCCGCCGCGGCCGGCCAGCAGGAACTTCCGTCCCACCGAGGGTCTGGCGTCGAACAGGTCGACCGTCATCCCGTCCATGGCGGCCGCCTCGGCGGCCATGAGGCCGGCAGGACCTCCGCCGATCACGGCGACGGCACCGGAATACGAAACTGTCTGGTCGTGCGACATGGGGACTCAACGCGGATTCGGGGGAGCGTGCAAATGGATCCGGCCGCAGGCGTGCCGGCATCGGTGGATGCCCGGTGTGCCGCGCGTGCGGCAGCAGGCTCGGCGGACGAAACCACCGCAGTCTCCGCGGCCGCAGGGTACCCGATCCGGGACGATCGCGCCGGGGCCCGCAGTCGTGCCATCATGCCGCTCCATCGCACCCGCCTTGTCAGGAGAATCGCATGCTCGCCATCAGCGTCGCAGACCGTCAGTGGACCCCGGGCCGGCAGCCCGGCGTGGAGCGTGTCATGCTCCGCGACGAGGCGGGCGGGAGCCGCACCCAGCTCATCCGCATGGCGAGGGGCTCTACCATCGAGAACCACGGCCACATCGGACGCGAGGAGGTGCTCATGGTGAGCGGCAGCATGCGCCTGGGTCAGGCAGTGCTGCGCGCCGGGGACTACCACCACACCGCCGCGGGCGAGTTCCACGACGTCGAGGCGCTCGAGGACTGCGTGTTCTACGCAATGACCGAGAAGGTCATCGCCGGGCGCTGACGGCTTCAGCCGGGCTGGGCAGCAGGGGCTGCGGCGTCCGAGGTCTGCTGCAGGCCTGCGGTCAGCGCCGCGAGGGCGGTCTCGTCCAGAGTCTCCCGCGAGAGCAGTTCGCGGGCACAGGCCTCGAGCGTGTCGCGGTGCTCCGACAGCAGCGCCGTGGTCTGGTCGAAGGCATCCATGACGATGCGGCGCACGGCCGCGTCGATGTCCTGTTGGGTTGCCGGGCCCACCGGGCAGCCCCCATGGCCTGCCGTGGGCATGTCCAGGAAGCGCGGGGGCTGTGATTCGTACGCCACGTAGCCCAGTTCCTCGACCATGCCGTAACGCATGACCATGTCCCGGGCGATGTCGGTCACCTTGGCCAGATCGTCCGCAGCCCCCGTGGACAGGTGGCCAAAGACGAGCTTCTCCGCGGCGCGTCCGCCCAGCAGCACCATGATCTTGCGTTCGAGTTCCTCGCGCGTCATCAGGAAGCGGTCCTCGGTCGGCCGCTGGATGGTGTAGCCCAGGGCTCCGATGCCGCGCGGGATGATCGACACCTTGTGCACCGGATCGGTCCCGGGCAGGCACAGCGCCACCAGCGCATGACCCATCTCGTGGTAGGCGACGATCTCGCGTTCGCGCGGGTTGAGCACCCGGTTTTTCTTCTCCAGCCCGGCGACGATGCGTTCCACGGCGGTCGTGAAGTCGTCCAGCGTGACCTCCTGCCCGCCGCGCCGGGTGGCCGCCAGCGCTGCCTCGTTGCACAGGTTGGCGAGGTCTGCGCCGGTGAAGCCGGTGGTCAGTCCGGCAACGCGCTCCAGGTCGAGGTCGGTCGCGAGCCGGATGCGCTTCACGTGCACCTTCAGGATCTGCACCCGCCCGGTCTTGTCCGGCCGATCCACCAGTACCTGCCGGTCGAAGCGGCCGGCGCGCAGCAGCGCGGGGTCGAGTATCTCCGGGCGGTTGGTGGCCGACAGCAGCACCAGCCCGGAGGAACTGTCGAACCCGTCCAGTTCCACCAGCAGCTGGTTGAGCGTCTGCTCGCGCTCGTCGTGGCCGCCGATCGGCCCGGCCGCACCGCGCGCGCGTCCGAGGGCGTCGAGTTCGTCGATGAAGATGATGGCGGGCGCCTTGGCGCGTGCCTGCTCGAACAGGTCGCGCACCCGGGCCGCACCCACGCCCACGAACATCTCGACGAATTCACTGCCGGAGATGCTGAAGAAGGGCACGCCGGCCTCGCCCGCGACTGCCTTGGCCAGCAGGGTCTTGCCGGTGCCAGGCGGACCGACCAGCAGCACGCCCTTGGGCATGCGCGCCCCCAGCCTGCCGTAGCCCGCCGGGTCCTCGAGGAACGACACCACCTCCTGCAGTTCGGCCTTGGCCTCGTCCACCCCGGCGACGTCGGCGAACGTGACCCCGGTGTCGCGCTCGACATACACCCGCGCCCGGCTCTTGCCGATGTTCATGAAGCCGCCCATGCCCTGGCGGTCGGCGATGCGCCGGATGACGAAGAACCACAGCCCGAAGAACACCAGCGCGGGAAGGATCCAGGACAGCAGGTCGCGCAGCACGGTGCTCTCGACCACGCGCGAATAGGGCACGCGGTACTCCGACAGGCGTTCGGCCAGGTCGGGCTCCACCCGGTTGGCCACGATCATGGTCTTGCCCGCGGCGTCCGGGCTGCGCAGCTTGCCGGTGATCACGGTCTCGCCTATCACGACCTCGGCCACGCGCCCCTGGGCCAGTGCGTTCTCGAATTCGCTGTAGGGGACGGCCTCGGTGGTGCGCTGCGCCTGCCAGAGATTCTGCAGAGTGAGAAGCGCGAGCAGCGCCAGCAGCCAGTAGCCGGTGTTCCAGTGCAGTTTGCGGTCGGTCTTCACGTTGGGAGCCTGTGTCGTTTGCCCATGCGCTGGGAGGTCTACCTAATGTACGCGGATCGCCGGACGGTCGGAAACGGTCGATGACACGACGGCATCGGACATCCTGCCGAGCCGAACGAAGCCGCCGGCGCATGCCGCGGCGTGCGCCACGATGCCAGGTGGCCGCTGTTCACGGCCCATGGATCACGCTTGATGCAATGCAGCGGAAGTGTCGAGGACCGGCGCGCAGCATCCCGGCGCGCCCCGGGATCGCCTCTGCTGCGCCGCGTTCAACTTTGGTTTGTTGCGGTGCAATAAAAGTGTGTGCTTCGAACGGACCCATGTCAGGAAAGGAAAAACGGCTCTTGACGTGCCTTGGCGATGTCCCTCTAATTGTCAACTGCGGCGGGTTCCCTGCCCGCACACATGGCTCGACGGCTGCTCCGCCTGACCGGGGTGTCCGTCCAGTTTCATCACAATCAAAGTTGGGAGGAGTGATGCTGAACGAGGAACTGGAGCTTCGTCGGCGTGAGTTCCTGAAGGTGGCCGGTGGGTCAGCCTTCATGTCGCTCGCAGCCGGAACAGGTCTCGCGATGTTTACGACGAGCGCGTGGTCTGCCCATAACATGAACGCGCTCACGGAGGACGAAGGGCACGCGCTGCTTGCATTCGCGCGCACCCTGTTTCCCCATGACTTCCTGGCGGATTCCTTCTACGGTGTCGTGGTCAACGGCATCGACGAGAAGGCCGGTGCCAGCGGCGACACCCACAAGCTGGTGAGCGAGGGCGTGGCCCAGGTTGAGCGTCTGGCGCGCAAGAACTTCGACAACCAGTCCTTCGCGCAGCTCACCGAGAAGAACCGCGTGCGCATCCTGAAGACCGTGGAGAAGTCCCCGTTCTTCGGCTTCATGTACGGCGAGACGCTGGGCGGCCTGTATGGCAACCCCGAGATCTGGAAGATCTTCGGCTA
>Ga0169931_10007631_pt1 | contig 15994 bp, 21 predicted proteins | sample Kivu_15m_20L_FD_129675 | JGI IMG/M metagenome (GOLD analysis project Ga0169931, IMG submission 129675) | Freshwater microbial communities from Lake Kivu, Western Province, Rwanda to study Microbial Dark Matter (Phase II) - Kivu_15m_20L... | ecosystem: Environmental > Aquatic > Freshwater > Lake...
AAAAATATTTTTGAAATAAAAATACATAAGGATTATTTTATAAATTAATATTATAAAATGGAAATTGAAAAGTTCAACAAAATTTGCAAGAAACATGATTACCATAGACATTCTCTAATCAATGAAATTAATAGCATGATTAATAATAATATTCCAAGCAAAACTTATTACACTAATGTTCCTGAAAATAGTTCTATAATTGGTTCTCTTAATATTGAATTAATGAATGTTTGGAGGCTTATTGGAAGACAATGTCCTTTTGAAAGTGTTCGAACTGAATTTCAAAATAATAATAAGATTCATATTAAGAATGTAAAGTTTTCCTATCCAACTTATTCTGCTTATTGTCTTACTATTGAACCGTTTGATGAAACAAAAATCGTTCAACCGCAACATAATGAAAATCCTGACGAACTATGTGCAAAGTATATTAGAGAACATGACGCTATGAAGAAAAATTTGGAAATGTTTGTGAGATTTTTGATTGCTAATATGGAAGAAAATAGTGGTAATAGTATTGAATGGCAAATATCTTCTGATTATGATCAAAATGTTAGAGTTGTTGGAGCATTAGACAAGAATAATCAATATAAGTGGGATTATATTGGTAGGAAATCTCCTTTTTTGATTATTAGAAATAAATTGGCAAATGAAGGAAAGTATCACTTAAAGGCTAATTTAATTGATAAGAAACATGTTTCTGATAGGAATGTTTTAACTTTTAATGTTGGTTTATCAGAAATAAAAAATTAGACATTAATTTTTAATAAATTATTTTCATCTGATAGTAAAACCATTTCAAATAATTTATTTTCGTATTCATCTTTTTTTACAAATAATTCATATTCAATTATTTCTAAAAATAAAAATGATAATTTTGTCATTTCGGTTTTATTCATTCCAAAAAGAGATGCATAAAAACAATCTCTATATATCTTATCATCATACATTTTAATTGCTAAATATATACTTATTGCGAATAATTTATGAAAAACACTTCCGTTGATTTTAACATCAACTTTTTTGATAAATCTTTCAAAATAAATAACGGAAATAATAAAACAAATTTCTTCACATTTCGCATGTTTCATAAATCTTTTAATATAATCATTTGCAGTGATAATGAATTTACTATTTGAATTAAATCCGCATAAATTTGGCTCAGATTTAATTACAGGATTAATAATATTTGTATTATGATTAATTTCATAATAATTTCTCAAAATATTTTCGATACGTTCCATAGTTGTTTCTTTTATTTTATTTTTCCAGAGATAGTTACAAATATTATTATCAATTGAATTCATAAGATAATTAATTTTCATTTTTTTTTTTGCTTACTTAAATATAATTTACATTTTAAAAATTATAAATGGAAGTCAATTGTATATTGTGTGTTGATAAAACAAATGGAATTGGAAAGAACAATCAATTACCATGGCATTTTACAGAAGACATGAAACAATTTAAATCAATAACTTCTCATAATTATTTTGAAAATAAGAAAAATGCCATTATTATGGGAAGGAATACATATGAAAGTATTGGAAGAAAAGAATTACCTAATAGATATAATTATATTTTATCTTCTCAAATTTCAAATAACTATTATAATAATATACAAAATGCTTTCTTAAATATGAAAACATTTGGAATAAACAAAGCTTTTATTATTGGTGGAAAACTATTATTTGAACATTTTATTAATAATAAATTAGTAAAAAATATATATTTAACAAAGATAGATGGAAATTTTGATTGTGACACTCACGTGAAGCTAAATTTAGATAATTATAAAAAAGTAACATGTGTTAAAGAAAATTTACAAAATCAAAAAGATGGTTTGAATTATAATATTTTATTTGAAAAATATGAAAATATGAATTATGTATGTCAAGAAAGATGGATATATAAAAATAATAATTATTATTGCAATTTTGATGAAATGAATTATTTGAATATTATGGAAAGTATTATTGAAAAAGGACATTTTAGAAAGACAAGAAATTCAAATACTTTTGGAACATTTGGGCAACACCTTAAATTTACTTTAAAAGATAATACTATTCCACTATTGACAACAAAAAAGATGTTTATTAGAGGTGTTATTGAAGAATTGATTTTTTTCTTGAAAGGACAAACAGATTCAAAGTTATTAGAAGAGAAAGGAGTTAATATATGGAAGCCAAATACAACTGAAACATTTTTGAAACAAAATAAATTAAACTATCGAGAAGGAGATATAGGACCTATGTATGGATTTCAATGGAGATATTTTAATGCAGATTATCTTGGTTGTGATAGTGATTATAGTGGTAAAGGAATAGATCAATTGAATGAAGTTATTGAAGATTTAAAAAAAGATAGATATTCAAGAAGAATACTAATGACAACATATAATCCTTGTCAAGCTAAACTTGGAGTATTATATCCCTGCCATGGATTAGTAGTTCAGTTTGGAATAGAAGGTAATAACGAACTGTCTTGTCATATGTATCAAAGAAGTGCAGATTATGCATTAGGAGTTCCATTTAATATAGCTTCATATGCTATTTTAGTTTATATATTATGTTCCCATTTGAATTGTTGTGGTTATGATTTTATTCCTGGAAACTTGTATATGTCATTTGGTGATGTTCATTTGTATGAAAGCCATGTTTCTAACGCAAAGTTACAGATAGAAAACACACCTTATTTATTCCCTAAAATTCATATAAATGCAATCAATGATATAGAAGATATTAAAGTTTCTGATATAAAAATTACAGATTATGAATGTCATGAAAAAATAATATACGATATGTATGCATAAACTATAAAAAATATAGATTTGAATAAAAAATATATAGAAATTATTTTCTCAACCAATAATATATATAATTATTTGAAAAAATAAAAAATATATAGAAATTATTTTCTTAACTAAATAATATATATAATTATTTGAAAAAATAAAAATATATAGAAATTATTTTCTCAACCAATAATATATATAATTATTTGAAAAATAAAAATATATAATAAATAATTTTTTTCTGTATTTATGATGTGTAGGTACATCTATTTATATACAAATAATATCTCTTTGTATATTAGACAGGCTGTATGAAAATTATTGATCGCTCACTGGAAATGCCAAGAGTTCGTAAGGCTGTAAAGCTGTACTTGGTATCAAATTTATCTCAAAAGGAATGTGCTGAATATTTTGGAATAGAAGATGCTTTGTTGAGATACTATTACAGTAATCGACGGTTTATGGACAGTTTAAGGCAAGAAATGAAGGAAGATAAAGAAGAAGAAGAAAAGAGGAAAATTAAAGTTCCTGAAAATATTGAAAAGTCAAATATTACAAATAACAATGAAGATGAAAATATCAATATAAGAAGTGAAAAAAGCGAGAAAATTATTTTTCCTATGAAAAGTGATAATAATGAAGAAGCAGAAAAAAAATATATGCAACAAAAATTTTTTAATAATATTTTTATAAAAAAAGGTCCGTCAAGAATTCAAACTATTAGAGATGCCAGGGCAAATAAGAATATTCATGAAGGAAGGAAAAACAGAACGTATGAAGATATTGATAATTTAGTAGAAAATTTAAACATACATGATGAAATGAAACGTGAAGATCTAAAAAATGACGATGTATTAAAAATTATTGACTCTATAACGTCAAGTACAAGGAGAAATAAGATTATGGGAAAAAAGGTTAATCCTGCCGATATTTATGGTGGAAGTGCAAGAGCATTAGGAAAAATGAGATTTCCACAAGATGATAAAGAAAAGGAAAAAAGGAAAGAAAAAAGGGAAAAAGAAAAGAAGGAAAAAAGTAGTGATATTGCTATTGATTTAAATCCTGAATTGAAAGCAGCTCCAAAAAGAGGAAGACCACCTCATAAAAGAACAACATTGGAAGAAATACGAGCAATGTCAAGATCTATGTCAGCATCTTCTTTTGGTTCAAATGGTTCAAAAAATTCGAAAGAATATACAAAGAAAGATTCAAATATAAATATCAGTGATTTTTTTACGAAGCCAAGAAAATTGGACATATAATTATTTTCTATTACATATATATAAATGTCATCGAGGATGCGTAAAAACCAAGTTCAAGTCCAAAAAGAAGCTGAAAAGAACAAAATTTTAGAAGAAGACGATATTTGTGAAAATAACCAAGAAGAAGAGTGTAATTCTGAAACCGAAATGGCTGTTTTGCCAATGTCACATTTCGCGGCTCTTATTCAAAACAAGGATGATGTTATTGAACAATATGACAATGATAGATTGAGATTAGCTGCTGAATTGAAAGCCGAGAGGGAATATAAGGAATTATATAAGAAGGCTCACCAAAAGGAAAAAGATACTAAAATTGAATATCAACAAAAGTGTGAAATCCAAGAGAAAGAATTGTCTGTATTGAAAAATAAGATAAAGCCAAATGAAAAAGTCAAGGAAGTTCTTACAAGATCAAAGCCAATTATGGATATTAAAAATAGAGAAGAATTAATGACAGACTATTATGACAAACACTATGCAAAAGATATTGAAAAATTAAAGAAAGAGTTAGGTATTTAGGTAATAATATTATTATAAATATATATTATTATGGAATCAGAAAGTAATGGAACAGGAACAGTATATACGATTGATACAATAGTTCCTATATCAAAAAATTTTTTAAAAAAACAGATGATAGAAAAGGAAACAATGAAAAAAGTAAATGATGAATTAATTGGAATGTGCAAAATGGCGGCAGAAAAAAATAAATTAGTTAGACATAAATTGATAGCTGAACTAAACGAAAAAAAGAGGGAAATAGGGAAAATAAAAGAAGAAGAAGAAAAATTAAAAAGAGAGGAAAAAATGAGGGAAATAATTCAAAGAGGAGATATGGAACAATTAAAAAATAGTAAAATATATAATGAAGCTCAAAAAAATTATGATTTATTAAAAGTAGCATATTTTGATGAAATGAATAATAAAAAGGAAATTTTAAAAATATATAATGATATAGAAACAGATGCTGTAAATATTGACATTTATGATATAATCATGAATTAAAAAAATTGAAAAAATATTTAAAATAATAAAATATAATAATATAATAATAAAAAATGATAGAAATAATTAAAAATTTGTGGGTAGGCTCATATTATGATGCTAATAATGAAAAAGAAATTAAATTAAATAACATAAAATGCATATTGAATTTTGCATCTGAATGTAATAAACCTGTATTTTGTGATAGTTCTTATAATTATAAAAAATATGATTTAATAGATCATGGAGATGAAAAAATAAATGAACATTTTATGGAATCTGGATGCATTATAAATAATAATTTAAAAAAAGATATTGGAGTATTAATTTATTGTAGAATGGGATATTCGCGTTCTGTTACTATTATAATCGCATATTTGATGAATTATGGATTTGATATTGAAGAAAAAAAAAAGAATTCGTATTCTGATTGTTTCTGTTATGTAAAAGAAAAACATAAACTTGCAAGTCCTAATTTGGGATTTTGCATCCAATTGAGAGAATTAGATATGAAAAATGGTTTTAGAAATGATATTAGTGATTGTATGTCATCATCAAGATCAAGTCCGCTATTTCAAGAAATTAATTCTCCAATATGAATATATAATAATGCATTTTTATAAAAAAAATATATAATAATAAAAAAAAATTATTATTATTATATATATATATATAAATATGAAATCAAACCGTAAAGTTTCATCTTTAATGATGCAATCATCAATTAGACACATGGCTAATAAGAAGGCTAAGGCTAAGGCAGAAGCAGCAAAATTAGCAGAACTCACTGTTACACCAGTTGTTGAGCCAGTTGTTGCTCCTGTAGCAGAACCTGTTGTTATTCCAGCCGTAGAACCCGCTGTTGAACCAGTTGTTGAGGAAAAGAAGGAAGTTGTTGTTGTAATGGAAAATTAAAAATATTATGTAGCGGTAAAATTTACATAATAAAGAAAAAATATATAGTATAATTTTATAAATGGAATTAAATTCTGTAAATTTAGAGAAAGCAGTTGTAGAAGTTATTGATATTGCAAAAAAGGAATTGAGAACAGAAAAAGATGTTCAAAATTTGAAGGCAATTACAAATACTATTATTACATCTGAAAATTTCTTAAAAGACATTCAAAAAGACATTGATTTGATTATGGAAGATGGAAAAATTGATATGATGGATATACCAAACATATTGTCTATGTTATTGAAATCAACAATTTATTTAACAACATTAGATGCAGAATTGAAGAAAATGGATATGAAAGATGTTCCGATGAAAACAATATTGAAGTATGTTTCAATGACAATATTTTATTATATTTTATTAAATAATGGAGCAGAATCAGGAACATTTTTGACGATGTATGCAGGATTATGGAATTTGGTTGAATTTGCATTGCCATCTGATTTCGGAAATAATAATAAAATTCAAGGAGTTCCAGAAAACAGTCCTCAAAAACAAAAAGTATTTTGTGGATGTTAGGAATTAGACATGGCAAATTTTTTTTCAAAAGATCCTGTTTCTTCTTTTTTGAGTTGATATATATTTTTTTTAGGTTTGAATAAATATTTTTTAATATTAATTTTTTTTTTATTTTTATTTTTATTTTTATTTTCGTCTGAATTCGAATTTAAATTTTCATTTAAATTAGAATATTTATTTTCAACATTAATCATACAAGTATCACTTATCCTTTTTTTTTCATTAGCAATTGTTGGAGTGTTTGCGTCAACAAAAATATTTTCTATATTACTGTTGCTATTATTACTGTCATCCATATTTTTTTTTGTTTCATTCAATAATTCATCACCACCATATATCAATTCAAATTCAGAAAGAATTTTTTTATCTCGACTTGAATTAGAAACACTTTCGCTATAATCAGAATCAAAATTTTGTTTGTAAAGTTTTATTTTTTTAGTAATCATATCTTTTAACATTTCAAAACTTGTTATATGTTTTAAATTCATAGCAACATAATGTAAAATTTTACATAATTCATCATTATTTCTATATCCATAAGTTATGATATTATTGGGATTAAAATTATTATATAATCTAATAAAAAAACAAAAAATAATTTTGATTTTACCATGATAATATTTACAATTACAATTTTTATTATGACACCTCATATTGTAACATTCAGATTTTGGATAAATTTCAATTGTTCTGTAATGTCTTTTTGTTAATAAATAAATTTTTTGAATATTATTCAATCCTTTGTCATCAAAAGTGACGAGAGAAGAAAAAAGTGTGCTTCTTAAATTTGTAAAAAAAGATCCATTATCAGAGAGATCATCCATAGATTTAACTTCTCGAATATAAGTATCAAGCAAATCACTATCTAATATTTTAAAATAATAATATGTATCATAATAATTATTAATATTATTAGTATCATTAGTATCTATGTATTTTTCAATAAAATTTTTCATCATATTAATATCATAAGGTTCTTTATTAATAATAAGTCTTAAACAATTATTTTCTAATGTCATGTTTAAATTATTGATAAGTTCGTCAGTTTTATAAAAAGTGATATCTAATCCAATACTTAGTCTTTCTTTCATTATTTCTTTGTATTTAAGTCCAATATTGATATTAAAATCAACTATAAGTTTTAATTCTTTTGAGTCAAGAAAAGTAGTTTCATATTTAATTTCATATTTTCGTAAATTACCAACAAGTCTTGAATGTATTAATTGTTTGAGTTCAAAATCAGAATTTATTTCTTTCATAGAACAAAAATTTTTAGTTATAGTTCCAATATTTTCAATATAATAATTAAAATTACTAAATAGAAATTTACATTCACCTCTGGAATAAGTAAGTGTATTTTTTGAATCAATACTTTCTTCTGATTTGGATTCAGCTTGTAAATTAGCCCCAATACCATTATATCCAGCACTGCCATCTATTTTTAATATTTTTTCTGTGAATTTATTATAATTATATTTAATTTTTTCAACACCAAGAGTTTCGGCAATAATATTACATAATTTTGTTTTATAAGATAAAAAAAATTTGGAATATTCTTGTACAGGTATATAATATGCTCTATCATTCATATCAAATTTTTTATAAATAGTTTTGTATAATTTACAATTATTATGGAAAGAAATATTATTATTATAATAAGTATCAACCATTAGATAAATATTATTATCTGCAAGTAAATTCCTCCTAAAACAATAAAAAAAAGAATATTTGATTTGTTCTAATTTAATTTCACTAACAATCATAACATAGAGTGGAAATTCAGTAATAGTATCATCAAGAATTTTAAATTTGTATTTATTTTTTTTTATATTTTCAAAAAAAGGTTCATGATTATTATTCATCTATAATAAAAAAAGAGAAATATATTTTATAGAGAAACAATGAAATCAAAATTATTATTTTTGGCAATAACCGCATTTTCATAAGTTTCAACAGTTGGTTTGACACAATTTTTAACAAAAAGTTCTTTTATTTTATCAGGAATTTTTCCATTCTTTTTTTTTTTTAAATAATAATTAAGACACTTAATATCCACAACAACATTATTTTTATTCTTTTTAATAAATGTTAATATTTTATTTGAATGGCAGAAAAATAAAATATAAAGTATATATTGATTTTTGTCTTCCGGAAAATTTGCCTTCAAAATATTATTTTCAATAAACATCATAGTATCATCAGTAAGTTCAATATAATTATCACAAAAAGCATTTACAAAATTATCATCAATAACTATTTTGTTTCTAATAATTTTATTTTCAAAACATATTCTACACATTAAATAATATCCATCATTTTGTAATTCATAAATAGAACCATGTTTTTTTACAAATGATAAATACAATTCCTTTGTATCAATTCCACTATATTCTCCTACTGGGGAAAAAATCAGATTTATTATACTGTAGTCAAAAAAATCAGATTTAGATAAGAAATCTAATATGAAAGAATAAAAATAATTGCTTTTTATATATTTATATTTTAAAATAGTAATAATTTTAAAAATACCGTCATATGAAAATTCAAATTTGAAATTGAATATGAAAGAAAGAAATTTAACTACATTTTTTTTTATAAAAACATAAAACATATTTTCCAATACAAATATTACTATATTTTCATCAACTACAAAATTTTCTGCAATTATATTTTCTAATACACATTTAATATATTCATCAATAGTTTTTTCCTCAAAATTAAAATTATTTTTAAGCAATATTTTTTCGAAAATTTCATCATCATTTTTATTCTTTTTCATTTTAAATTAATTATTATTAAATTACTGTTATTAGTAAAAAAATAGTAATTTAATAATAAAAAATCAATTTTTTACTGCAAAGAAAGAACAAAATCGAAATTATACTTATCTGGAATATTTGCAAGTACAATATTTTTATATGTGTTAATGTCCGGCTTGACATTGTTTTCTACGAAAAAATTCCTTATTTTGTCAGGCATCCTGCCATTTTTTTTTTTAATCAAATAATAATTAAGACAGTTGGTATCAATAATAACATCATTATTATTTTTTATAAAATTTTCTATTTCTTTTGTAGAATGGTGGAAAAAAAGAAAATATAAAATATTTTGCTTTTCTTCGATAGAAAAATTTTTTTTTGAATTCATTGCAAAATCCCAAAAAAAATTCAAAAACCACATTTCAGGATGACAAATAGTTTTGATGAAAGTGATATTTATTATTATTTTATTTTTTATAAATTCATTCTGAAAACATATTCTTGCTATTTCGTAGCGGTTGTCAGTGTCCAGTCTCATCCATTTTTTATTATTCAAATTTGCTTTATTATCCAAATTTGCTTTAATATCAAAAAAAATATCAATATTGGCATCAAGAAGTATATTTATTGCGTCGCTATCAAAATTATCAAATTGTGCAAAAAAATTTAGCAAAAAGTCAATAAAAACAATATTTTTTAATTGGGAAAATTTTCTCAAAATTTTAACAATTATAATAATACTATTTTTTGAAAAATCAAATTTATAATTGAAAAAATAGGAGAAAAAATTTATTATTTTTGAAGAAGAATATTCTTCAAATATTTTTTTATTAATAGAACGTTCATGACAAATTTTAATAGAATAATACAACAAACAAAGTATGGTATTTTCATCTACATCATATTTATCATCAATAATTTTTTTTGATATATTTTTAAGATGTATTGAGATATCATCTTGAAAAAAAGATTTTGGTATAAACATATCTATTATATTTTTGTAATTGACGGAAAAAACCGGAGGAGAATAATTATCAATTTCAATTTCATTTTTAAAATTATTATAAATAGTAAAAGCATGAAAACATGGAGTTCTAATTTTACTTTCATAATTATCAGAATCTGTATCGATGTTCATTTTTGTATTTATTTTGACAATAAATAGCATTTATCATCATATAGAAAAAAAATCAATTTTTATCCAAAATAGTTTTTTTCGGTAGCAACCATATTTATAATATTATCATTTCCGAAAAGATTAACTAAATCAATAATTTTATGTTCAGGAGTAGGACAAAATCCACAAAAAAGATCTTCTGGGATAATATATAAATAAAAATTAAAATTTTTTGGTAATTTGTATAATTTTTTGATATATATTCTAATGTTCATAATAGTTGTTGTTTCTGTGATATCTTTTAGTATTTCTATTTTTTTATCAAAATAAATGCTATCGCCTTTTAAATTTATTATAATTTTCATAAATTATAATAAAAAAAATAAAAAAAAAACCCGAATTTATTCGTATAAAAAAAAATTGAAAAATAATAAAAATAAATAATAAAAAAAACAAAAATAAAAAGAAGTAAAAATGGAAGTTATAAGAGTTATTGTAAATAATATTGAAGAAGTAATTGTTTTAATTTTAAATTTAACTATATTTGCATACACAACATTGTCAGTTTATTACTATATAATTTTAAAATTATATAATAATGAAAGTATTGAAATGAAAAATGCTAAATTTGCATTACTAATATCATATACAGCAAGGAATATATTTGATTATTTTGTTAGTGAAGAAAGGAAAATTTCTTTGTTTGGATTATTTTTTGATATAGTGGTATTATTTTTAATTTGCTATTTTTTATAAAAATAAAAAATTGAAAAAAAAATACAATAATAATAATAAAAATAAAATTAAATAAAAACAAAATGGAAAATAACATTCTTATTAATCAATGCATTGGAATTCTTATTTTTTTTGGAATATATTTACCAATCATTATATATATCTCAAGAAATGTAACTTGTTGTACAAATAAACTAAAAAAGTTTTCAAGAAAAATTCATAAAACAAATAGATTTTATAATTATTTTGATTATGATGGAATTCTTCATAAAAACAATTTGAAAAAAGAGATGAAAAATTTTACTTATGAATATCAAATAAACAATGCAATGAAATACCCAAATTTGCTTGGATCGGAATTGTATATTTATGGGTTTTATAGAGGGAAACAATTTGATTTATATATGGAGAGGAATATTTTTGTAGGAAACAAAAAAGTAAATTATTTCTATTGTGGAAATATGATTGATCCCATTGAGTTGTGTGGTGAATTAAATTTTGAATATATTTGCAAAAATGATTTAGATTTTATTTCAGTTGAATATTTTAATGTTATGTAAATTTTTTATTTAATAATTTTTTCAAGAATATAATCCACAGCAGAAGAAAAATCACAAGATTTAAAAAATATTTTATTATTATTTGCAAAATTTGTTGCAATTTCTTGTGTTATATTATTATTATCACCAATAGCAAACAATAAAATAATTAAATTTGTATTATTATTATATTTGTTTATTTCTGCTAAATAGTATCTTAAATTAATAAAAGAATTGATATTATTTGTATTATAACACAATATTATAGCATCACTATTTTTATAAATATTTTCTTTATAAGTTCTGTATTTTTCAATTCCTGGTGTGTCCCAAATTTGTATTTTAATTGTTTTATTCTTGTAGTTATTAATAGTAATATTTTTGATATCACAACCAATAGTAGTTTGACTATTTGTATTATTATTTAAAATAAAAGTTTTTCCGATTTTAGTATCACCAAGTAATACAAATTTAAAAAAACTTGCCATTTATTATTTGTATTTATAAAAAAATGAATAAAAAAATGACGATATAATAAAAATAAATGGAAGATTTTTTTAATAGTAAAATAATTGTTAATATTGAAAATAAAATAACAAAATTATTATCTAGAAATTGTTTTTTTCTAAATATATATCTTCTAATTGGAGCAAATATAAAAACAAAAATGTATTGTGATGGAAAAGAAGTATTTTGGAATAATATTGTTGGAGATTATGAAAAAGAGGGGATTGTTGATATAAAATGTGATTTGAATAATGACGATAAAGAAGAAAATATTAATTTTATTATTCAACAATTATTTAAATTTGGATTGGCTACTGTTAGAAATTCATTGAGATTATTTATGAAAATTTCAAATGTAGAAATAGAAGATTATATTAAATTATGTTTGAATATAGATTATACAAAAGATGATTATTATAGATTTATAAATTTGAAAAAAAAAATATTTGAATATGAAAAAAATGAGGATATTTATATTCCTATTGTTATAATTACAAAATGCAAAAATTATATTTATAAAAAAGAAAAATACTATGAAGAAAAAATATTGGAAAATTATTTGGGAAATATATGTGATAAATCAACAATAAACGGTATTAGCTATGGAAATATAAAAAAAGTCCCAATAAATTATATAATTACACATTTTATTCATTTTGATTTATATTTGCATGTAGTTTTGTGAATAAAATAAAATAGAATTATAATTAGAAAGTGTATCATATTGTTCATCTGTCATATTAATTTCATCATTATAAAAAGATAGTAAAATATTGTTAGATAAAGTTATAGCATCAAAAATAGAATTTGATTTGAATTTATTTTCTAATTCTGCTAACAAAATATCTATATCAGTATCACATATTTTATAATTATCACCAGACATATTTTTATTTGGATTAAAGAGAGAAAATAAAATATTTTGTAAATTTAATTTTGCGATATATATTTCTCTATCTAATCTTCCAAAAGATAATAAAATATTATAATTTGTAACGGCAATTCCAGCACAAAATTCAATATCCTTAGATAAGAAAGTAAATTGTGGGGAATAACCATAAATATCAAAAATATTGTCATCACAATTTTTTTTTAATAATACAAATCTATGTGTATATGTTGGAAAATTTGATTCATGAATAACACATAAGAAATAATCTTTGTATTTTTTATTAACTAATTCTAAATTAAAAGCTTGCGAACCACCTCTCCATTCATTATATAATTTTGGCAGTGAAACTTGATTTAATACAACATTTTTAATAGTTTCATCATATTTTAAAATAACAAGTGGAAAGAAAGAATAAATGAAAAATAATTCATCATTAGTAGTTACTATTGGAGTCCAATTTTTTTGAATTTTACCTTCTCCATAACCATCTAAAACAATATAGCCATCTTCATTTCCAAGACAAATATATTGTAAATTATTATCTTTTACACAAAGTGAAGTGAAAGATATATGTAGTTTTTGTTTATAATAAAACATTCTTGCATCTTCTGCACCATAAAAGTTAAATTTGTGTGGAAAAGAATAATTATTTTTTTTTTCAATGTTTTTTAATCCTAATTCAGGGGTATATGTTGCTAAATAATTAATAGTTTCATAATTTCCGTCACCAATATATTTATAATTTTCATCAAAACAATAATTGACAGTTCTGATGTTCATAAGATATTCTTTTGTTTTTGGATTATAAATTATTGATGGATTAAGTGGATGGAAGCCTTTATCTGTAATATAATTTTTAGTGAGACCAGTAAAATTATAAATTACGCAATTTACAACATCTCTAATATTATGAATAATATTTGTTTTTTTTTTAATGTTATTTGGTATTGAGAATTTTAAATTATTTATATAATGTTCAATATTTTTTTCACTAAGTTTTGTTTCTCCATGTTTAAATATATTTTGATATAAACTATATGATTTTTTTTTATTACCAATATAATAATTTACAATAGCATAATTATCCCAGAATTTATCGTTTTTAACTATGTTTTCATGTGAAATAACATATTCACAGAAAAACATAGTTAAATGATAATTTAGCGTATTATCAATTAGAAAAGTGATACATTCGAGGTAGTTTTTTTTTTTCAAAAAGTTTTCAATAATTTCCATTTTTGTTTTTATTTTAATAATTATAAAAACAAAATAATTATTTATAAATTTTAATTTTCAATTTTTAATTTATTTTACATGCTACGGTGTAATAATAGTAATAGTAAATTTTTCTGAATTACATGTATTATCAGATTTTTTCAAATAATGTCCAAAACATGTTTTTTTAGCTTGTAAATAATAATTTTCATTTGAAAATTTGATGTAACAATATTCTTCACAATCATAATCTTTTTCAATAGTAAATAAACAAGAATCAGTTAATTCATTCGTTGTTTGTAAATTATGATCTAAATAGATATTTTTTTCAGGATGTTTAATATAAAAAGTATCATTATTATAATAAGCAAATACCACGTTAAAATCAACTACAAAAAATCCAATATCAAAATCATAATTTTTATTCCATCCTAATTTTTTTTTACTTTCATGACCAGTAATTCTACACAAAATATTTTTATTACATGTGCCAATATAGCCACCAATATTTACGACAGCCATATCTTCTTGTTTTGAATAAATAGGACTATCAGAAGTTTCACTATTATTGTTTTTTCCATAATTACAATTATTAAGAGAATTTTTAATCACATTATTTATATTACTAATTGTAGCGCTATTAAGTTCTAATTGACAAAAACTACCACCACGAACATTATCAATACCATGTTTTGCCATATATTTTATAGTATATTTATCTTCATCAAAATCATCACAATCAGGAATTAGTTCATACAAGTTTATTGGACGGTATTTACTTGTCCAAACAGAGCCGTTTTCACAAAAATGTTGTTTAATACGCGTTTCAGGATTATTTGTTTTACCAATGTAAAATTTCTTTTCTTCTAAAATAAGAATATAAATATACACCATGATTTAGATATATATTTACAGATGTATATTTAAGTAAATATAGTTTTTTTATTTGCAAAATAAGTTTCCATTTTGGATTTATCATTAGAAAGTATTCCAAAAATTATTCTTTCATCTTTATTACTGAGACAAAAACATTTTTCTATTTTTTGTATCCACATATTATGATTATTATCATGGTGTTTTTTAATTGTATATTTTTGAAATTCAAAATCTTTACGAACACCATTTTCATAATAACATTTGGGATCTAAACCGTTTTCATATTCATCTTTTAAATCAGAATCAAAAATAAAATCATTGGAAATTATAAATGGATCATCATTAGATATAATATTTTTTTTTTTTTCAATTTTTTCAATACATTTTTTATTTTGAATATTTTGTTTAACTAAAAATATATATTTGTGATTTTCCATATGTATTTTTATTATAAAATAAAAAAATTAGTGGCTGTGTTTGCTATCCAGTTATTTTAGAGAAACAAGCTTGCATAAAAATAAATATTTACTTTTCAAAGTATTTATATTATTTTCTAGTTTTTTTATATCTAATGGGAATTTATAATAATACCAACCTGCAATATAATAAAACCATGAATTTTTAATATAATTGCATTCTTTTTCAATATTATCTAAATCATCATAAATATTTTTTGCTACATTATAGATACTTTTTATTTGTAAAGAAATGGTTTTTATATTTTTATCAGGAATTTTTTCTTCTAAAAAAAAGCTAATTGAAGTAACTAAAAAATCTAATTCTGTTTCCAAAAAAAAATTTTTAATGACAAAAATTTTATCAAGTTTATAATTATTT
>Ga0169931_10007632_pt1 | contig 15993 bp, 16 predicted proteins | sample Kivu_15m_20L_FD_129675 | JGI IMG/M metagenome (GOLD analysis project Ga0169931, IMG submission 129675) | Freshwater microbial communities from Lake Kivu, Western Province, Rwanda to study Microbial Dark Matter (Phase II) - Kivu_15m_20L... | ecosystem: Environmental > Aquatic > Freshwater > Lake...
CGGGCCAGAGCAGCGCGATAATTCCTCTGGAAGTGCATCGTAGCGGGGTTCCGCTCTGGATCGATTCGAGGATGCGGAAAATCTGAGGTCAAGGGGGGGGTGCCGGGGTGAGTGGTCGGGGTGCAGCGGAGGGCCAGCGGGGGAGTGTTGCCCTGGTGGGAGCGGGGCCAGGGGATCCGGGCCTGATGACGCTCCGCGGTTACCGCGCGCTTGCGCATGCCGACGTGGTTCTCTACGACGCCCTGAGCAACCCGTCGCTCCTCCGCTTCGCCCCGCAGGCCGAGCACGTGTGTGTAGGAAAGCATGGTGGTTCGCCGATTTGGAGCCAGGAGGAGATTAATGCCGAGATGCTCCGTCAGGCGCGGCGGGGGCGGCGCGTGGTGCGGCTCAAGGGGGGAGATCCGGCCGTCTTCGCTCGTTCGGCCGAGGAGGTCGACGCGCTTCGCGACGGGGGGATTCCGGTGGAGATTATTCCGGGGATCACGGCGGCGCTTGCGGCGGGATCGTATGCGGGGATCCCGCTGACGCATCGTGGTTGGGCTTCGGCCGTGGCCCTTGTCACGGGGCATGAAGAACCCGACAAGGATTTTTCGTCGCTCGACTGGTCGGCACTGGCCCAGTTCCCGGGGACGCTGGTGATTTACATGGGGGTCACGACCGTGCAGAGCTGGACGGAGGCTTTGCTGGCTGGGGGGAAACCTGCCGCGACACCAGTGGCCATCGTCCGCCGCTGCAGTTTCCCTGACCAGCAAGTGATCCAGACAACGCTTGGAGAGGTCGCATCGCGGCTCACTCCGGCATCGACGATGCGTCCTCCGGTGATTGTGATTGTTGGGGAGGTCGCAAAGTTTGCGACAGTGGAACGAGGATTCGATCCGCGACCGCTGGTCGGCCAGCGGATTCTGCTCACTCGTCCGGAGGAGCAAGCGTGGGAGGATCGCTCGATGTTTGAGGAAGCAGGGGCGGAGGTCTTTTTCCAGCCAGCGATTCGCCTCTCTCCGCTCGACGATTTCGCGCTCCTGGACGATGCGATCGATTCCCGGATGGACTATCGCTGGATTGTTTTTTCGAGCCGCAATGGGGTCCGTTTTTTTTTCCAGCGGCTCTTCCAACGTGGCCTCGACGCCCGCTCCTTGGGAGGACTGCTGGTCGGGGCGGTCGGATCGGAGACGGCCGCGGCGCTACAGTCTTTTGGAATTCGCGCCGACGCGATTCCTGCGGAGTTTGATGCGGAGCATTTAGCTGCCCAGATCGCGCGGCGGGAACGAGGGAGCGCCGATCAGAGCCTTTTCTCAGGGAAGCGGGTCGGCGTGCTCTTTCCACAGGCCAGTCGTGGCAAAGAGACGCTCGTCCGCGAGCTCATGGCCGAGGGGATCGAGGTGACCCCTGTCGTTTGTTATCGCCATGAGGATCTGCTCCAGCCGAGCGACGAGATTCGGGGTCGGCTCGAGCGTGGCGAGCTCGACTGGACGACGGTCACCAGCAGCGCGATCGCACGGTCACTGGTCCGGATGTTTCCTGCGGGGCTTCGGCACACCAAGCTCGTTTCCCTCAGCCCGCTAACAACGCAGACGCTGAACACGCTTGGGTATCCTCCTGCGGCGGAGGCCAAGCAAGCGACGATGGCAGGGGTCTTTGCGGCGATCGTCGAACATCTTTCCCCCTCCTCGTCCTCCCCTTCCTCCCCCGGCCTCCGCGCCGATGCGAACTCGATCGCTTCCTCTTCTTTGGAGAGCTCCGGATGATTCCCAAGCGTTACCAGCAGATGCACACCGATTATCCCGAAATGATGCGAGCGTATGAGGCTTTTGCGGGGGCGGTTCGCGAGGCTGGTCCGCTGAATGATCGCGAGGCTTCGCTGGTGAAGCTAGCGATTTCCTTGGGAGCGGGACTCGAGGGTGCGGCCCACTCCCATGCCCGCAAAGCGCTCGAGGCGGGGTGCACGGCGGAGGATCTCCGGCATGTCGCGCTGCTCACCGCGCCGACGATCGGTTTCCCGACGATGATGCGTGCGAGGTCGTGGATCGAGGATGTCCTTCGCGCGGCATCGACGGTGAGCGCCTCCACACCGGGCGAGCAGGAATCGCGATGAGAGGTCGGGTTGCCGGAGTCATCGTGGCTGGCGGGGCATCGCGGCGGATGGGCGAGGATAAAGCGTTTCTTTTGTGCCGCGATCGAAGGACTTTTCTGCAGCGGGGGATCGAACGTTTGCTCCCCTTGGTGCCGACGGTGATCGTTGCTGGTCGAAAGGCCGAGGACCAGCAGCTGCTGGTTGGGGACGCCGGCGAAGCGCAGCGCGTCGTGGTGATCCCCGACCGGGATGCAGATTGCGGGCCGCTGGCGGGGATCCTGGCGGCCTTCGATTGGCTGGAAGCCTCCTCGTTTCCGCCGCCGCGCAGCGGCGGGCTGCTGGTCACGCCGGTCGACATGCCTGAAGTGACGACCGCCGATTGCCGAGAGATTCTCGCTGCGGCGGCGGCCGCGAAGGATGAGAAGCGTCCGGTTGTCGCCTCGTTCGACGGCCTCCAGCGCGAGCCGCTGCTTGGTTATTATCCGCAGGCGCTCCATCATGCGCTGCGTTTGTTGGCGGATTCGCCGCACCGGAGCCTGCAGCGGTGGTTGGCAGCCACGGATCACACCCTCTTGCGGTTGCCACCGCGCGGACAGGTTAATTTGAATACCCCTGCCCAGCTCGCCGCATGGCGGCATTCCACGGCGGGTGAAATTTCCTCGCCTGCAGAGCAAAGCACTCACGGGAGAAGAGTCGATGAATCGAGCGGATGACTTTGCCGCTGTCGAGCGGCTTGCCGAGCGACTTTGGCAAGTGACGACGGAACGGATTTCGCTGGAACATGGTGGCGAGCGAGTCTGCCGATCGGAGGTCGTTGCCGATCGGGACAGTCCTGCGGCCGATGTCTCGGCGATGGATGGTTTTGCGCTCCGCTTGGCCGATATTGCGGTGGGTCGTGAGATTCCGGTGATTGCCCAGTCGGTACCTGGCCAGGCTCCTCCCCCGGCGCCGCCCGAGGGATCTGCGGTGATGATTTTTACTGGGGCTGTCGTCCCGCATGGATGCGATCTCGTCGTTCGCCGCGAAGAGGTGTACGAGATCGTCGATCCGGCTGGGGGTGCGGATGGGGCGCGGGGGATCGCCCGCGCGATTCGTTTTTCGGGGGACGCGTATCGTGCTGGGGAAAATATTCGACGCCGTGGGGAGAATGCCAAATGTGGTGCGGCAGTCTTAAGGTCGGGAATGCTCCTTCACGCCGGTCGGATTGCCGCGGCGGCGAATTTCGGTGCGGCTTCGGTCGAGGTGGCGAGGCGAGTTCGGGTGCGATTGATCATTACCGGCAATGAGCTTCGTTCGGTACGCGAGGGAGTGCAGAGCTGGGAGATCCGCGATTCGAATGGCCAGACCCTCCAATCGCTCCTCAGTCGCCATGCGTGGATTGAGGTTCTTCAAAGCACGCGATGTGGCGATGACCTCGAACATTTGGCCGCGGAAATCGGCGATGCAGCGAGCGATGCTGATGCCGTGATTTTGACCGGGGGCGTTTCGCAAGGGGATTTTGATTTTGTCCCCGCCGCGATTCGCCGTGCCGGGGGAGAAATCGTTTTTCACAAGCTCCCGATTCGGCCGGGCAAGCCGATTTGCGGAGGTCTGGGGAGCGAAGGCCAATTGATCCTTGGGCTTCCAGGTAATCCGGTCAGCGTGGCGGTCGGGGCGGTTCGTTTTGCGATCCCCCTGCTGCGGCGGATCGCGGGGATCGTCCCGTGGCAGCCCAGTGTGCCCTCGGTGGTGCTCGGCGATCCCCTGCCCCGCAAGCTTTCCCTGCACTGGTTTCCGCTCGTGACGCTCAGCGCCCAGGGCCAGGGGGAACTCGTTCCCTCGCAGGGTTCGGGCGATGTCGTGGCGCTTGCGCACAGCGATGGTTTTGTCGGGATCGAGCCCGAGGCTGAGGGGACTGGCCCTTGGCCCTACTGGTCCTGGGAGGGGTGAGGTTGCCTTTGTTAGGCGGCGGCCGAGTCGAGCCATCCGCGGAGGACATTCGCCGCGGCTTCGGGGTTGGTACCGACGAGGCTGCTGAGTTGATCGCGGAGTTCTTTGCCGGTGATTTGCAGGCTTGGACCTGTGGCTTCGTCTTCAGCGGCTCCGGTGCTCTCCGGGAGACCGGGGATCTCGAGTCCGAAACCTTCTTCGAAATCACGCCTGGGGGCGGGGGTTGTTTTTCCAAGTCCGCGGACGACCAGGAGGGCAACGAGTCCGAGCGCAATCAGGGCGACAGTCTGCCAGGAACTGGCGAGCCAGGAGATCGCTAGCGCGGTGCTCGAGGGATCTTCCAGGGGAAGAGGGGGGATATCGCGATGGGTCCAGACCTCGATGGATGGGTACTGGTCTTCACCGGCCGGGCGCGGCAGCAGCATCGGTCGGATCGCCTCGCGAATTTTCTCTTCGACATCGGTGATCAGTTTCGTTCGTTCCTCGAGCGTCATCTGCGGCACGGCAGCCGGATCGGTTGTTGGGTTTTTCGTCAGATAGTCATACTTCCAAGCTTTCTCGTAATAGCTCTCGGGAACCCCGATCGAGAAAGCGAGGTTGATTGGGCGGAGCGATGCCGTGCGATTGGCTTCGAATTCCTCACCGGTGACTTTGACGACCGAGTCATTCCGCTGCGTCGATTTTGTCGACTGGACCTGGTTGGAATCGACCGCGGCGGGTTTATTTCCATAGGCGTTACTGGCGACGCCCGGAACACCACCCCCGACAGGTCGCGATGATTCGGAGACGACTTGCGAGGAGTTTTCCTGCAGGGTTGTCGGTTCCTGCCCGTATTTCAGCAGCGCTTTCTCTCCATCCATGGTCGGATCGAGAGTCACGGTGGCATCGATGCTGAGCGGGAGAAAACCTTCAAGTAATTTTCGCGCCTTGTTGCGGTAGAGTTCTTCCCACTGGACGCGGGCCCGGAAGAGTGGGTTTTCCGTATCGCCTGGATCGATTCCGCCGGCATTCACATCGGTGACCACGACATCGTCGGCGGCCAGTCCCGCGTAGCTGCCACGAACCATTTCCTTGATCGCATGGATGATCGGTCCCGGGAGGGGAGACGATCCCATTGGAGTCACCACCACGCTGGCGGACTGACGGCGTTGGCTGAAGGGGCCGCGAGTCACCTCGTCATGTTCGACCGTTGCCGAGCGGACCTGCGGAAGGGCGGCAATCCGCCGGCCGAGGTCCATCTCTTTGGCATGCTCTTCCCGCGCCCGCTTGGTCGCTTCCGCATCGAAAGGGCTGCTGCTGTTTCGCGCTTCGGCCTGGAAGCTGAGGGTGCTCAGCGGGACCGCATTCCCCTCGTCGGCTGCGCGCACGTATTCATCCCGATACCGCGAAGGAACGTAGATCGAATTGCGTTCAACCTTCCAGTCATTCAGGCGGGCATTGCTGAAGGCGGTCTGCAGTTTGGTGAGCTCATCGTCAGTGAGGTTGATCCCTGGGAAGAGGCGCTCCATCGCTTCGTTTTGGCCGACGCCCGAGGCGATTCCCCACATCCCGATCCCAATCACGACGACCAGTCCCAGCGCGATCGCACGCGTGGCCAGCGGGAGCTGGAGAAATGCATCACGATAAGCGAACAGGGACTCTTTGAGAGAATTCACCGCTTAGAACCTATACTTGGATTTGGAGGACATCCCGATATGCTTCGATCAACTTATTGCGAACCTGCAGCAGAGTGCGAAAAGCCATATCCGCTTTCTGCACCGCCGTGAGCACTTCCGCCGAACTCACATCTCCACCGGTCAACAACGAGTGCACTTTTTGGTCTGCGTCGTGCTGCATCTGATTGACTTCGGCCCCCTTGGCGATCAGGAAATCGAGCATCGACGGGGCGTCGGCTGCAGGATTGTCCCCGGCCAGCAAGCGCGAGGAGGGTAGCCGAGGCTGGAGCGTCGAATCTTTTCCGCTCGCGGCATCGCGAAGCCCGGCTGAACGCGTTTGCAATCGCTGGGCAAACGTTTCACTGAGGCGAGGATCGGCGGGGAAAGAAATCGAACGAGGCATACCGCAATCAAACCGAAGGAGGAAGCGGATTAAGCGATGATACTGAGCGTTTCGCGGTTGAGACTTTTACTGATTTCGATCACCCCAACATTTGCTTCATAAGCCCGCGTGGCTTCGAGCGCGTCGACCATCTGTGTCGTCAGGTCGATGTTTGGATAGGCCACGTAGCCTTTCCATTTTCCCTCTTCGATCGCCAGTGGATGCTCGGGTTGATAGCGATAGATCGGTTCGCTTTCATCGATTGCGACCTCTTCGACACGGACCCCCGTAGCCCCACTGGAAGTCTGGATTTGGGGGTCGGTGGAGAAGACGACCTGACGGGCGCGATAGGGATCCGGCTGACCTTCCTCGTTGACCAGCGAGGAGATATTCGCAATGTTGCCCGAAATCGTATCGAGGCGCGTTCGCTGGGCGATGAGCGCCGAGGAACTGATGTCGATCGAACGAATCATCGAAGAATCCTCTTTTCAAAAGAAGGGTCAGAGATCACTGCTAGGCACGTTCGGTAATTGCGGCATTGAGGACGCTGAACTGGTTTCGCATCAGGGCGATTGCCATGTTATGCATCCCCTGGTTTTTGGCCATTTCGGTAATTTGTCGTTCCATATTCACATCGCTGCCGTCGTGGTAAACGAGTTTATCCATCGCCCTTCGCGGTCCATCGTAAGGATCGGTACTCAGGTATCCCGCCGAAGGACCGGGGTGGGCCGGGGAAGCAAACTGGTGATCGATCGCCTTGGCCAAGGCTTGTTCGAAATCCGCAACCGACAAGTCGCGGGCGCGATACCCGGGGGTATCTTGGTTGGCGACGTTCCCCGCGAGCAGTTCATGCCGCCGCTGGGCAAAGCGGGCGGTGTGCTCGAGGGCTGGGAGGGTGGTTGAATGGAACAGCGATTCGATCATTACAGCACCTTAGGATCACGTCCGAAGTCAATCGCGAGCAAGCCGCTTCTCAGGCATCAGGCCGCCGCGATCATTGCTTGACCAGCGACAGGGATGATCGCGGTCACCGCGACACCCCCTTGGGGACAATCCTGCCAGTACAAATGAGCTCGCAGCGAGGCGGCACTCCATGGAATCCGCTTCGTGCGACTGGCAAGTGGAGGACCGTTGTCGGCGATTTCAATTTCCAGGGTGTTCCCAATCGGGCACGCCGTGATCAGCAGCTCCAGAACTTCGTCACCTGCTTCCGAAACCGCCCCATCAATCAAGGCACCGACCAATTGTTGGACCGCCGCGACCGGCCCGGGCGTCCGGATGGTCGCAGGAACGTCGTAATCGACTCGGCATGGCACTCCCTCCAGTTGCTGGCAAACTGTCTGTTGCAGAACCTCCAGCAGGGGAACTTCCGCGGCTTCCGCAGAGATCTTTCTTTTCTGACCTTTTTCACTCATCGGGGAACGCTCCTTGTGCCGATAACCCTCCGCCACTAAAGGGCCTGTAGCTTTTCCCTGAGATTCAAGGCAAGACCAAGTTCGAGCAGCACCTGCTGAAGTTCGAGCAGCCCTGCTACTGACTGGTCAAATCGATACAAGTCCCGGTGGATGAGCGACCTTCTGCAAAGGTGGCATACGCCCGCGCGACCTGGAAAGAGCCGGCGGTTTGATGGAGCTGGCTGAACAATTCATCACGTCGATGGATCATCGCTGCGGTGCAGCGCTCGTCGATTTCCAGAATCGCAGCTTGGAGGCGAGCCGTTTCTTCGATGTCATTCTGGCACTTGCTCCGCGTCTGGGCATCGCGCCACGTCCGCGAGAGCGGATCGACGTTGGCATGTGGGGCAAGCCCTTCTTGCAGACCGCGGAGCTCCTGGACGAGATGGTCTTTCTCTTCCAAATGAACGAGCAGTTTTTCGACCAAGCCCCCTTCGATCGCATGCTCGCAGAGGATCGATTGCTGGAGGATTGCCATCATCAATTCGCGGCGCCGCGCCACCAAAGCTGCCAGCCGGTCGGTCGCGTCGGTCGGGTCGGCGGTCGCTGCAGTCAGGAGCGATGGAGCATCAGGTTCAGACATCGAGTTCCCTCTCAAGATTTTCCAAGCCAATCGATCAATTCTTTCCATTCGTCGCGAGCATAAAGCGTCGTTTGTGCAAACTCGGGATCCTCTTCCGTGGGAATGCGGTTCAAGATATCCGCGGCGCGTCCGAAGAGGCGTTTTGCATCTTCATTGCGTCCCAAGCGTTCGTAGCAGAGCGATTCCCGGAGGGTCGCCTGGAGCGCGATCGGTTCATGGAGGAATTCCTGAGCTGTTTTGCTGTAGGCTTCCGCGGCCGCTGGATAATCGGTCAGATCATAGAGGTTATCGGCGATTCCCATATAGCAATTTCGCAGCATCGCGTGGTCTCGGTCCTCGAGCTCTCCCCGCTCGGACATCCGTTGCAGGAGAGTGTCCTTCAGTTCCGAATAGCTGGCGATCGACTGCTGGAGAGTCGCGCGACGTTTTTGCTCGAGCTGGCGGCGAGTCGGCTCGAGAGTCTGGGGGTCACCCATTTGAATTGTGGGCCAAAATACCGCCATCCGCTGGGAGCATGCTTTCAGATACATCGCATGCCGGGCACGATCAAAATCACCATAGTTCTGGTCGCGGAGGATGACCTCCTCGAACCGCTCGATCGCTTCTTCGAGGATCTCCTGGTTGTCCGCTAAAGCTTGCGACTGGGCGATCGAAGGAATGATTCCTGGAACGAGACGCCCGGTCACAATCGACGGCGCAGACAACCGCTGGTGTTCATGGTAAGCCTGGCGGTACATCGTTTCGCCGAGCACAAACATCGAATCGCGAAAGACAGGATTGTCGGGATTCAATTGACCATTGTAGAGATTTGCTTCGAGCAGTCTGCGGGCAGGGAGATATTCCCCGACCTCTAAATGGGCAACCGCGGCCAGGAGGGAAGCTTCGCTACTGAGCGCGTCGCGAGGATATTCGGCGATGCAATCGGTGAGCGTGCGGAGTGCTTCTTTCGGTCGGTCGGTCGCCAGCAGAGCGCGACCTCGGGCGATGAGCCCCCGTGGAAGCAGCGTCCGCTGTTCAAAGCGGAGATAATCCTCCAGCAGGTCGAGCGACTTCGCAAAGGCCCCTCCACGCTGGTAGGCTTCAATCGCCAGCCACAGCGCGTCCGGGTACTCCGGTTCGGTATAGACCAGGCGGGCCACGGTGGCGTAAATCTGTCCCGCTTGGCGGTACTGCAGCCGAGCCTCGCTGCGACGCTGCTGGACCTCCGCCATATCGATCAGGGGCTTCGCTGCTTGTTCGATCTGTTCTGCCCAGCGGTAGTAGGACCGCGCGCTGAGCGACTGCGCGAGGACTTCGGGAACCACAGGCATGAGCGCGGAAGAAAACTCTGCCGCCTCTCGAAAGGACTGACCCTCCCACATCTTCACTGGGATCGCTTGCAAACGCTGGCGATAGTCCGCAAGACTGATCCAGCGAGCGTCGAAGCCCGCCGGATTGCCAATCTGCCGAATCGTTCCACGGATCGCCGAAACACAGTCGCCATACTGCTCTTGATCCGCAAGAATCTCCACCTCTTCCAGACTCGCGGCGATCGCTTCGGCCGGATTTCGCGTATTCTGCCGCAGACCCGCAAGGATGCTCAAGGCGGTCGTTTCGTCCCCAAGCAGACGGTGTGCTAGTGCGGCAAGGTAATTGGCGGACGGTCCGAGGTCCAAATCGCCACGATACTCAATCCGGTCGGTGAGTTTGACGGCATCCTCAAGTAATTCACGCGCTCCCCGCGGCAGGGCTGTGGCCGGGGAACCGCCAGCGGTTTTCGCGATCAGATCACGGGCTTCCATGATCCAGCGCTCGACGCGGACGAGGTCTGCTTCATCCCGGAGTGGGCTGTCCACGAGCCGATCGAGCAGCGCATCAGCCGCAGGCCACTGCTTCGATGCGAGCATCGCTTGCGCTTCGAGCAGAATCAGTTCCTCATCGAGCGCCGGGGGGAGCTTTCCCGCAGCTCGCAGCGAGGCGATTCCGGCCAGTGCATCGGGGACTCCCTGATCGCCGATTCGAATCGAGTTCTTGACCAGCAGCAAACGCATTTCCCGCTGTAACGTGGGGTCCTGTCGAAAGGCTTCCTCAAGAGGCACCGCTGCTTCCTCGAAGCGACCGAGCAAGTGCAGGCCGATCCCGAGCAACTGGTTTCCTTCACCCTCACGGCCCGCCGGAAAACCGCTTCGCTGCAGCGCCAGTAGATAGGGGAGGTACGCGTCGATCGTCAGCCGCGATTGCCGCAAATCGGGCTGGCTCAGGCCACGTTGCATCCCCGAGGCACCGATCAGAAACTCGCGGAGCCGAAAGGCATCGGTCGAATCTACAGGATCGACTTCGGTCAGCATCGCTAATTCCTCGCTGATCTCGAAACGCCCGGCAATGTACTCATCGAGCGCAATCTGCAGCGAAGCTCGGGACGAAGGAGGGGTCGATTGGAACCAAACGGAAAAGAGGGTCGCAAAGAGCCCCATCGCGGTGATCCCAAGAAGCCCAACAATGCCGAGCCACGATCCACGGCTCGCCATTGCCCGGCTGCCAGCAGTTTCTTTCCCGTCTTTCCGCGGGCTCGAACTCGATGGACCCTTGGGAGTTTGACCCTGTTTCGGCATGCTTTTCGTTCTCTCCGCGGAAGCCTCCCCGAAGCGACCGCGCGGGGCCGAAGGGGCTCAGTGGACTGCTGGAGTCAATCCGCTCGTGACTTGGGCAAGTTCATGTAGCAAACCCGCCGCCATGCCGTCAATTCCTCGCGGTGGAGGAAGGAAGGGACTCAAGCGACGAGCCCCCACGGCATCAAAGTCTAGGCTATTTTTTCCACGCTCGAATTTTTTCCGGCTCGCAGCTCCCCCACCCTCCCGCCCGGCAGTCGCTACTGGACGAGCGCCAACTGGGCCAACTGGTGCGTCGAACGCTGCTGCTCTTTTTCGAGATAACCCCGCCCAAATTTGACGTTCACATGATCCCAAGGGAGCCGATCGGAGAGGTTGTATGGTTCATGCACCTGTTGCTGGACATCGATCCGAGCCTCAGCAATCGCTTGCCACCACCGCTTGGGCTGGAGGTACTCCGTCCAGCCATCCATCCGCGCCCCCTGCTCCCACGCCAGCTCGATCGCGCGGCCGGTGCGACGATCGCCACGGCTGAGGACGCCTTCGAGAAGGCTTGTCTCAATGTCATGGCATTTGAGGGCGACGCAGCGGAGCCGCTGGCGTTTCCGCAAGTACTGATGAGCCCAGCGAAAATACTCGCGGCTCTGCATTCCATTCCACTGGTAAGGAGTGTGGGCTTTGGGGACGAAGTTGGAAACGCTGGCCGTGACCTTCGCGTACCTCCCGAGCGTCTCCTTGCCGAGCGCTGCAATTTCTTCCGAAAGGTCGATGATCCCATCGAGATCGACGGGGCGTTCTCCCGGGAGCCCGCAGAGAAAATAGAGCTTGACCGATTCAAAACCCGAGGCAAATGCCGCGCGACAACCTTCGATGAGATCCTCGTTCTTGATCTTCTTCCGAATCTGTTCCCGCATATCATCGCGGGCGACCTCCGGCGCCAAGGTCAAAGATCGGCGGCGATCGCTGCCGAGCAACTGCGGCAGGGTGCGAAGTTGGTCGTTGACACGGAGGCTCGGAACGCTGATGTTCACATCGAGTGGCTTAAAGACTTCATGGAGGCGGCGGACAAGCGTTTCAAAGTGCGGATAATCGCTGCTGCTGAGCGAGAGAATGCTGACTTCGTTCAAACCGCTCTGGCGATAACTCTCCAGCGCCGCAGCGACAATCGTTTCCACTTCGCGAATCCGCAGTGGTCGCTTGATGGCGGTGCTTTGGCAGAAGCGGCACAGATGGGGACAACCCCGCATGATCTCGACGGCAATCCGATCATGGACGCATTCCACCAGCGGAACCAACGGGCGCGTCGGGAGGGGAGACCCGTCGAGGTCGCTGATGACGCTCGGAAAAATCGTCTCCGGAACATCGTCGCGAGTTCTTTCCATCGCGACCACACGACCGTCCTGATACCGGGGCTCGTAGAATCGCGGAACGTAGACATATCCCAGCCGGCTGGCGAGCGTTGCCAGCGCTTCGCTGCGGTCGGCCTCCCCCTGGCACCCCTGTGCATAATGCCCATCGGAATCGCGATAGTGGCAACGAAGCTCCAGCCACAATTCACAGACCTCGGGGAGCGCCTCTTCGCCATCGCCCAGCACGACACAATCAAAAAAATCGGCCATCGGTTCAGGGTTCTGGCAGACCGGCCCTCCACCCAAGACCAGCGGGGCGGCCATCGTCCTTCGCTCGCTCCGCAGCGGGATTCCGCCTAAATCGAGCATCGTCAGCACATTCGGATTGCTGATCTCGTACTGGAGCGAGATCCCAAGGACATCGAACTCACAGAGCGCGGTATAGGTTTCGAGACTGTAGAGCGGGATCGAGTGCGCGCGGAGCTGGGCTTCCATGTCGGGCCAAGGGCAAAAGACTCGCTCCGCCGCCCAGTCCTCGCGGCGATTCATCAGCGAATAAAGAACCTGCAGCCCGTGATGGCTCATCCCAATCGTATAGGCATCCGGAAACCCCAGACACAATTTCCCGCGGACGCGGCGATGGTCCTTGACGACGATGTTGCGTTCGCCCCCAATGTACTGGGCAGGGGTTTGGACCTTGGCGAGAATGTGCCGCTGGAGGTATTCGAGGCGCTGCGTGTGGATCATCCGGAGAGTGCTCTGTCCAAAGGAAGCGGGACGCGCGAGACGTCGATTCTAACAGAATGGTGTGGGGATGAGCGAATTTGAAACGGTCGGTAAGGTTGCAGATTTCCCGGAAGGACATGGCAAGGCCGTCCCCGTCGATGGGAGGATGGTCGCGATTTTTCGTCGCGGAGATCAGTTTTATGCGATTGACGACCTCTGTCCCCACATGGGGGCTTCGCTGGCCGAAGGGTATCTCGAGGGCGAAACCGTGACCTGTCCCTGGCATGCCTGGCGGTTCTGTATCAAAGACGGTACCTGGGAAGATAACCCCCGCGTCAAGGTCGATGCCTTTGAAATTCGAATCCAAGGGGACGAAGTTCAGGTCCGCGCCGGTGACTGATCGAGCGCCAGAAAAAAAGAGAATATTTTCCCCGCATTCCTCACGCTGTCCCTCCGATCTGCCGATATCCCGCAATGTCTGCCTGATCGGCACGATCGCTGTAGCACGATCGCAGTAGCACGATCGCAGTAGATTGCTCCTTGGGATGCGCTCGATTGATGGCTCGATCTATGAAGACCCTCCTGCTTCTTTGCGGCAGCTTGTTCCTGGCTCTCTCCGGTAGCGGTTGCTCGTTATGGAGGAGCGAAAAAGACCTCGATGATTCGATGGTCCCCCTTCGCTCGGCCAGCGCAAACGATCCCTTGACGGCGGTCCTCGCGGCACGAAAAAGCAATAGCGTTGTCCTCCATCTGGCCGGCGCTCGGACCGAGAATCCCTCGCGAGTGATCCCGCTCCCGCCCGACGGCAGCCCCGTCTTTGTCAGCGACCTCCTGCGGCAGAGCGGTCTGACCGAAGAATACCCGCGGATGCAAGCCACACTCCATCGCAATGCCACCGACGCAATCAGCGGCATTCGCCTTGGAATCCGTTTCGCCCATCGATCCAATCAAGTGCTCCCCGAGCACGATTACCAGCTTCATCCCGGGGATCGGCTGGAAGTGGTCGAGTACCAGCCGAATCCCCTGGAAAGTCTCGAAGACTTTTTCTCTCCCGCCTCTGGTGCAGGACGCCGCTTCGTCTTCCAGTAGCTTTCAAAGCTTCTTGACGCGGAGGTTGCGGAAGTAGACGCGGCTGTTTGGGTCGTGTGCCTGGAGGGCGAAAGTCCCTTCGCGAATCAGCCGCTCAAAGTTCGGGTCTGCTGGCTTGGGATCTTTCCCTTCGGTGTAGTTGACCATCTCCGTGCCGTTGACCTTCAGGACAATGTTCTTCCCGCGGACAATAATTTCCTGCGTGTACCATTCGTTGTCAGCCGCCGGTGGATTCGCAACATTCACCACCCCATAGAGGCTGCTCGTCTTCTTCGGATCCCCCTGGCTGATGTTCACCTGGCATTCGAACCCCTTCTTTGGCCAATCGTTTTCCTGATATTCGGTATGGAAATAGATCCCCGCATTGCTTCCGGGAGTCGTTTTCACTTCGGCCACGAAATGAAAGTCCTTAAAGGGCGCGAGCTCGCCAACATAAAAGAGATGGCTTCGCTCCCCTTGGCACACGATCGCCCCATCCTCGATCGACCAGCTCTCGACATTCTCGTTCGGTTTCCAGCCGTCCCAGTCTGTGCCATTAAAGAGAGAGACGAAATCCGCTTCGTCGCCGCGCGACGCAGGAGCCGTTGAAACAATGAGGCTGGAAGCAAACACCGCCAGCAACGCAATCGCACCGTAAAAACGCATTCGAAGTCTCACAAGGCTTGGAGGTTCGAGCCTCTCCTAAACGGGTCAGACCCCTTTTCGGAGCGGCTCTTTGAGAGGAACGAGAAAAAGCTGAACGGGAGCAAAGGTATTTGCAACAGGACGCCACATCCGGGCGTCCCTACAGCACAATGCAAGAGCATGCTACTGCTCAAGCAGGCCACTGCTTGAGCACGTTAAAATTACTCGACGCCCGAGTCGGTCGCCGGGAGTTTGTTCGCCTTCAGTTTGGCACCGAAAGTTTCCCCATCCTTGCTTTTCTTCTCTTCCACCTTCTTCAGTGCCGCAATGATCTCCTCCTTGACCTTCTCCGGTTCATTCTTGATCCGGTCCTTGTCGTAGTTTTCGGCCTTCAGAAATTCATGGAGCGCTTCGCCATATTCATTGCGAACCTCTTCTTTCTTTCCACCCTTCACATGGCAGATGTTGCAACCCGCTTTCCGCGCGGCACGCGAGAATTCGGGATCCACCGCACCACCCCCCGGGGCATCCCCTTTGGGTGTGTAATGACCGTCCCAAATCTTCTTGAAATGATCGATGCCCATAACAGGCGATGACACCAGCACCAGCAGCAGTAGCGGGACAATGACGCGTCTCATCCAAACACTCTCCGTCAACTCACAATGAAAGGGGGGATTCAAGGCAGGTAAACCCGCGTCACCGCGGGTCCAGTCTTTATCCAGACTCTGTTGATTAAACGTCCCTTCACCAAGGATGTCAAATTCGGCACCGTTTCAATTGGGTCCTGGTGAGGAAAATTCAGGGAAATTCATCGCTCGGAAGCCCCCCACTTGTCCGCTCGCCTGGAGGTACTCGCTGGCTCCAAAGAGGTGGTGGTTTCTTGTTGGGAGGGGGGCATTCTGCCAGGCAACCGCGTCTCGAACCCCACTCTCCTGGATCCATGCGGGGCGTTCGGGAGCGATCAGGTCGCGAATCGAGAAGGTTACCTCCCGTGAACTGGTCGTGGTTGCGCGAAGGATCGTTTGCGTGCGACCATCGGCCGCATCGTAACTGTTGTCGGCGCCGCGGAGGAGGAAAAACTGATCGACCGATCCGGAGGGCACAATTCCCTCGAGCGTCATCAGCGGTCGATTGCCGGGGATCGTAAAGAGCGAACGAACCGCTTGGCGATCGACCAGGACTGGATGATTGGCCTCCGGAGAGAGTCGCACCGCGATCAATCCTTCGCTCGCGGCAGCCGTGACATCGCTGAAGTTCACGCGGAGCTGGGGCGGGAGCGTCGGAGGAACGCTCGTTCCTCCCGGGATACGAATCATTTGGCCGTCGATTGCCAGCAGCCCATGATCCCAGCGGAAATCAAAGTTGACCGCTTTTCGGAACGACAGCATTGTCATCTGGCCCCGAATGACGACGTTCCGCAGATTCAGGGCGGCGGGGGTCGTAACCGTGGTTGCCGAGTTTTCGCCAGTGAGCGCTTCAAAGGCAAAGACATCGGCAACTCGAGTCGGATTTTCAATCGTCAGCAAAGAGTTCTCGAGGCTCA
>Ga0169931_10007633_pt1 | contig 15992 bp, 15 predicted proteins | sample Kivu_15m_20L_FD_129675 | JGI IMG/M metagenome (GOLD analysis project Ga0169931, IMG submission 129675) | Freshwater microbial communities from Lake Kivu, Western Province, Rwanda to study Microbial Dark Matter (Phase II) - Kivu_15m_20L... | ecosystem: Environmental > Aquatic > Freshwater > Lake...
ATTGCCGGTTTTCATTTCTAAATATAAATGTTAAAAAGTTTTAAGTATTTAAACTTTCAATTTTTCGAAACAATTTAAAGATATTTCGTTTAAAGTTATAAAACAATGCCAAGCACTAAAAAAACACCATCTGTCTCTAAAAAACCAGTAGAGGTTGTTGAGAAAGAAGAATCGATTGAACAAACTAGTGATTCGGATAATGATCTTGAATCAGTTGAGCAACAGGGTCAGAAGAAGAGAGGAAGAAAGCCTAAGAGTAAAACTGTGGATATTGAGATGGATGGAAAGTTATTGGTTCCAAAAAAAAGAGGAAGAAGGCCCAAGGATAAAACTTATACTATAATAAGTAATTACAAGGAGATCCCGAATGAAATTGAGGAGGATAATGTGATATTACATTTACCGATTGAGAATGAGACTATAAAAACAACGATTGAGAATGATTCAAAGATTGATACGAATGGAATTTTGAAGTATGATCCTAATTTATGTGATCCGATGCCTTATGAGCCTATGGATTCAATGAGAAGTGGTTATGCATTAATTAGTGATAAGATGCAGGAGAAATTGAGTGAAATGTATGAGGATGAACATTTGGAAGAAAAAGAAATTGTGAGAGTTGAAGAGAAAAAGGAGAATAACTCAAAGCTACAATGCGATGAGGTATATGTTCGGGATATAGGATTTGAGGAGGATAATAAGGATTATTTGAGAGTGTTAAAGAAGGCGAAGATTTTGAAGTTGATGTCATCGGAGGAGACGAAGAAGGAATGGGATTTAAATACGGATATATGTTGTTTTTATTGCACTGAGAAATTTCAGAATGCACCGGTAGGAATACCGGTAAGATATTTTAGAAGTAAGTTTTATTGTAGAGATAATTTTTGTTCGTTTAATTGTGCTGCGGCTTATATTTTTTCTGGATTTGATATGAAGTATAATTTTAAGAAGTGGGAGTATTATTCTTTGTTATGTTTGTTGGCGAGTAAGATCAATCAGGAAATTAATTTTGAGAAGGTGAAAAATAAGGAAATAGAGTCAATTGATAAAAAGAATCTATCGATGAGAATAAAAATGGCAGAGGATAGAAATTTGTTGAAGAAGTTTGGAGGTCCGTTGTCAATTGAAAAATTCAGAGAAAATTTCTATGTATTGGATAGTCAGTATAGTTTATTGTATCCTCCATTAACTTGTATGTATCCACAGGCAGAAGTTGCCCATTATGTAAATGTGCATAGACAAAAGGCACAGATATTGAATAATGAGAGTAGATTTAGTTTTGGAGATTCAAGGAGTTCTATGTCTGATTTGAGGTTAAAGAGAGATAAGCCTTTGATTCAGAAGAAGAATACATTGGAGGAGTATATGTCATTAAAAATAAGTTAAAGACAATTTTCTATATTATTATTACTAATATGGGAAAAACAATTTTTGCTGAATTGGATGAGATTACATTTAATAGGATAAGAAAAAACAAGAATGCTAGTGGTATGATTGATGAGAAGAGATTTTTTAGTAAGATGAATGAGGGTGACTCGATTATATTTTCTTGTAGGGGAAAAAAGATAGAGGCATATTTGAAGAAGATAAAAATTTGTGATTCAATTGGAGATTATCTAAAGAATCAGACTGATATTAGTGTTTTGGAGATAAATAGTAGAAGTCCTGTTAAATTATTATCGATGATGGATAATTCTGGAGATAAAAAGAAGGTAAGGGTATATGAGGTTGATTATCATCCATATGGAGAGGATGATGATGAGAATGATACAGATTCAGAAAAGGAACCACCTGGAAGTCAAATATCAAAAATATTTGAGGCATTAATAGCAAATTCAATGAATAAAGATAAATTTTTGAATGACGATGATGATTGTTAGCCGCCAAGGTATTTTATGACATCACTTTCTATTTTCTGGACATCTTCTATTTTATCACGTTGAACTGGTAGGTTATATTTAAGAGATTTTGGTCTTTTTGGGAAAATAGTTGATTTTTTATTTACAGAGGAGACATTCAGAGAATTTAATGTTGAAAGATTTTCTTGTATGAATGAATAAACAGGGTCATTTTCTTTCATAATAAAAGTAAAAACAACAAGGACTATAAAAATTAATAATAAATTTTTTAGTATGGAATCCATATTAAATCATAGAAAAAAAATTATTGATGAGGACATTGAACTTGATCTGGAACACCATTTTCATCTTCATTATTATCGTCATCATCTTTTGGGAGCAATGACAATATATCATTTGAATCTAATTCCTCAAAATTTGTTTTTGTTCGATTCTTACATATTTTGTTCATTAAATCATTGAATTCCTTCACATATTCATCAGGAATATCTTCTGGGAGTTCCAATCTAAAATTCACTAATAAATCAGCCCCATTAATTCCATAACCAGAAACAAAATAGGTTTGATCTACATCAATCTTGTCATAAAATGCAATATGAAGTGTTTTTCCTCCAAAATATTTAATACTTCTCTCAATACCAGTGTATAACTCCTTCAAAGAAATCTTAAATGTTAATTCCAAATTATTATCCTCTCCTCTTCTGAATCTATATTTTCCACTCTTCTCTAATTCCTCTGAATCTACCGACTCATATGACTCATCATCTGATTGTTCTTCTGAACCATCCTCTGATTCCTCTTCTGAACCTTCACTTGATTCTTCTGAACTCCTCGAACGTGAATGCGAATGAGTTCCAGATGTTTCTGTGCTTCCTGAACCAGAATTTTCTGAATCCTCAGTTTCCCATCCAGAATCTTCATCATCCTCCTCAACAACTTCATCCTGCATATCATCTCCCATCTTCTCATTATATTCTTCTTCATCAACATAAATTAATACCAAATCACTTGTTCCTACAAATGGAACATTATGACCTTTGTCCTTGACAACCTGATATTCACCTGGTTTTGCACCAACAGGAATAACAATTTCAATCTGATCTTCTTCAGGAATTAATTGATCAGGAGATGGAGGCTGTCCCTCAGGATAAGAAACATCTGGATTAGCAACCATTCTCTTGTATTTAACTGTTTTAGTAATACCAAAATAAGATTCATCAAGTGATAATGAAACTGGAACTTTCAATGGAGGAGTCATAACACGCTTAGCATTCGGACGACGAAAAGGAACTCCACCAAATTCTTGTTTTAATAATTCCTCTGGATCCATCTCAACTTCTGCAATACCAGTATCATCATATTGTTGTCTCTTCTCCAGATTTGAAAGAACCTCAAAAGCTTCTGATATTTGTTTAAATTTTGTCTCATCACCACCATTTTCTGGATGACTTTCCATAACTAATCGTCTATAAGCTTTCTTAACGTCATTATCGCTGGCATCTGGAGTTAATTCCAAATAGTCGTAATAAGTGGTATCTTTAACCATTTCTTAGATAAGAATAAAAAGATGTTTTTAAGTAGTTTCGGTTGGAACTTAAAGAAAAAATAATTAATAATTAATATGGAAAATCAATATCGATTAATATCATTTGATGTTGGAATAAAAAATTTAGCGTATTGTGTAATAACATTCAATAGAGAGACAAAGAATTTTGAGAGGATTGATAATTGGGGGTTGATTAATTTAAAATCTGATTTATGGGTTCCAGATCATAATGAAAAAAAATGTCAGGGAGTTGATAAGAAGGGGAATGTTTGTGGAAAGGCGTCAAATTGTTGGGTATTAAAGGATGGAAAGAGGGTTGAATTATGTAGAATGCATTCGAAAGTATATGAGAAGGATTTTTATGGAGTGATAAAGGCAGGATGTAATAATTATAATCAGAATCCTGAAAAATTGGGTTTTGAGTTTTATCCATATGAATTAAGAGATCTCAGGTGTAAGTGTGGAGATAAAAGTAGAAAATTCATTACTAAAATAATTGTTCCAGAATCAGCAGAAAAAGTCGTTAATAAAATTTCATTAGAAAATGTTAAAATAGCAGGGTATTGTAATAAATGTGCAAAAGTATTTGAGAAGGAGACTGGAGAGAAATTGGTGAAATTGAGTGATTATTTGAGGGAGGATGATACAAAGTTATATAATAAGTTGTATGAAGGATTAAATAATTTGGGAGTGGAGACAATAAATGAAGTGGTTATTGAAAATCAACCTGCATTAAAAAATCCTAAAATGAAATCCATCCAAATGTTTATTTATAGTTTCTTTTTTGTTGGTGGTAGGAATGGATTGATAAAAAATTTAGAAGGAGCTAATTTCTTTTCGGCTACTAAGAAGTTAAATCCAACTCAAATTGTAGAGAATTTAATTAAGAAGAAAAATCCTGATGTAATAGAAGAAAAAGTGAAAAAGGAGAAAAAGAAAGTGGTGAAGGAGGAGGAGATGAGTGAGGTTGTGGAGAGTATGGAGGAGTCGATGCCAGAGGAGAGTGGAGAATTGCCAGAGGTTAATATTTCAGAATATCAGGCTTATAAAAAGAGAAAATCTGATTCTGTAATGATAGTGACTGAAATTTTAAAGGAAATGGATGAATGGAGAAAGTATTTTTTAACGCATCCTAAGAAAGATGATTTGGCGGATTCATTGTTGCAGGGAATTGCACAATGGAGTATGCATTCATCTAAGAATTAATTTTTTATTTATAGGTGTCGATTGTCCCCAGCCAACCGACTTTTTAATATTTTCAAATTCAATTCTATCTTCTTCTTTTAATTCCATTTCACCATCGAGAATTCTTTTCAGGCCTCTTTTAGTCATCTTTTTATCTCTTAACCATTTACTACCCATAATAATAGCTAATTTTGCATCTTCTTCTGCTTTCTTTCTTGCATCAGATTCAACGTAATCAAATTGATCGGCCCATTTATCAAATTTTTCTTTGACGACTTCATCGACATTTACTTCATCTGAATTATATAAGTCACATAGTTGGTCATATTTTTCAATAGCAAATCTTTCAACAAATTCTTCAAATCCAGAATCATGCCAGTGATTTTTATCTTTAAGAGTTTTGATAACATTTTCTTTTATTTCATCTATTACCACATTATGATTTTCAGGATGTTCTTCGTTATAATGGACTAATTTAATAAACTGGGGAAGACAAGTAGATGGTTGACTGATTAATTTCTCAACTTCACTTGGAGTAATATATCTCAAATTTTCATTACCATAAGAATTAATTTGAATATTTTGTTGGTGGACTGAGTGATCAAGATGTTGATTAAAATTGTAACTGTATGTGTTACCTATTTTTTTGGTTAATTCCATAATTTGACATTCTAGTGAGGTGATACGATCTTTATACCAATCTTCTCTATCTTTGGTAATATCTTGGGATTTATTACCATTACATTTTTTTTGGTGTTTATTCAAATTAAATTTTGTTGAATAATCCTTACCACAAAAATTACATTTAAAATTATTCGGCAATGACTGCAAAAAAGTTTTATTGATCAAATCACTTTTTGCGATTACTGGTGGATCAACAACGTGTTTGATTGGGACTTTTATGCATTTTTTGGTTTCATTTATATGTCTTTCATAATTAAATTTTCGATCAAAAGCCCTACCACATCTTTGACATTGAAATTTTTCCATTATTATTTAATAATTTTTTAATTCTCCAGATTAAACAAAAATACTCATTGCTCTAAATATTACTCAGGAATATTTTTTATTACCATTTTATTACTTTTTTACTCATTTATTATTTTTATTACCATTTTATCATATTATAAATAATTATTTTATGAGCTTCATCATATTTTAATATTTATCTGTTTTTTATATTTTTATAACAGATTTATATGATTAAATATTTTAATCATTCTTTTTAATTTAATGATTGAGCATAATATGGAATAATTGGAATAAGATGGAATAATTGGAATAAATGAGTAATTAATGAGCAATAGATGAGTAATAGCATTTTGGCGATATTTAAATTCTTTTTTGTATGGATTATTTTGTTTTTAAAATATTAAAAAAACCTTTAAAAAAAATGCGATGTTTTGCATCGCGGAAGTGGGTTTTTTTATGGTATAAAAATGGCACCATTGATTTTATTCCAGCCCCATTTTTTAAAAATCATGGTAATGGATGGTAATAAAGACAGAAAAATCATGTAAAAAATGCCATCCCGAAAAATACAAGTTTTTATCGGTTTTTACAATTGATTTTTATGAGCAAAAAAAATATATTTTTTTAACGATTAAAATAATAAAATCTTTTACTCGTAATTTTTGTTTTTTCTACTGTCTACCCCCGATTTGCTCGATTCATTTTTTTATGGTAAGGTGTATTACCATAATCCTTAACTTTTTATTTTTTCAGGTTATTTTTTCATGGTAACACATGGTCGCACTGCGTGCATGGTCATGACCATAAATCGATTAAAAAAAAAAGTTTTTTTTTGCTCGGAAATGCAAAGGTTTCATGCGACGGTTTTTTTTTCTTTTTTAGCTCACTGAGATTGGTCTAGTATAAAAAAGTGTCAAATTTTGCTCGGGTGGGTACGTACCACAGGATTCCGACGATAACTTCGTCCGACGAGCATGGTGTACGTGGAATGAAAAAATGAGCAAAAAAAGGCGATTTTAAGGTAATAGAAAAATTTATGGTAGCGTCCGTCGCCGTTCATGCGATGGTTCGTTTTTTTATTTTTTTTGGATATTCCATTTTATTATCATGATGGTAATAAAATGTTAGTGTTTTTTGAATTGTTATAACTCCATTACGACCATAATTTTAATTATGGTAACATAAAATATTGATTTAGGATGTGTAATAGGTTTTTTTATATTTTTTTAAAATCTTATTACCATGATTTTCCTTACCATGTTTTTTAAGAAAGTTAACTCTATTGCGACCATAACTTACCTTGACTAATGATTTTAGTCAATAGTTCAGTAATTATTTTAAGTAAACCAAAAAAAACAATTTTACATTTTTTTTATATTTTTTATCAAAAACGGTTTGATAAATATTTTTGTGTTAAAAATATTATTTGATGAAAATGGGTGATTTTTAAAAAGGCGCATGGTAATAACCAAAATAAATGAGTTTTATTACCATGTATGGTAATAAAAAAAAGTTAGAAAATGTAAAAAGTGGTGCGACCATGAAAAAACCCGAGCAATTTTCGATCGCTTAAAAAAATTTCTAAAAAAGTTAATAGTCATGATAAATTTAAAAAGGCACTTTTCCCAAATTCAATACATGAACTGGAAAAAATATTTTGCATCCCTGACTAAAAATTTTTTCATGCGATGGTTCATTTCTTTTTTTATTATTTTATCTTTTTAGTTAGTATTATCTATTTATATATTATTATTATTATCGTATAACTCATGAAAAAAATAAAAGGATGAAATGTATACTAAAAAGTTGAATTTTATAACTCCATGGTAATAAAAGCACCATTCAAAAAAAAAAGTATGTTTCGGTTTATTACCATGAAATATATCTTATGGTAATACATGTATTTATCAAATCATATGTTAAAATAAAAAATAATGAGCAAAAATAAGTTAAAAGTAATATTCCTTGATGCCACTTTCGAATGCTGGTAAGGGGTGAAAGCAAATGGGATTTTTAAATTTTGTTACCATTTATGGTAATGGAGTGAAAAAAAATGCTTGGTAGTCATGATGGGACATGTGCATTTTTATTACCATAAATTAAAAAAAAATAAAAAGTAAAAAAAATGGATGGTATTGCATGGTCGTGATCCAATGGTTACATCTGGTAATCCTTAACGAGTGCGAGATTTCATGGTAACAACTTCATAGTAATGATTTTTAAGTTACTTACCATTTTTATGATAATGGTAAAAATATTTTTTACTTCTTCTTACCATGTTATTACCATTCATTACCATGATTTTTTAGTAAACTTAAAAAAATTTCTGTAGCATGATGGTAATAAGAGAAAACGTCATGCTATTGCGTGAATTTTTAATTTTTGGTCGTTTTATTACCATGTATGGTAATGAGAAGTAAAATTAAAAAATGCTTTATAATACCATAACGTGGTCATTCCTTACCATAATTTTTGAAACCGATCTTGATATATATGGTAATAAATGGTAATAAATTGAGTATGAAAAAATATCTAAAAATTATTGAATTTTTGATGGTAATAATATTACCATAAATACAAAAATATATTTAATAAAAAAATGAATGGTAATAAAAAAATATGGTAATAAGATTTTTTCCGCGATTTTTTGAAAAACTTACCATTTATTACCATGGTTTAAAAAAAGAAGCTAAAAATGAATGGTATTAGATTACCATATTATGGTAATAAAAATGAAAAAATACATAGAAATATTTTTAAGTTAGGTCGTAATTGTTACCATAACTTCCTTACCATAGAAGCAAACAACAAAAAACGATCATGTGACCAAAATATGGTAATAGAAATAATTTTCAGTAAATTCATTAGACATTTGTTACCATAAAAACCCGATGTTAGTCATTTTTCGTTTTTTTTCGGTTCCATGGTTCCAAACTTTTTAAATTATGGTAAGGAGATTACCATTGAAATTGAAAAGTAATAAACGTTTTTATTACCACGTAATACCAAAGGCTTTTTTTTCGAAAAAAAATTTTAGAAAAAGGTCCGATTTGAGGTCCGGATTTTGGTCCGATTTGGGGGAGTGATTTTTCAGATTTTTTATGATTTTTCAAAAAAATAAATTTGGATGGGTAATAGGTTTTTTTCTTAAAAAAATAAAAACGAACCATCGTTTTTTTCTATTTTTTCCATTTTTCTCTTTTTCGACCATTTTTTCATCAAACGGAAAATCGCGGATTATTTTTCTCGAAATCCTGACCATCGCATGAAACAAAAAAAACGCATTTTATCAATCATTTTTCCACTTTTTTACCCCGAAAATATCACTTTTTTCAATAACGGGATATTTTTTATTTTTTTTTTCTCAAAAACTCATTTTTCTTATTGTTAAAATGAGTTTACTTAAAAAAATTACTACAATAAAAATGATGTTTTTTAAAAAAATGCTTACATATGAGATTAAAAGATCATGTCAAAAATGTCATATCGGGTTAATGTAAGAAAAAAAAAGTAGAAATAATTTTCAGTAAAAATTGGGTAAAAAATATTTTTTTTGAGAAGCTCAAAAAATTTCTAGAAAAATAAATTAATGAATGTTAATATCATATGATGGTAATAGAACTATTTTATAAAAATATCATACTATTTTATGATATTATGGTAATGAAATTGAATTATAAGTTTGTTAATTTTTTGTAGTAAAACAAAATCTAAATTATTAATAATATGACCATATTCTCTTTAGGAAGTGCTTGTGATTTAGAACATTTTTCATCTAACACAAAATTAGACTCTCAAGAAAATTTTGAAAGTCCAAACTTTTACTCACCAGTCGTCCCTATGCCAACTGATCCTCCCTTCAACAATACAAATTACACTTGGCCCAGTGAAAGTGCAGCAATCAGAGATATGACAACTAGAAGTACTCATTCCAATACATTCCAACCAACAGTCGGACAAGATAGTCAAGGTTATGGAAGTGTAAATTTTGGTCCAGACCAATGGGGAGGTAATAAAGATGAATACAGTTTCAAAAATAAATTATTGAATAACAGTGCAACTAACAATATGGTTGGACCAGGAATGAAACCACAAGGAACATATATGCCTCCAGCTAGAGCACATATTGTATCAAATGAGGATATGAATGGAAGAGATAGAAGAGTAAAAGTTAAAAAGGAGATACCAAAAGTTGTGGTGCAGGAAGAACTTGTAGTTTATCCAGAATATGATTCGGATAAAGTAGATAAAGATACTAAGAATTTATGGTTCTTTTTGATAATATTATTAATTATTGTGATTGGGTCAGTTTTATATAAGGCTAAATATTTTTGATGTAGATAATGACACAGATAAGGAGTATAAATAGTAAAACAAATCCAATTTTTAAAAATAAAATTTCTTGATTTTGTTTTTTAACTATTTCTACAATTAATGGAACAAATTTTATATAATTGACACTTAATATTCCATTTTTGTCTTCATTTACTAATTCAGGAAATAACTCTTTTACTTCTTGAGCAATAAATCCAGAATCATTTTTATTAGAATCAATCCATTTATAATTTTTAGCATTTAATTCAAATATTTTATTTGGATAATTTATATTTTTTATATTTTTCTTTAATCTTTTATCTGATAATAATGTGAAATCTTGTGCAACGATATTATCTATTTCAGCATTCTTAAAATAAATTGTTCGAATATTATTTTTATTCGCTTGAGTATAAATTATGGAAACATCATTACTTGTATTAACTAAATTATTTCTCAAATCATTAATATCATTTTGAGCAAAATTAATAGAACTTGTTAGAGTTGTAACATTACTATTTAAATCATTTCTTAATGAATTTATATTTGATGTAATATTATTTGTTATTTCATTTCTAGTATTTGTTAAATCGTTCCGAATATTATTAATATTTACATTTATATTATTTGTTATATCATTCTTAGTATTATTCAGATCAGTTTTTAATGTAGCAATATTTACGTTTATCGTATTTTTTATTTCACTTTTAGTATTTGCAAGATCATTTTGAGTTGCAATTAATTTTTTATTAATATCATTAACTTGATTATTAATATTTGTCTGATTATTTCTTATTTCCCCAAAATTTTCTATAATATTTGAAATATTATTAGTAATAGAACTAATTGTTGATTTTATATCCGTTACTGAACTCTGTAATGTTGTAACATCACTTTTCGTTTTACTTAAACTTTCATTAATTATTTTTATATTTGTTGTTGCTGTATTAACATTTACTGTTACTAAATTAATCTTTGATTGAAGGTCTTTTATATCTTTTTTTATATCATTGATATCTTTAAAAGTATCTTTAATTTTGTTTAAGTCAGTTTGTAATGATTTAACATCAGAATTAATTTTATTGATTCTATTTCCAAAATTAGAGTCTCTATTTTTTAAATTATTAATTTCTGATTTAATTGATGTAACATCAACATTAACTTTTTCAACAGATGAATTAATTAATTTTTTTAGATCATCTATTTCTTGTTGGACATCTTGGGGTATTTCTCTAATAATTGGATTACTTGGATTTTCAAATATGACTTTTAATTCATTGAATTCTTTATTGATAAATCTTGGAAATTCTTGAAGACTATCAAGAACATTTAATAATATATCATTTATATCATTTATAATAAGTGTTTTTTGGGATAATTCATATATTTTTGATTTGTTTTCTTCAATTGAATTTTGAAAATATTCAAGAATGTTTTCAGGAATTTCATTTTTTTTTTCATTACTGGATACAATTTTGTGAATAAATAAATAAATTTTTTTGATGTCATTTTTTATGTTTTGTAAATCTAAATTTTCCTGTAAAACGAGTTTATTTTTTTGTAACATATAATCGATTGAACTCGTCATTACTATTTATCATAATTTTTATTTCTTCAAAATAAAAATTAATTATTTCATTTTTGCTCCCATTTTAACAAATATGTCCAATGCAAAAATTAAGAATATTCCTACAACAATTATTATAATCATATCTTTAACAGAATAATTTGTGTAAGATATTTTCGGCATTTGATTTGAAAATCCTTCTAATATATTTTTATTATTTTCATCTTCATCGATAAAATCTTTATATTTTCTTCTTAATCTTTGTTTGTATTTTTCAGCTAATTTTAAATATTTTTTATATAAAAAATAATCTTCACTTGTTAAATAATTAGGTTCATATTCAGGCTTTACTCTTCTTTGTTTATCAATATGTCTAATGTCGTGATCGTTATCTTCTAATATATCCAATGCACTATCATCATCATCATCTTCTTTTAATACTTTTTCTACAGGAAATGTGTAATTCCTTTTAGCTTTATCAGGAAAAGAAACTTGATATGGAACATAATTACTTTTTGCTGATTGAATATGGCTCACTTTAGGAGCACCACCACTATAGGAAGGAAAATATTTATCTAATTCATTATTTTGGTGATTCGGAAGAATATCATTACCTTCTAAAGGTTTTTGAGGAGTTTCAATTTGTTGTGGTGGTGTTGAGGCATTAACTTTTGAAAAATAATTAACATCTTTAAAATCTGACCCCCAGGCTTCTTCTAATGAACAATAGGGCATGTGACCTACTAATATTTAAGTAGAAAAAAATAAAACATATTTTATACGTTAATAATAATAAATGGAAATAATTGTAATTCTTGGAATTCTTATTTTAATCTTTTATATGGTTTTTATTCTTTTTAGAACCACTAAACATCTTAACCCATTATTCTTCCATCCAGTAATTCTAATCATAATTGTCATAGTTATTTTAATAGTAACTTATCATAATAATATGATCGGTTTCCTTATGTTAATTTCATTTGGATTAATTTTATTTTTAAATAAGAGAAAATATGAAGGATTTGAGGTTGTTGAAGATGATGATGTGCAGAAAATAGTAGAATTTGAAGATGATTCGTTATTAAGCACATTACAAAATGATGAAGAAGCAGTAGTAGGTGTCTGGGCTAGTTCTACTTTAGGCAGGGAAATGGGTCTCAATAAGGGATAATTTTCTTAAAAAAAAAATATATTAATTAAATATAAATGGTTGAATCAGACTTTATGTTTAATGTAATAATTTATGCACTAGTTATTGCATATATTTTATACATCAATTTTGCAGCTCATCTAAATAAGAATACCGGATTTCTTAATTCATTAATAAATTTATTTCAGAATTGGATCTTTAGACTAGTATTTTTATTAGTTATTGGATTTTTTGCTCTTGACATGTTTCCCTATGGAGGATTTATTTTAGCAATTCTTCTAACTATTGCTTTCCTTAATACTAATATGCTTTCATATAAAAAGAATTTAACTGAAAAATTTGCTGTTCTTCAAGGTTCAGAAATTCAAGAACCTTCTGATTTAAATAATAATACTATGCAAAATAGCTCAGAAAGCGATGAAAATAATAATATTGTTAAAAATTTTAATGGTGAAAATCAAATAAGTATAGATGATATCGAACCTATGTCTAATAATAGTAAGATGTTAGCTAAAAATTGTGGTCCATATGCTCCCCTTCAAAGATTACCTTTTAATCCTCAAGGATATGCTGATGATTCAATCGTAAGCACTGGTTATGATGATTTGCCAATGGATTCTGTATCAAGAGGAGATTGGACAGATAGTTCAGTAGGATATAAATTTGGTAGAGCATAAATTCGTAGTATTTAATTTATTAAAATAATAATTTAAATAAAATGGCAGATTCATTAGAACCTAAGAAAAATTATTCTCCCATTTTAATTTCCATTTTTTGTATTGGTATTATCCTATTCATACTTTTTACCCAATGCGAAGTTAGTAACATTAAATTAAAACCCAAAGACGCTTCTCTCATTTTAATTATATTAGCATTACTAGCATACATAAATAATTATCAGATGTTATTTTTATTACTACTTGGTATGTTCCTTTTTGTCTATTTTGCTCCAAATGAAATGATTAATAAATTATTCTCACCATTTATCAAGAAAAAAGAAAAAAAGTCTATTATAAAGAATAATATTGAAATAGACGATCAGATATCAGTTGATACACCTGATATGAATACTGAGAATGAAATTACTTTAGATACTGATATTGAAATAGATGATAATATTGATGATATAGAACACAATGAAGTTGATATTGAGGGTCCAGAGGAGGATTTGTATCTAACTGCGAAAAAGAAAATAAATTAAATCTTATATAATAATATGCTAGACATATTATTACAAATTTTAGCTGGCAGCAGATTATTTACTGGATTATCAACATTTGGAATGCAGGTTGGTTCAAGATACATGTTAGCTGAGATTCCGGGAAATGTGGAGAAAATTTTTAATAAACCATTTTTTAGGAGATTATTTATATTTTTTGTTTTATTTTTAGCTTTTAGGGATATCAAATGGGCAATTTTAGCAACATTATTATTTATTTTAATATTTAATTATCTTTTGAATGAAAAGAGTAAAATATATATTGGAAACCTATTAGGATTGGAATCAGATAAAAAAGAGGAACATCAAAAAGTGATTACAGTTGCTGATCTTGAGAATGCTAAAAAAATAATTCAAACTTATAATCAATCTCTGGAAAATCAAAAAATTAAATTTAAGTAAAAATTTCGCTATAAATCTTTTAGAATAAATAAATTACACTTGCGGTATATTTCGATTTCTTTATTCTCTTACAATGTAAATGACCGATTTTAAAATTGTTCATGATTCTGGAATCAATAAAGTTAATGTTAATGATATTAATGTAAAATCTGATATTGGAAGAATTGTTTCAAATGATGATTTAAAAAGTAATCAATATTCCTCTAATAACAGTTTTATGCGACCCAGTTTAAATGAAACAGTTCACAGACCAGAAGTTAAATCAAATATGAAAATTCTTGAAGATGATATCAATTTATTAGCAAATAAAAAGAAAACTAAAAATTTCTCTTCCTCCGAAGAAGAATCTTCATCTGTTTCATCTGAAATTTCTACAGACGATGAATCCGATGGTGATATGCAGCAAGATGCATCTAATCTTCTTGGACGTGTTGAAGATGAACAAGATGACGAAGAATATACAGCAGATTCTGCATCTGTTTCTGAATCCGCTTCTTCTAGTTCAGGTGGAAATGAAGAAGGAACATTTACTTCTTTATCTTCTAAGAGATCAGTTCCAAGTAGACCAAAGACATTAGAGGAGATTGCTCAGGAGAAGCAGGAATTAATTTATAGATTGGAAAGATTAGAACAGAGTGGATTTAAGCCTTCAAGAAAATACACTATGAGTTCTAGTTTGGATGATATTAAATGTGAATATGAAAGATTAAAGAAACAGCGAGATGTTGATAAAAGTATTAAATTCCAGAGAAAGATTTTAATGGCAGTTACTAGTGGTGTTGAGTTTCTTAATGGTAAATTTGATCCAGTCGGAGCTAAATTAGATGGATGGTCTGAATCTATTTATGAGAATCTTCACGAATATGATGAAGTATTTGAGGAACTTCATGAGAAATATAAAGAAAAAGTAAAAGTTGCTCCAGAGTTACAGTTGCTTATGATGGTCGGAGGAAGTGCATTTATGTTTCATCTTACAAATACTCTTTTTAAGAGTAAGATGCCTGGATTGGGAGATATTTTGCAGCAGAATCCAGAATTAGCAAGAAATGTTCAACAAGCTGCTATGAATACAATGAGACAAAATGAGGAGAAGACTGGAAATCAGGATCCTCTTTTTAGTATGATGATGAATCAGGCACAGAATATGATGGGTCCAAAACCAGCTCCAAGACCAGCGGGTGCTATGGGTCCTGGAGTAAAAGAGATGAGAGGACCAAGTGGTGTTGATGATATATTATCGATGGTGAATAATAGAGCGCCACAGAAGGTGGATAGAGATGCGGAGAGTATAAGTAGTGTATCGAGTCAGGAGTCTGGAAATAGAAGGAAGATCAAGATGAGAAAGCCAGCACAGAAGAATTCAAATGGTAAACTCGTTTTAGATTTATAATAATATTAATTCTTAATATAAATGAAAAATATACCAGGAGATATTTTTATTTCAATTGCTTGTTATAGGGATCCAGAAGTAATACCAACTGTTAAAGATGCTTATGAAAAAGCCAAATTTAAAAATAAAATAGTTTTTGGAATTTATGCCCAAATGAATGATGAAGATCCCAAATTAGATTTTTCTTTTATTGATGAAAAGCAAGTACGTCTTTTAGTAAAACCAAATGTGAATGCAAGAGGTCCAGCATATGCTAGATATATCATTTATAATAAACTTTATAAGAATGAATTATTTTATTTACAAATTGATAGTCATACCCGTTTTATTCAAGATTGGGATGAGGAATTGGTAGAAATGTTAACATCATTAAAAGCAAATAGTGTTA
>Ga0169931_10007634_pt1 | contig 15991 bp, 16 predicted proteins | sample Kivu_15m_20L_FD_129675 | JGI IMG/M metagenome (GOLD analysis project Ga0169931, IMG submission 129675) | Freshwater microbial communities from Lake Kivu, Western Province, Rwanda to study Microbial Dark Matter (Phase II) - Kivu_15m_20L... | ecosystem: Environmental > Aquatic > Freshwater > Lake...
CATTAATTTTTTTTAAGGTTCGTGGGTACTTGGCGTATTGAAACATTATTACAATTAGTTGGCTTAATTAAGGCGTAAAACAAGGTTTTGGCTTAATTCTAATTGTAATAATATTACAATTAGGGCGGGATTATTTTGATGAGGGGCTGATTCGTAGACAGTATCTCAAAAGGGATTATGATGTAATTGTTGGATTATCAGTGCAGGGCTATCATACTAAAAACACAGCGTCTTAATGAGGCTGATAAAATTTTGCACCTGTACAGCCCTGTCTACGGACCGATCCGGGCGATCGCTAAGGGCGCGCTAAAAACCAATTCTAGATTAGTGGCCAAAAGCCAAGTCTTGAACATTTGTGATTTTTTACTTGCTGGCGGAAGAAACTTAGACATCATCAAAGAAGCTAAACTAAGCTGTCAATTCCCGCATATCCAAAAAAGCTATGAAGCATTAATTTTGGCAAGTTTTTTTGTGGATATTTTTGAGCAGATCGCAATTAGCGATGATAATTACCAAGAGCCTTTTAGCCTGATTAATAATTTTTTGAATAAGACCAATGAAATCTGCTCTAATCAAGGCTCTATGCAAGAAATGGTTTTTCATGCGTGCAAATATCTCTGGCTTATCATCTCAATGCTAGGCTACAAGCCAGATCTAAGCGAGTGTAGTATCACTCAAAAAAAACTTAGCACTAATCATATACCGCAATTTTTTGATTATGCTGGCGGAGCTATCACGAGCCAAACAGGCTACCTAGAAGAGTCTAGCTCTAATCCTTATCAGGACTACATCCGACCGCTTGCACCTGGAGTGTACCGCATCCTAGAGAATTTTGATAAAGCCAATTTTAACTCTCAATATGAAAACCATGAAATTCTATCAGCGTTTAAATTACTCCATAAGCACCTGGAATTCAGGATCCATAAGGAATTCAAGTCCTGGAAACTCCTAGAGCCGCTTCTTCTAGTCAAACCATCTAGTCCAAATGATGTATTTTTAAAAATCAATAAAACACAGGCATTAAAAACTTTAGTTTAAGGGCAAAAAATCCATGTGGATCGCCTGCTGATAATTTTATTTTCTAGCCTTATTTTAAGTGGATTTGTAATTGCTAAATCCTATAACTCAAACACCGTCGAAGAAACAAAAATCACGGCTGATAGTAATTTGGATAGTGAAAAAATTTCTTTAATCGATGTCGCCGGCGGTAATCTAAGAGATTTAGTCAGAAACGATTCTCGGATTTTGGATTTTGAAAAAGAATTAAGCAAGCTCAAACAGCTGAATTACAATCTGGAAAAAGATATTATGGGTGTTCAAAAATATGTTTACAACATCAATAGATACGCAGATCAAGGGCTGGCAGAAGAAATCGCAAATCTCGAAATAGACCCAAAAGACCTAGAAAAATATGCCACACAAAAACTTGATGTAGCTGAATACGAAATCGAAGATGGAATTACTTATGAGCTAGATATCGTTGATCATGGACGTATGCTTTATGAAGAAAGTGGCTTATTAATCGGACAAGAAGAAGAGTCGGAAGAAGATCAAAAAGTCGGCAGACACTTAGGCTACTAATTTATTTACACTACCTACCACAGACATTTTTAAAAGCGCACATTGAGCAGTTTTCAAGCTCATCTGTCATTCTAAAATCATGCTCTTGAATTTTATAGTATGTGTCTCTAATCAATATCTTAAGCTCTTCTAAATCTTCAGTGCTCACCCTAATAGAGCTCTTCTCAAAAGCATCTTCATGCTTTTGGATAAAATCAATTTCACCAGATTTCATCTTATACTTAAACAAACCTGTTACATTAGCGAGATTACACAAGAGCTGATAAAAAACGATTTGTCGGTGATAATCTTGCCCCACGGATAACTTTTTTTTGCCACTGGAGTATTGCCCTGTCTTGTAGTCCACGACGTTGATTAAAGAGTTTTGCTGATCTATGATTTCGATTTTATCAAGCTTACCTGTGATCTGGATACCATCCAGATTTAGTCCGTATGGATCAAAATTAAACTCAAGTAAGACATTAGGATTAAGAGTGTTTTTGTAATGATTATAATAATCAGTTAGAGCTAGTAAACCGCGCCGTAAAAGATCATTATGATCTTGCTCTGAAAGCCGCTCACGATCAAGGCTTAGCTCAAATTGTTCTTTTAGATAATTAAGCATTTCTTGGTGATCTTGTTCGGTACGAGGAAGCTTAGACTGGAATCGCTTAAGAAGCTCACAAAGACTGGCGTGCACCGCTGTCCCGAACGAACTACTTCTATCCTTTGCAGAAGGCACTCTTAGAAGATTTTGGTAGAAGAATTTTCGTGGACAAAACAAAAAATTATTCAGGTGCGTGATGGACATCTTGTAGTTTTCAAGTAGGGAATTGATAAAATCTTTTTCTGGGATCAGCTCCTGGTGTGCTTTTGGCTTAAAGCGATAAGAGAGCTTCTCCAACTCAAGAGCTTGATATTGTTCGCTATCTTCGACTTTTGTGTAATCAATAGTCTTCACTTCTTTTAACTTAGTTAGCTCACTAATAAAAATACAGGGCGTTTGTTCTTGCCCCTTATGATTCATGATGTGATAAAAAAGATATAAGCCATGCTTAGCGCGGGTTAGAGCCACATAGAATAATCTTCTTTCGTCTTCTTCTTTTTCAAGAAGGGCGTCCGTGACATTAATCAAAGTCGGCGGAAGACTAATATTAGAGCGGTTTTTGGTTTTCCATACTTTATCCAAGCACGCATGAATAAAGACATGCTCGAACTCCAGACCTTTTGACTTGTGAGCAGTCATCAATCTTACAGAATTTGCTCTCGAGATCAATGTCTTAGATTTTATAGCCAGTTCACTATCAAAAAGCAATTCAAGATACTTAATAAAATCTTTTAGAGCGAGAGTCTTGTGCTTATCAAAATTGTTTTGGGTAAATCTCAGTGGCGGTGAGTCAATCAGCGAGCGGAGTTCACTAAAAAAACTATCTAAATTACTCACATGAAGCAAATAATCATCACTTGCAAAAATATACTTCATGTAACCAAAATCATGAAGAATTTTTTCGACTAAATCATCTAGGCGCAAATTAAAAGACTGCTGATGATAGGAGAGGATTTTATTGGCCCAGCCGGAAAACCGAGGATCCTCAAGTAAAAACTGAAACAAAAGCTTTTGCTGACCGGGTTTACTCTCTTGCTTGCGCTTAAGATTAATCTCAAAAACATCTTTTAGCGTTAGATTATTCGTCTTAAAATAATCTGATTCCAGAATAAAATCATAATTCAATACATTAAACAAAATATCAGAATTAGCATCTGGATTATTAATCAAGCGAAGCAAGTCTATAAGCCTGAGCACAAGCGGGTTTTCAAGAATATTCTCGCCTATTTCTATAGCACAAGGAATATTCATCCGCATAAAATAATCCATAAGCTCGATAGCGTTTTTATGTTCGCGATAGAGAATAGCTATTTCACTTGGGGGCACGCCAGAATCAATCAGGGACTTGATTGTATGACCCATCATGAAAATTTCATCGGCCATATCGTAGGTTTTTATGATTTCGATTTCTCTTTTTTGTTCGCGCAGAGATGCTTTTAGAACTTTAGAGATGCCTGGAATAAGCTTAGTAATGCGGGTTTCATTAACATCAATAACCCGCGACGAAATATCTAAAATATTTTGGTGAGAGCGATAATTTTCTTCTAAGACAATTAGACGAATATGATTTTTATAAATCCGGTAAAAGCGTATAATATTTTCAAGTGATGCCCCTTGAAACCTAAAGATAGACTGATCATCATCCCCTACAACGAAGATATTTGGATTTTCTTGATAAAAAGACAATAACAAGCTAAGAACTTCATTTTGGGCGCCGTTAGTATCTTGGTATTCATCTACCAAAACATACTGAAACTGCTCTTGATAGCGCGCCAAAAGCTCAGAATCTATCTTAAATAAATTTACAACTCTTAAGATCATATCCTCAAAATCATAAATTTTATTTACAGCAAGAAAGTTTTGGTACTGCTCGTAAATTTTGGCTAATTCTTTTTGCTTGGGTCCATCTTTTTGGGCTTTTTCAATAAATTTTTTCACCTTAGATTTAAAGTCTGTGATTGTTTCTGTTTGGTCACGGAAGTCCTGAAACATAAGCGCGAAAGGTGATTCAGGATTTTTAATATGGATTTTTTCCAAGAAAATATCACAATCCTTATCTTTTAGAGATTTGGCATGCCTTGAAACAAAACTAGAAATATCCTCATAGTTTTTTTGGACAAAGCTCTCTATTTCCAGTACCAGATTCATCAGCATTTGAGAAGTGATAGACTCACGCTTGAGAGTCTGGATGACTCGTAAAAGCTCTTTGCGGTAAAAAAACTTATCCCCAAAAGGTTTTAGAGGACTTTCGACATCAAGGGCTTCGATAAACCCTGTCATAGCCTGTATTTGCTGAAGCTCAGTAACCTGATCAGCATAAAAAAACTTCTCAACGTTTTCTTTTATCACCTCATTACAAAAAGAGTGAAAAGTATGAATTCGCACTTGATAAGCGGTGGGCCCGATAATATTTATGAGCCTTTTGCGCATCGCAACTGTAGCGCTTTCGGTAAAGGTTAGACATAAAATATTGCTCGGATTTACTTGCAGATCAGGATCACCCAAAATGCGCGCAATTCTCATCGCCAGAATCTGGGTCTTACCCGTTCCCGGACCAGCGATAACCATAACGGGACCCTCTATAGAGTCCACAGCCAGCTTTTGAGCGGGGTTTAACTGAGAATAAAGTTTTTTAAAATTCTCTTCGTAAGATTTTTTTTCTTCTAAAGTCTTATCCATTTATGATTAAACTAGCAAAAAAATATTAGTCTTTTTTAGCTTTAGCCTTATCATCTTCTTTTTTGGCAGGTTCTGCACTAGCTGAAGCTTCAGTAGCGACAGGAGCAACAGTCTCGATAGTGTGATCAGCTTTTTTGGTTTCGGCTCTGCAGACTATTTCTTTTTCTGGATCAAGAATTTCGATTTCTTCTCTATTAACCACAAGATTAGCAAAAGTGATAGTATCACCAGGATTTTCAAGAGAGGTAATATTTACTTCAATAAACTGAGGAATATGTCTAGGGAAGCATTTTACATGTACTTCTTTATAAGGAGCTACAAAATCTGCACCCAATCTAACAGCGTTAGAAACACCAGTAAACTTCAATGCAACCTTCATAGTGACTTTATGACCACGCTTGATTTTATAAAACTGAATGTTCATGACCTCTCTAGATACGTAATCTTTTTGGATGTCTTTAATCAAAACTTCGTGATCCTCAGAACCAGTCTTAAGGTGGATCAAGTGCGTATAATCTTCAAAAGGCACTCTAGAAAAATCCTTAGCGCTGAGCTGAATATCAATAGCCTCAAAATCAGGACCGTAAAGAGTAGCAGGTATAGTACCTTCTTTTCTTAAAGCTCTTGGGTTTTTCTTTTCTCTTGGTTTAATTTGTAATTCTACGGCCATAAATAAGTCCTTTTTGTTAAGCAAAATGCTTAGATTAAGTATCTTAGCAAATAGGGGTGAAATTATTATTTTCCTTTGCCTTTGCTTAATATTTGAGCAAGAAATTAGGTTACCTGAGGTATAAAGTCCTCGCTTTTTAGCCCAGAGAGCCTATAGCTTCGATATTATCCTTGGGGATAGATAAATTAGGCAGATTCTACTAGATCGTAGATCGAGATAACATGTCATTACAGTCCATAGGTCAAAATCTCTTAAACAATAATTTCCTCAGCGATATTCGCTCGGGCTTAGGCGGATCCAAGGCTGGGGTCTCAGACGCTAAACTCCTAACAGCCGAAACTAATACCGTAAAAAGTACCGAAGCCGCGCAAAAAGCAAAACCAGGATTTTTTGATCAGCTTTTAAGCCCCAAAAATTCAAAAGAAACTATCAATTTAGAATCAATGACCATGCGGTTTTCAGAACTTCAAGCCAAAGGCAAGCTCGTGCGCCTGCATCCCTTACCTGGAGTCGTGAAGGATTATGTAAAAGATTTAAAAAGTTTTTTGGGTGATATAAAAGACCAAGCTTACCAGTCTGAGCATAAAGACGAACTCTTCCAAAGAATAAAAATTGTCGATGAAAATCTTGATAAGCTTGTCGACCAAACCCTGAGCGACCAAAAAAGAGAAATCGCTGTAGTAGCCTCGCTGGGCGAGCTTCAGGGTCTTTTGATAGATGTTTTTGCTTAGTATTTACTAGTCTTGTTTGAAGATTTTTTTTGCGGCAAATGCCTGTATTCTACAAATAGAGTAAAATAAATTTTATGACTAAAGAAGTAAGCGATATTAATTTTGATCAAGAAGTACTCCAATCATCAATTCCAGTTTTGGTGGATTTTTGGGCGCCATGGTGCGGACCTTGTAGAGCATTGGGTCCTACTATAGACTCACTAGCTCAAGAACTAGAAGGTAAAATAAAAGTCCTAAAACTCAATACTGATGAGAATCCTGAGTCTGCGGTGAGATTTAGAATCAATTCTATTCCTAACTTGATTTTCTTCAAAGATGGTAAGCCTGTAGATCAGCTGATTGGCGCTGTGGATAAAACAAAAATCCTCGATGCGATCGCTAAGTTTTCTAATAACTAAAAAACAAATTTCTAACTGACACCAGTAGAGCCAAAACCGCCTGCCTGACGCTGGTTGCTATCTTCGTTTGGCATTTCACTGATTTGGCAGAACTTAGCTTGCCAAACAGGCGCAATCACTGCTTGAGCGATACGATCATCATGGTTAATAACAAAATTTTCAGAGCCGTGATTAATAATCAAGACTTGGATTTCACCGCGATAATCACTATCAATCGTGCCTGGCGTATTAGTAAGAGAAATTCCATTTTTAAAAGCCAGTCCGGATCTAGGTCTGAGCTGTACTTCAAAACCTTCTGGAATAACAAATTTTAGACCCGTAGGGATTTTGGCGCGCCCACCATTCGCTGGTACTGTAAGTGGTTCTTGGTCTGGCATAAAAGCTCGCAGGTCAAAACCAGCAGAGCCCAAAGAAGCATAGGCAGGGGTTTGTACGCGAGGATCCATCTTAAAAATCGCAAGATCAACGGTTTTTTGATTAGTAATATCTAAAGTGTTTGTCATGCAGGATATTGTAGCATTAGAGAAAAAACATCAATGCCAAATATCCAAAAAACAAATCGTAAAAAAGCTGGTAAGAGCTCATGCACATTAGGCTAGCAAGGCTCAGTCGCCCAGTAACAGCTAAAAAAAACACTCCAAAACCATGAGCGACTAAAATACCAATAATAGGCCCCAAAGACTTACCATTAAAGGATCTCGCCACAAAATCATTTGACAAATGCTTAAAAAGAAAAGCTACTAAGGACAGCGGTAAAAGCCCCAAGATATAACCAAAACTAGGTTCAAAAATATAAGTCCAAGCACCGCCATAAGCAAAAAGCGGTAAGCCAAACAGTCCAGCTAGCACATAAATAATAATTGCAATAAAGGCGTAATTCACTCTAAAAGCCAAACTCAAGGCAAAGACCGCGATATAAATCAAGCTATATTCATAAGGAACCAGGGTCGAATTAGAAAAATCATATTGCAAAAGCGTAATCTGACCAAATGTCGCTAAGTACATAACAGCCAAACAAAAAATAATTTTTATTAATCCTAGGATCATGTGATAGTGTGGGATTCAGCGTCCGTGAACTTAGTTCTTCGCTAAATTCTTAGCTTCCCTTACTATATCTTGGACCGATAAACCGTAATGGTCAAGAAGCTGGTAAGCATCTCCCGATTGCCCAAAAATATCTTGGACTCCCAATCTTTTGAATTTTATATGTTGACTGGCTTGCTCAAGGATAGCCGAAGCCACAGCATCACCCAAGCCACCTTCGATATTGTGCTCCTCGAGTGTAAGCACGCATCCCGTCTTGCTTGCGCTATTAACAATGGTCTTAGAGTCAAGAGGTTTTATGCTGGCTGAATTAATCAACTCTACTTTTATTCCTTCTTGAGCCAGAATCTTGCTGGCTTCGATCGCTCTTGGAGTCATCATTCCGCAAGAGACAATTGTAATATCTGAACCTTCGTGAATGATATTAGCTTTGCCAATTTGGAATTTATAATTCTTATCGAAACACACCGGGACCTTAGCGCGCCCTAAGCGCACATAACAAGGACCTTGATAATTGGCTATCTCATAAATCGCCGAATACGCTTCCTGAGCGTCAGCTGGCACTATAACGACCATAGTAGGAATAGAACGCATAAGAGCTAAATCCTCGATAATCTGGTGGCTCGCTCCATCTTCACCCACCGTCAAACCCGCATGAGTAGCGCAGACCTTTACATTAGCGTGATTATGCGCGATAGAATTACGCACAAACTCCCAAGCGCGGCCAGCCGCAAACATCGCAAAACTCGAAGCAAAAGGTATCTTGCCAGCCAGAGCCAATCCAGCAGAGACTCCCATCATATTGTTTTCGGCTATGCCCATATTAAAAAATCTATCGGGGAATTCTTTGGCGAATAATTTGGTCTGGGTACTACCTGAAAGATCAGCATCCAAAACGACAATATTAGAATTAATTCCTCCAAGCTCGAGCAAGGCCTGTCCGTAAGCCTCTCTAGTAGCGACTTTGTCGCCGAGCTTCCATTCTGTTTTTATATCTACCTGCGCGCCCATTAAACTTTTAACTCCTCTAATGCTTTTACTAGATCCTCGTCTTTAGGAGCGACTCCGTGCCATCCGACTTGATCTTCCATAAAACTTACACCCTTACCTTTTACTGTTTGAGCAAGGATACAGACAGGCTTTGAGCCTTTTGATAATTCTTGCGCTTGAATTAAAGCGCTATTGATTTGGTCGATATCGTGCCCATCTATTTCTATAACCTCCCAATTAAAGGCGTGAAACTTTTCAGCGACAGGATGAAGCGCCATAGTCTTTTCGGTCCAACCGTCTAATTGAATGCGATTGCGATCGACAATAGCAACTAAATTACTCACTCCAAAATGCGAGCAAGCCATCACCGCTTCCCACGAAGAGCCTTCTTGAAGCTCACCATCACTCAAAATCGCAAACACTCTGCGCGCGCTATTGTCCAATCTAGCGGCTAGAGCAAAACCCAAAGCATTACACAAACCGTGTCCCAGTGAGCCTGTCGAGACCTCCACGCCAGGAACGCGAGAGCTATCTATATGACCTTGATAAGGTGATCCTAATTGCCTAAAACTCATAGTCTGCTCGAGAGGAAAAAAACCAGCCAGCCCCAGCGCTGAATAAACAGCAGGCGAGCTATGACCCTTACTTACCACCAAAATATCTCTATCAGGGCATTTGGGCTCTTGAGGATTGTATCTCAAGTGCGGAGCAAAATATAAAACAGCAAGTAGATCAGCGATCGATAGCGAACCGCCTGGGTGACCTGATTTGGCGGCGTGAATCATCTTAAGAGAGTTTTCTCTGATTAATTGAGCTTTTTTAAAGATTTCCAGTTTGTCGTAATTACCAGCCAGCATTAAAGCTAATTATCACATAGTCAAGAGGCTCTCGTCTAGGTTTTTATAAGGGTTTTTAAATCACTTACTGTGCGAATTTCTGAAGGTATTGAAGCTCTCTGAGCGGATGCCAGAGATAACTTTGAGGATTTTCTCGGTTTAATGTTTACCCTTTTTGAAAAACTTAATTGATTTGAGTTATTGACTCTAGCTAATCCCTGTTCAAAACCCACAAGGGAGCTCAGTCCGCGCGTGCTGTCTTCATAAAAGAAAAACACATATTTTTTGTTTTTTTCTACTTGATCTACAAAAGGAGATTTTGCACGCGCCCATTCTTTTATGACTATTGCCTTTTTAGAAGATTTAAGACCTTTGATCGGCTCTGTGACCTGGAAGTGCAATTCTCTAACATCAAGTCCCTTAACTCTTGATTCTTTAGCGCTCAAAAATTCACCCACAAAAATCTTAGCTGATTTATCTACTAAATCATCTATCTGCAACGATTTAGTAAGCATACAGCTTTTACCCAGGACTGGCTTAGATGCCTCTGCTGGAGCAGGTTGTAGAGATATTAAAAAAGCTAATAAAATTAAATATTGAATCATAATTTATAGATACTCCCCGATTTCACCTTTTTCTAGCAAGTGTGACTTTAGCTTCCTGAGAGCTTTTGCTTCGAGTTTTTTTACTTTTTCTTTTGGGATTTCAAGCATTAAAGCTAACTCCTCAAAACTATACATCTTTTGGTTTTCATCCTCTAATAATCCATAACGCAAAATCAAAATACTCTGCTCTTCATCAGAAAGATCATTAATAATATTTTTTAGTTCGTTTCTAAGTAGCATGGCTGTTGCGTAGCGATCTGGAGAATCCCAGGTGCCTTGGCTTTCGATAAAATCAGCGATGGTAACGCTATCTTCACTATCGCCGACCTTGGTCGATATCGAAATAGTCTTCATGTGTAGGTTTTGGATTTCGCTGAGTTTTTCGCGACTGATTTCTAGCACAGCCATCAGCTCTTCGTCACTAGGAGAGCGTCCCAGCTTATTAGTCATATCAGCGATAACTTTTCTAAGTTTAGATGCGTGCTCTATCATATGCACAGGAATTCTAATAGTGCGCGATTTATCAGCGATCGATCTGCTGATCGCTTGCCGAATCCACCATGTAGCAAAAGTACTAAATTTATAACCGCGACCAGGATCGAATTTGTCGGCGGCTCGCATTAAGCCCATATTACCCTCTTGAATCAAGTCCAGGAGCTGGATATTGTTAGAGGCGTATCTCTTAGCGATACTAACGACCAGCCTTAAATTAGCCTGCACTAATTTTCGTTTAGATTTTTCACCGATGACTCCGCCCTTGCGAATGGCTCGTGTGATATTAATTTCTTCTTCGTTATTGAGAGTCGGGATTTTTCCAATTTCTCTCAAATATAGATAAACACTGTCTTCTGAAAGTTTTTTGTCTTTTTTCTTACCACCGAAATTAAGTTTGTCTTTTGCTTTTATTTCGGTTTCTAAATCATCTATGTCTTCGATTTCTTCGGGATCACGAACTGAAATATCAGTATCTAAATTCTGCTCAAAAAATTCTGTCTCCAAAAGATCTTCATCTGATGGATCGGCATCAAGATCAAAATTATTTTGTGGATCGCTGTTTTTTTTCACCGTTAAAAAAGAGGTATATTAATAATTTACCCTTAATTTAGATAGTTTAACCATAATACAGATTGCTGGTTTTTCTAGCCCTGTGTAGTCTCTTTTATTTTTACCAGCTTGGTTATTATCTCAAGAGCGACTTGCATTTCCTGGGTTGTATTAAAGCGTGATAAAGATAATCGGATGGCGCGATCGGCAACCATGGGCTCTACCTGGCAGGCTCGAAGCACATAAGAAGATAGGATCTCGGAGCTCGCTGTCGATTTATTAGAGGTGCAGGCGGAGCCCGAGGAGGCGCAAATACCAGCCAAGTCTAATTGCAAAAGAAGTTCTTCGCTTTTTAGCTTGGAATCCAAAAAACTAATATTTAGATTACCAATTACTCTTTTGGAAAAGTCTTGGGGTCCGTTTAAAGCAAGTCTATAATTAGCTTTTAGCTGATTATAGAATCCTAGGCTAAGCTCATAAATATTTTTAGAGTGGTTTATAGTGCTAGCTAGTTCTATTGCTTTTAAAAAACCGCAGATGCCGGCTAGGTTCTCCGTACCGGAGCGCAAACCCAGCTCCTGGGAGCCTCCTATCATATAAGCAGATTTCTTGAGGTGATTATTTTCTTGGATATTTTTACTAATAAACAAAGCCCCCACGCCTTTTGGTCCATGGAGTTTATGAGCGCAAAAACTAGCAAGATCTATTTTTAGTTTTTTAAAATCCAAATGATGTTTAGAAAAAGTTTGAACGCAATCACTATGAAAAATCACATTATCAAAATTTTTAATCAGCACACTAATCGCTTCGAGATTCTGAATCGTGCCTATTTCGTTATTTCCATGCATGATAGATAGAAGAACTCTCTGTGAGCGATTTTGCTTGAGTAAAGAATGTAATTCATCAAGATCAATAAAACCTTCTTTATCCAGGCTTAACCACAAGATCGGCTTGGCACTTGCTTTTGCTGGCTCGATTACAGAAGCGTGTTCTGAAGGACTTGTGATGATTAGATCGTAATCCAGCATCTCAAAAACAGCATTATTAGATTCTGTCGCGCCGCTAGTAAAAATGATTTCGCCTGATTGGACATTTATGGATTCAGCAAAATTTTTTCTACAGGATTTTAAAAGTGCTTGAGACTTAAAACCCAGACTATGAAGGCTACTTGGATTAGCGAAGTAATCTTTACTAACGGATAAAAGAACTTCCAGCACTTGAGGGTCAAGAGCAGTAGTCGCGGCATTATCCAGATAAATCGCCATCAGATTAATTCTAACATTAGCAAAATCAACTCAAAGCTTCCTGGTATATTATTAGCACTATGATCCCTTGGTATAACTTAATAAACAAACTGGTTTTAGTGTTAACAGGTGTTTTAAGTTTTTTGGGATTAGGGGATTATCCTAATATAAACTTTAAAACCCCTCCAAACGTGATTTTCATTCTAGCTGATGATCTAAATGACAAGGTAGGATTTTTAAACGAACCTTACAAAGCCTATACACCAAATCTCAATGCTCTTGCTGGTTTGAGTGCAAATTTTAAAGATGCTCATGCTGCAGCGACTGTTTGCAATCCATCCAGATTAGCGATACTTAGCTCTCGCCAGCCCTTCAACACCGGTGTTTATGAGCTTTACCCAGCTAAAGCTTCTGAGCAAGCGATCAAAAAACTAAAACTTCCAATAATTATGGATAGCTTTAGAAACAATAATTATCTAACGGCTGGGACAGGCAAGATTCTGCATTGGGGCAATGATAGTACTAAATACTTTGATGAATTTTTTGAAACTAGCTCTAGTCATGATACTCAAGAGGATCGCATAAATCCTAATTGGAAAGCTTGGGACAAGCCCGAAAATTTACTCAGCGATGCTCGTAAGACCCAGTGGGCAAAAGACTTCCTAGCACATAAGCATAAAAAACCTTTTTTTATGATGATAGGATACGAATCTCCGCATCTCCCTTGGATAGTCCCGCAAAAATATCAGCAATTAAACTCTGCTGAGATAAATATAGATTTTAAAAATAATTGCGATGATCTTGATGATCTTGATCCCAAAATTACTTCACTATATTTGCGGCATATCAATGAAATGCAAAAAATTATTAGTGATAAGCGTGGTGATCAAGCAATAAAAGCATATTTATCAAGCATAAGTTTTCTGGATGCTCAAATCGGCTCTCTGATTGAATCTCTAAAACAAAATAATTTGATGAATAATACGATTATTATAATTACGAGTGATCATGGTTTTCATCTATCAGAAAAATGTTTAATGAGAAAAAAAACATTATGGAAGGAATCTTCTCACGTACCGCTTTTAATCTATGTTCCAGGATTAAAAGGGCAATCCTATTTACATCCAGTAAGCTTACTGGATATCTATCCGACCCTTGTCGAGATTTGCCAGCTAAAAGAAAAAAATGTTTTTGATGGAGTAAGCCTCAAGACCGCTATACTTGCTCCTGATTTTTATATTAACCGCTATATCACAACAACCCAAGGCTATAAAAATCAAGCAATAAGAAATGATAATTGGACTTATATTCATTACCACAGTGGCGCAGAAGAGCTCTACAAAAGAGATATCGACCCTTTAGAAAAACATAATTTGGCACAAAAACCGAGATTTAAAAATATCAAAAGAAACTTAGCTAAGAAGATTTCTGAACCAAAAAATCATAATACTTAGAACAAATATCGATATATTGTTTTTTTTCTAAATATGATCCAGGAAAAAATCCTCTCTTAATTCCGTACATAACGAGCTTCTTGAGCTGTTTATTACTCAGATTAAAAGTCTTAACGGCAAGAGCCAGTTCTTTTGAGACAGTCGTATTAGAGACCAAGGTGTTATCCGTGCAGATCGCTGTGCTCAAGCCATGTTCAAGCATGAGCGGCAAGCTATGCCTACTTGGGTCATTATAGAGATTAGGCATGGTTTGAAGATTGCTAGTCAAGCAGACCTCAAGTGTGATGCGTCTTTCAGCGATATATTGAACCAGATTGTTTATATACAATTCGGCACTTGAAGGATCCTTAGTGTAAAGTAAATGCTTACTAAAAAGATGAAACCCATGTCCAATGCGGTCTGCATGCAAGTAAGTCAGAGCTTGAAAAATACTAGCAGGGCCGTATGCTTCGCCGGCATGAACAGTCTTATACAAAAAGTTTTGGTGCGCTCTTAAAAAAGCCTCTTGATGATCAACAGCGGGAAACCCATCCTCAGGACCAGCAAGATCAATCCCCATGATGGGAATAGCGTGTTTTTCTTTTGTGAGCAAGGCTGAATTAACCGTCTCGACTGAGTCTCGAGGATCCCACATCCGCATACAACAAATAATGTGAGAGTAAATAAACTCCGGATGGCGAGGCACTGATTCACCAAACTCCGCAACTAGAATCTCATTCTCTTTTTTTATGAGTAGATTTATCTCTTGCTGAGCGCGTTTGAGACCTTTATCAATGGCAATAATAACTTCATGGGCTTTTAGATTAGGGCCCTTCAGCAAATCAGGTGAGTATCTGGGTTCTACGTAAACAACCCCATCATGAAAACAATCCCAGGCAAACTCATAAGCGCATCTCTCGAGCACCTCTAAATCCTGCATGACAGCGCAAGTGTATTGAAAGCCTTGAAGATAGTCAGGCAGATCTTTATAGCTATCCTTAAAAACCAAATCTCGAAGACCGTCTTCTGTATAAGAAGGGAGATGAATCTTGCGCGACTTAGCAAACTCGATCAAGGTCGCTAACCGAATCGAACCATCAAGATGCACATGCAAATCAGCTTTTGGGTAATTTTTTATTTGCTTAAATAGCAAGTCTTCCATGGGTATATTTTACCCAATTAGGCAGAACCTTACACCCTAGCCAAACGCTGCCCAATACTATTCGGTTTATCTACCCTTGTAGATAAATGCAAGGTAGAACTTACATTAGTGACATTTTGAGCATGTAAAGAGCGATGGCATTCCTCAACTGCCGCTTGAATTTCAGACCATTTGCCTTCGATATTCGTTCCAAAAGCATGAATAGTGGGATTTAAGTGATGATTTTCTAGGATTTGGACGCAGGACTTTAAATAAGGCGCTGAAGATGCCACCCCATGCGGGTTTATAGCCAAATCAGCGACTACATTTACATTTGCAAGTGGATCTTGCTCAGGTTTTTTTCGCAAAAAACCAGAAAAAAATTTTCCGATATAAGACATATTTCCTCCCTTCGCTGGTATTAACCAAATCAGGTTCAAAGGGTTTATTGGACTACCAAATTCTCAGCCAAGTTAATTCTTAGCTCCCCTGCCGACTTCTGCTTGCCTGGAGTTTAGCCCAAACAAGCTTAATCAATATTATAGCTTAGTGCTAGAATTTAATTTATGAAACAAGCAAAAGTAACTGTTATAGGCGCAGGGAATGTTGGAGCGACAGCCGCTCAAAGACTTGCAGAAAAAAATATTGCTAATGTCGCTCTTGTCGATATTATGGGCGGTGTAGCAGGCGGTAAGGCTCTTGATCTTATGGAAGCTAGACCTGTTGAACTGCACGACAGAATGATTTTTGGAAGTGATGATTACTCGATCACCAAGGACTCTGATGTAGTCCTTATGACTGCTGGACTCGCTCGCAAGCCAGGTATGAGCAGAGATGACCTGCTAATAAAAAATGCCGAAATTGTAAGATCCTGTATCGAAAACGCTTACAAGTATTCTCCAAATGCCATTTATATCGTGGTCTCTAATCCTGTGGATGCCATGACTCAATTAACCTACCAAATCCTCTCCCAGAAAGGTGTTCCGACTAATAAAATTATCGGAATGGC